>JAABUY010002594.1_pt1 | contig 21242 bp, 18 predicted proteins | sample 5560271 | NCBI WGS metagenome assembly JAABUY01 (sample SAMN10711886, study PRJNA513374) | rock metagenome | isolation source: Antarctica rocks | place: Antarctica: Victoria Land, University Valley | reverse complement strand
ACTTCATTGCGCACGAGGACATCTTCTGGGTGCTACGTTGAGCCTTCAATCTCGTCGAAAATGCGGAAAGTCGAGCTCAGGCAAAGATGCTTGCGAAAGCGGCCGGTTGCTCGGGTGCTGAGCGGCGCTGCTGACTGGCTGTAACCAGTGCTCGCGCCGCGGCGTCCACAATTCGTAATTGGGGGTGAGATCAGAGGGCGCGTCGTCGAGGATACCCAGCCGAACCTCGACTTCGGTATCTGTGTCGTGGGTGGCGAATAAAGCCGAGCCGCAGGACGGGCAGAAATGGCGATGGTCGGTCGACGCCGTCCAGGTTCGGGTTTCGCCGGTGACGGATACCTGGCTCCTGTCCCAAACCGCAAATGCCATGAATGGACCGCCAGTCTCCCTACGGCAGGTTAAGCAGTGGCATAATCCGGCGCGATCCGGCTGCCCCCGAACCTCGACCTGTATCTTGCCGCAATTGCACCCGCCTCGCCGCGTTTTCTCCACGACCATTCCCCCTTGCGTCGCTTGAGCATGACGGAGAGCATCCTGATAACGGCTCCGGAGCATTGGCAAGGTCTGCAACGGGTTTAGACTGTCCCGCACCGCCTCGGCCGAGATCGGTCATCCAGCAGAACCGCCAGCCTCACCAAGTCGCAAACATCGCGACAGCCGCAGCCGCCATCACTCCCGTCGCGAGCCAGCCCAGCACCTGCAACGTGCGCCCAAGGGTGAACTGGCCCATGACGGCCGGCCGGCACGCCAGGATTACCATAACCGCCATAACCGGCACCGCGACCACGCCGTTCACCACGGCGCTCCAGAACAGCGCTTTCACCGGGTCGAGGCCGACCACGTTCAATATCGCCCCAACCCCGGTTGCAGCGGCGATGGCGGCATAGAACGCGCGCGCCCGGCTTGGACGCCGCGCCAAGCCGACGTGCCAGCCCAGCGCCTCGCCCGTCGCGTAAGCAGCCGAACCCGCCAGCACCGGCAGCGCCAGCAGCCCGGTGCCGATGATGCCCGCCGCGAACACCTCGAACGCGAGCCGTCCGGCGATCGGCCGCAGCGCCTCCGCCGCCTGCGACGACGTCGCGATATCCACGACGCCGCGCGCATGCAGCGTCGCCGCCGTGGTCAGCACGATGCAGAGCGCGATCAGGTTGGAGAACGCCATGCCGACATAGGTGTCGATCCGGATGCGCTGCAGCTCCGGCCCGGCCTGTTCCGGAGCGCGCAGCAGCGGCCTCGATCCCGTCCGCTCATGCGCGTCCTCAACCTCCTGCTCCGCCTGCCAGAAGAACAGGTATGGGCTGATGGTGGTGCCGAACACCGCGACGACGACGGTCAGATAGGCGTTGGACCACTGGATTTGCGGCACGATCAAATGGAAGCCGACCGCAGCCCAGTCCACCCCGGCGACCAGCACCGTCAACACGTAGGCGAACAACGAGACCGTCAGCCATTTCAGCACCGTCACATAGTGCGAGTAGCGGACGAACACCTCCAACAGCACCGTTATGGCCGCGAAAGCCGCGACATAGGGCAGCAGCGGTCCGCCGACCAGCAGCTGCAGCGCCGCCGCCATGGCGCCGAGGTCGGCGCCGATGTTGACGACGTTCGCCACCACCATCAGCCCGACGACGGCATATAGCACCGGGACCGGCACATGCCGCCGCAGGTTGCCCGCCAGCCCGCGCCCGGTGACGCGGCCGACCCAGGCGGAGATCTGCTGGATCGCGGCCATCAGCGGAAACGTCAGCAGCAGGGTCCAGCCAAGGTCGTAGCCGAACTGCGCGCCGGCCTGCGAGTAGGTGGCGATGCCGCTCGGGTCGTCGTCGGACGCGCCGGTGATCAGGCCCGGCCCCATGATGTGCCGCAGCCGCGGCCGTTCCGGCTGTTTGACGACGGCCGGGTCGAGTGATGCCATGCGGGGTCCTTCGCTGGACGGCTACTCCCGGCTCGGCCAGCGCCAATCGCGGACCTCGGGCAGGTCCTCGCCGTAGGTCTGCACGTAGTGGCGGTGCTCGACCAGCTTGTCGCGCAGATGCTGCTGCAGGTGCGCGGCCACGTTCATCAGCCGGGGAACCCGCTCGACCACGTCCATCGCCAAGTGGAACCGGTCGAGGCCGTTCAGCACCGTCATGTCGAACGGCGTCGTCGTGGTGCCCTCCTCCTGGTAGCCGCGCACGTGGAAGTTGTCGTGGTTGGTGCGGCGATAGGTCAGCCGGTGGATCAGCCAGGGATAGCCGTGATAGGCGAAGATCACCGGCGTGCTGGCGGTGAACATGCTGTCGAACTCGCCGTCGGACAGGCCGTGCGGATGCGCCGACTTCGGCTGCAGGGCCATGAGGTCCACGACGTTCACCACCCTGATCCGCAGCTCCGGCAGATGCGTGCGCAGCAGGTCGACCGCGGCGAGCGTTTCGAGCGTCGGCACGTCGCCGGCGCAGGCCATTACCACGTCGGGCTCGGCGCCCGCGTCGTTGCTGGCCCAGGTCCAGATGCCGGCGCCGACCGTGCAGTGGCGGACCGCCGCCGCCATGTCCAGCCACTGCGGCGAGGGCTGCTTGCCCGCCACGATGACGTTCACGTAGTTGCGGCTGCGCAGGCAGTGGTCGGTGACGGACAGCAGCGTGTTGGCGTCCGGCGGCAGGTAAACACGGACGATGTCGGCCTTCTTGTTCATCACGTGATCGATGAAGCCGGGGTCCTGATGGCTGAAGCCGTTATGATCCTGGCGCCAGACGTGGCTGGTCAGCAGGTAGTTCAGCGACGCGATCGGCTTGCGCCAGCGTATGTGCCGCGTCACCTTCAGCCACTTGGCGTGCTGGTTGAACATCGAGTCGACGATGTGGATAAAGGCCTCGTAGCATGAAAAGAAGCCGTGCCGCCCGGTCAGCAGGTAGCCTTCGAGCCAGCCCTGGCACAGATGCTCGCTCAGCACCTCCATCACCCGGCCGTCGCGGGAAACGTGGTTGTCGCCCGGGAGGATCGTGGCCTCCGAGGTCCGACCAGTCACCTCGAACAGCGCATTCAGGCGGTTCGAAGCGGTCTCGTCGGGACCGAACACTCGGAAGTTGGCGGCGCCGGCGTTCAGCGCCATCACGTCGCGCAGGAACATGCCCATGACGCGGGTGGCCTCCCCGTCGACAGCACCCGGCGCCGGCACGGCCACCGCATGGTCGCGGAAGTCTGGCAGAAGCAAGTCCTTCAGCAGCAGGCCGCCATTCGCGTGCGGATTGGCGCCCATGCGCCGGTCGCCCTCGGGCGCCAGCGCAGCGAGCTCGGCCGTCAGGCGCCCGTCCGCGTCGAACAGCTCCTCCGGCCGGTAGCTGCGCATCCAGTCCTCGAGCAGCTTGAGGTGGCCGGGGTTGGTCCGCACCTCCGCGAACGGCACCTGGTGGGCGCGGAAGGTGCCCTCGACCGGCTTGCCGTCGACCATCTTCGGCCCGGTCCAGCCCTTTGGCGTTTTCAATATGATCATCGGCCAGCGCGGGCGCGTCGTGTCGCCCCCTGTCCGCGCCCGGTCCTGGATATCGCGAATTTCGGCCAGCACGGTGTCCAGCGTGGCCGCCATCAGACGGTGCATGACCGCGGGATCGTCACCGGCAACGATATGCGGCTTGTAGCCGTAGCCGACGAACAGCGCCTCCAGCTCGTCCTCGCCGATCCGGGCCAGCACGGTCGGCCCGGCGATCTTATAGCCGTTGAGGTGCAGGATCGGCAGCACCGCCCCGTCGCGCGCCGGGTTGAGGAACTTGTTCGAATGCCAGCTCGCGGCCAGCGCCCCGGTCTCCGCCTCGCCGTCGCCGACGACGCAGCAGGCCAGCAGGTCGGGGTTGTCATACACGGCGCCATAGGCGTGCAGCAACGAGTAGCCGAGCTCGCCGCCCTCGTGGATCGAGCCCGGGGTTTCCGGCGCGACGTGGCTCGGTATCCCGCCCGGGAAGGAGAACTGGGTGAACAGCCGCTTCATCCCCGCCTCGGTTTGCGAGATGTCTTGATAAACTTCGCTGTAGGTGCCTTCGAGGTAGGTGTTCGCCACCATGCCGGGGCCGCCATGGCCGGGGCCGGCGATGTAGATGACGTTGAGGCCGTCGCGCCGAATGACCCGGTTCAGGTGGACATAGACGAAGTTGAGGCCGGGCGTGGTGCCCCAATGGCCGAGCAGGCGCGGCTTGACGTGATGCGTTTCGAGCGGTTCCCGCAGCAGCGGGTTGTCCATCAGGTAGATCTGCCCGACCGATAGATAGTTGGCTGCCCGCCAGTATGCATTCATGCGCTCGACCTCGCTGGCCGAGACGGACTGGTCCTTGAGGGCGATTACCTGCTGCTCGTCCATATCTCTCTCCCTCACTCGATATTACGTTGCGGCTTGCCGCTCAGGTCTGTCGTATCAGACAGACACGCGAGCGTGTGCCGGGCGATCATAAGCTCCTCGTCGGTCGGGATCACCCAGACCGCGACGCGGCTGCCCGGCTTGCTGATGCAAGGGCCGCCGCGCTCGTTCGCCGCATCGTCGACGGCGACGCCCAGCCAGGCCAGGCGTTCGCAGACCTGGCGCCGCACCAGGGCGACGTTCTCGCCGATGCCCGCCGTGAATACGAAGCCGTCCAGCCCGCCGAGGGTCATCGCGAGCGCCCCGGTTTGCCGGGCGATATGGAAGGCGAACAGCTCGATCGCCTCCCGGGCGTGCGGGTCGCGGCTTTCGATCAGCGTGCGCATGTCGCTGCTGACGCCGGAAACGCCGAGCAGCCCCGATTGCGAATACAGCAAATGCTCGACGGCGTCCGCCGCCATGCGCTTGGCCTGAAGCAGATATAGGATGACCCCCGGGTCCAAGACGCCGCAGCGCGTGCCCATCGGCAGGCCATCGAGGGCCGTGAAGCTCATGGTCGTATCGACGCTGCAGCCCCCCGCGAGCGCGCAGAGGCTGGCGCCGTTGCCGAGATGGGCCACGACCACCTTGCCGGCGGCGAGGCCCGGCGCCGCCTCCGGCAGCTTCGAGGCGATGTATTCATAGGACAGCCCGTGGAAGCCGTAGCGTTCGACCCCCTCGTCGGCGAGCTCGCGCGGCACGGCGATACGGCGGACCACGGCGGCGTTCGTGCGGTGGAACGCCGTGTCGAAGCAGGCGACCTGTGCCAGCTCCGGCCGCAGCTTCGCCAGCGCCTGGATTGCATTGAGGCTGTGCGGCTGGTGCAGCGGCGCGAGTGGGATCAGGCTCGTCAGCTCCGCCAGCACGGCTTCGGTGACCGGGGCGGGGGCGACGAGCCTGCGCCCGCCATGCACGACGCGGTGCCCGGCCGCCGCCAAACGCGCGCCGTCGAGATGGGCGTCGATCCAGGAAAGCAGTTCCGTGAACACGTCCTCATGGGTGACGTTCTCACCATGGGGCCAGCGGCGCTCGGCCAATGCCGCGCCGGAGCTGTCGCGCGCCAGGAAGTGCGGTGCGGTGCCGATACCCTCGATCTGCCCATGGTTGAGCAAAAGCGGATCGCGCCCGGCTACGATCTCGAATACGGCGAACTTGATGCTGGACGAGCCGGCGTTGAGCGTCAGCAGAACATTCCTCATGCCTATCGCACCCAATTTTCGGGAGAGAAGGTTTCCGCAGCGTCATGGACCTGGCCAGGCGCGCCTCGATCGTCGATGTTCATAGCGCCCCATTTTTGACTTCAGTGCCGGACTGCTACGCAGATTGGCGAAACGTCCGCCTCGGCGTTAGCACAGGAGCATGAAAATTGCTGGTATCGGCCCTAAACACAGGCAAGTACCATTGAGAAGTCAGGATATTCGTTTACGCGAGTAGCTCGAACGGTTGCTGATGCCTAGCATGAGGCCCGGAACCCACGGGGACCGTTACTGAACCAAAGGGTTGATAGGTTTCACGCACCAAGCGCGACAGCATCCGCGGCGCAAGATTGCAGCCCATAAGGAGTTTGGCGCCCAGCTTGGCCAGGGCGGAGGCGCTTATTGGATAGTTTCGCTTATGCCGCCTGCTCCGCGGCGTAGCCTTCGGCGGCGATGGCATCGGTGATTTGGCTCGCCGGCGCCGTTCCGTCCCGCACCGTCACGCGGCCGGCTTGCAGGTCGACATCGACCGCGGCGCCAGGGTCCACTTTATGCACGGCGTCCGTCACCGCAAGCACGCAGTGGCCACAGGTCATGCCGGTCACCTTGAAGCTTTGCATCATGCCCTCCGTTCTCGACCCATCTGTTCTCAACTTAGGCTTGCAGCCTTCCGGCCTGGTAAAGTCAAGCGTCTACTGCGGGGCAGCGCTTGCCGATGGATGGAACAGCTGCTGGCCGGCCACCTCATAGCCGCCGATCGCCGACTGACCATCCGGCGACGCCAGCCAGCCGGCGAACCGGCGTGCAGCCTCGCCCGACGCCGCGGGACGCTGGCCCGGCGCAAGCAGGATCACGTCATAGCGGTTGACCAGGTTTGGACCGCCCTCGACCAGAACCCGCAGGTTCCGGGCATTGCCGAAGGCCAGCCAGGTGCCGCGATCCGACAGCGTGTAGGCGTCCATCGCCGCGGCGGCGTTCAGAGCCGCGCCCATGCCGCCGCCGATATTGCGATACCAACCCGCTGGTGACGCGGCCGGGTCCAGCCCGGCCAGACGCCAGAGCTGCAGCTCCCGCGAACTGGTGCCGCTGCCGTCGCCACGCGCGATGAAGGGCGCCTGCGCTGCCGAGATCGCCCGAAACGCCCCGGCTGCGTCGTGCCCGCCGCCGATATGGGCCGGGTCCAATGCCGGGCCGACGATGACGAAATCGTTCCAGGCGATCTCCCGCCGGCTCACGCCGTGGCCCTCGGCGATGAAGCGCTGCTCGGCCTCGGGATCGTGGACCAGCACCAGGTCCACGTCGCCGCGCGCGGCGGTGGCGAGCGCCTGGCCGGTGCCCTGCGCCAGCACGCGCACGCCGATGCCGGTGAGCGCGGTGAACTGGGGCAGGATATGGGCGAGCAGCCCGCTATTCTCCACCGACGTGGTCGAGCCCAGCAGAAGCTGGTACGTTGACGGAGCGGCCTGCGACGGAGTGACCTGCGCTGCCGCGGGCGCGGCGATGAGGGTCGCCGCCGCGAGCCAAGTGGGCGTGCGCATCAGCGGGGTGCCTGGCCCGGCCAGCCGTGCGACCGCCCAGTGAGCAGGAAAGCGGCGCTGCTCACGCCGATGCTGATCGCGATCAGCACGACGCCGAGGACCATGGCGTCGGCCAGGTGGCCCTGGCTGGTCTCGAGAGTGATGGCGGTGGTCATGGTGCGGGTATAGCCAGCGATGTTGCCGCCGACCATCAGGATCGCGCCGACCTCGGACACCGATCGCCCGAACCCGGCCAGGACCGCGGTCAGGGTCTCGTCCCGGCCGATGCGGAACAGATGCGGCATGGCCTGGAGCCGGGTGAGGCCAAGCGCCAGGAAATCGTCGCCGTAGCGCCGCCATGTCGTGCCGACTGCCCGGTGGCCGAGCGCCGTGACGATGGGCAGCGCCAGCAACGCCTGCGCCGCGACCATGGCGCCAGGCGTGAACAGCAGGCCGAGACCGCCGAGCGGCCCCGCGTGCGACAGCAGCAGATAGAGCGCCAGCCCGACGACCACCGGCGGCAGCCCCAGCAAGGCGTTCGCCAGCATAATAAATAAGCGCCGACCGGGCACCGGATAGACGGCGAGCACCGCCCCGAGCGGCAGGCCGATTAGCGCAGCAACGGCCGTGGCAGCCAGGCCCACGCCCAAGGACAAGCCGATGATGTCCAGCAGGCCAGCACCTGGATGGAGCAGGAGCCTCGGGCCTACGCCGGCGGCATGGACGTCATGACGGCCTGCTTGCTCGGCCGGGCAGCATGCGCTGGATCACGCCGTCCCGCTTGACCAGCGCGTGATACAGCGCACCGGCGACGTGCAGCGCGATGACGGCGAGCAGCGAGATCGCGATCGTCGGATGCATCGTCTGCATTGCCTTGCCGAAGGGATCGCCCTTGGATACCAGCAGCGGCAAGGGGATGAGGCCGGCCAGCGAGACCCTGGCGCCGTCCGCGGAGGCAGCCGCCCATCCGAGCACCGGCAGCACGATCAAGACGGCGTAGAACGCCCAGTGCGTCCACCGCGAGAGCATCTGCAGGCCCGTCGAGAGGTCCTTCGGCGGCGGTGGCGGCGTATGGGTGAGCCGCCACGCCAGCCGCGCCAGCATGACCACCAGGATCGACGAACCCATGGAGAAGTGCCAGGCGATCAGGCTGTCTTCGGCCGATTTGGGCAGGATCAATCCAAGCAGCAGCGCCACCGAATACTGGACGAGCAGCATCGCGACGACCAGCCAATGGAACGCCTTGGCGACGCCGGTATAGCCCCATCCGCCCGCCGCTGGCTGTTCGGAAATCCTGATAGTCGCCGACATGCAAACCCCTTCTCGTCAACAGCCGCAGCCGTTTGCTCCGGCTGCACAGCCTGGAAATGCGCAACCCGCGCCGCGCCGCAAGGCTAGCGAGGCCTATCGCCGGCGAGAGTGATCCGATGCATCAGCCGGTGGTAGCCGTGGTAGTCGTTCACCGGGTTATGCTGCGCAGCGCGATTGTCCCAGAAGGCGATCGAGTTCGGCTCCCAGCGGAAGCGGCAGGTGAACTCCGGCTTTACCTGGTGCGCAAACAGGAACTGCAGCAGCGGCGCGCTCTCCTCTTCGGTCCAGTCGGCGAAACGCGCGGTGTGGGCGACGTTCACATACAGCGCGCGGCGCCCCGTCTCCGGATGGGTGCGGACCACCGGATGCTCGGCGGCGTAGTCCTTGACCGCGGCGCCGCTGTCTTTGACCCGGTCCTCCCGCGTCCGGGTCACGTCCGCCTTGGCCGAGGTGTTGACGCCGCGCAGCGTTTCCAGCGTGCGCCGCAGCCCGTCCGACAGCGCCTCGAACGCCAGATATTGGTTGGCGAACAGCGTGTCCCCGCCATAGGGCGGCAGCTCTCGCGCCAGCAGCACGCTGCCCATCGGCGGCTCGTCCAAATAGGAGGTGTCGCTATGCCAGATGCCGCCGAAGTTGCTGCGCTCGTCCTCGCGCTTCAGCACCTGGATGATCTCGGGGAAGCCCTCCAGGCCGCGGACGAAGGGGTATTCGATCGGCCGGCCGAACCGCCGGACGACGTCGCGGAACGTGGCGGGGTCAAGGTCCTGGTCGCGGAAAAACACCACGAGGTAGTCCAGCAACGCCCGGCGGATCGCGCCGACCGTCCCGTCGTCGAGTCCCGACGCGAGGTCCACGCCCAGGATTTCGGCCCCGAGAGCGCCGGCGATCGGACGTATTTCCATGTTATGGCTTCCCCCCTCCTGGCAGCGTAGCATGACACGGCGAACCCGCCACCCAGCGGCAAGAACACGGAGGAACCCCATGCCCATCCCGCTGACGCGGCGCGCAGCGCTCGCCTTGCCCGCCCTCCTATCGCCAGCCCTGATCGGCCGTGCCCAAGCTGCGCCGCGCATGCTCAGGATATCGCACCAGTTCCCCGCCAGCTCCGGCGACACTGGGGATTTCCGCGACCGCATGTGCCGCCGGTTCGCTGACTTGGTCGGCGCCCGCACCGGGGGTGAGCTGCAGTTCGAGGTTTATCCGAACGGCTCCCTGATGAAGACCTTCGCGCAGATCAGCGGGCTGCGGAAGGGGGCCTTGGACATCGCCCTGGTGCCGCTCACCTACGCCGGCGGCGAGATCCACGAGATGAACATCTCGTTCATGCCGGCGCTGGTGACCAGCTACGCCCAGGGCTACAATTGGCGTACGACGCAGGTCGGCCGCGAGCTGACCGGGCTGCTGGAGCAGCGCGGCATCGTCCTCGTGAGCTGGATGTGGCAGTCGGGCGGCATGGCGTCGCGCACGCAGCCGCTGATCGACCCCGCCGACGCCCGCGGCATGAAGATACGCGGCGGCTCGCGCGAGATGGACGAAATGTTCAAGGCGGCCGGGGCGTCGGTGTCCTCGATGCCGTCGAACGAGGTTTATATCGGCATGTCGACCGGGGTGATGGACGCGGCCTGCACGAGCTCGAGCAGTTTCCTGTCGTTCAAGCTGCAGGAGGCGAGCAAGTACCTGACGACGCCGGGCAAGCGCAGCTTCTTCTTCATCCTGGAGCCGATCATGGTGTCCAAGAGCGTCTGGGACACGCTGACCAAGCCGCAGCAGGAGGCGATGCTGGCGGTGGGCGAGGAGATGGTGCCCTTCAACCTGGCCGGCGCCCAGTCGGACGACCTCGAGATGGCGCGGGTCTTCGCCGCCGCGGGGGTCGCGGTGCATCCGATGGAGGACGCGACGGTCGATCGCTGGCAGGCGGTCGCGCGCGGCTCCGCATGGAAGCAGTATGCGGAAAAGACGCCGCTGGCCGCCAAGATGCTGAAGCTGGCGGACGAGGTGCCGGGATAGCAGGCGCGGTCCCAGCCTGAGCTGGACGTTGCCGCTCCGATATGCTTTCGTTACCGGGTCAGCAACGGCAACGGTATGGCACAGCGCATCCTCGGCCTCATGTTCCTGGCCGTCCTGCTCGGCGGCGCAGCGCCTGCATTGGGTGCTCCAGCCCCGTGCCGGCCCATCGCGTCGGCGGCCCGCAATCCCGGCCAGATCAGCATTCCGCCAATCTCGCTCGACTTGGCCGACGCGACGGTGCCGTTCTCGGCCGCCACCTTGCGCTCGCTCGAAGGGCTGTTCAGCCAGCAGGACGCGCTGGTCAACGTCGCCGGGCCGCGGATCTATACCGGTGCCGCGGCCGAGCAGGTCGCACGAATGGCGCATATGCGCCTGCTCGAACTCGGCCCGATCAGCAGCGCCTTCGCCGATGGCCCGGCGCTGCTCGAGGGCGGGCGCTGGGCAGGGCTTTACAGCGACGGCGATACCGACCTCCTGGTCCTGACCGAGCCGATCGTCGGCTGGCCGCCTCACGGTGTCCTGCTGTCGGCGTTGGACGTGGTCGCCGTTTCCCGGCTGCTGGCGACCGACGCGGTCATCGTGACGACATACGCCGGCAAGGGCGTCGTGTAGGCGGTTTGCGACGGACGGGCGACCTCGGTTGCGCGTTTCGTCGTGCCGGAGCCGAAGGCGCCGCCGCTGACCGGCCCAGGTGGGTGCACCGACATCGCCGCCTCTCCGAACGAGCCGGTGGCCCAGCCGGAGGCCGTGCCGCGACTGTCGCTCAACCTGTCGGGAGTCGCAACCCGGTGGCCGGGGCTGACCCAGGCGGCCTTGCAGCGGCAGATCCAGGACAGGACAAGCCAGGTGACGGTCGCCGCCCTGACCGCCTATGACGCGCCGCTGTCGGAGGTGGTGCGCCGCTACGTCGGGCGGCTGACCGAGCACGCAGGCTGGCGGATCGCCTATCCTGCGGGCACGCGGCCGGTGTTGGGCGGTGGCCTGGCCGGGCTGTTCAGCGACGGGGCGGTCGACGTGCTGGTGCTGGCCTACCCCGGCGCCAGCTTCCCGTCGGACGCCATGCCGTTCGCCGTGAACGACCGGCGCAGCTTGCATGAGTTCCTGCAGAACGACGGCAAGCCGTTCGGGACCGTCCTGATCCGCTATGAGGGCCGCGGCCTGGTCCGTGCTGCCTGCGCCGGCCAGCTCGACGCGGTTTTCCGCTCAGAATAGTCCGTAACGATATCTCGTGGCTTGTAGCCCAGCGGTGTCCGGGCAGAACTGACTTGCGTATTACGCATCAAAGATTGTAGACATTATTGTCAGGGTTCGGGACGTAGATACGGCCCGGTTCCGCACAGAATAGGATCCGTGTCAATGGCCGGGCTTGCAAAAAAGATTGGCAAGAGCGGCAGGCTTCGGAGGAGCTGCCAACTGGCCGATCTGCCGATTGGCCCGGTTCCGGCGATCTGCGAGGTATTGCCGGAGGCCGAGTTTCATGCGTTCAAACGCCGGTGCAAGTGGGCGGCAGCGGCAACGGTCTTGCTGGCCGCACTGCTGCCGTTGCGGACCTATGCCGACAGTATCTACTTCACCTACCTGAACGCGAAAGTGGAGGTCCCAACCACTGCGCAACTGACGGGTGGCACGACAACCTCGGTTACCGCGACTGAGACGTTCAACGCCCGCACTACTGCCAACCCTTCAACGTCGTTTTCCACCACATACGGCGCTGGCGGCTCGATCACCGGCACGTTTACCGGCACTTTCGGCATCGCCCCATTCGATCAATACGGCGGGGCGGGAGGCATCGGCAAGTATATAACGACGTCAAGTAGTACGGGATACAGCTTGAAATTCACCAACACCGCGGCGGTGGGCGGGGTGAACTACTTCGGCGTGAACGTCATGGCTCTCGATGCCGGCAACAATCTAGACATCCTTAAAGGCGGCGTACGCCTCGCAACATTCAACGCTGGTGTCCTGAAGAGCGCGGTGGGCGCCTGCCCGAACACCAACAATCCTTATTGCGGCAATCCCACAACAGCCCAGAATGCCGGTGAGCAGTATGCGTTCCTCAACATATTCGACGTGCCGGGCTATTTCGACGAGCTTAGAATAAGCGAGACGGGCGGCGGCTTTGAGGCCGACAACTTCACCGCAGGCTTTCGGCAGGCAAACGCCCTGTTCGGAACCTATATCGAGGTGCCGGAACCTGCCTCGGCCCTCTTGCTGCTGCCAGGCCTGATGGGCCTCATGCTATGGCGCCGCAGGGCAGCCGCAGCCGGGTTCTGACCCGGCCTCACGCCGGCGTCGCGCGGAGCGGCAGGCTCGCCAACCCGCGCAGGGTGTTGTTGCAGCGCCGCTCTGGCTCGGCCGTGATCTCCAGCGTCCGGGCCTGCCGCGCCAATGCCGTCAGCACGCACTCGCCTTCCAACCGCGCCAGCAGCATGCCGACGCAGGCATGGATGCCGACGCCCCAGCCCACGTGCCCCGCGGTCGGCCGGCTAATGTCGTAGTCGTCCGGCCGCTCCCAGCGCCGCGGGTCGCGGTTGGCCGCGCCCATGAACACGAGCACCTTGCGTTCCGCGTCCAGCGTGGCGCCGCCAAGCTCCACGGGCCGCGTCGTGGTCCGAAAGAAGGTCTGCACCGGACTCTCGAACCGAACTGCCTCCTCGAACGCCGCCCTTGCCAAGGCCGGGTTCGCCCGCAGCGCCTGGAACTGCTCGGGGTGCGTCGCCAAACAGAGCAACGCAGCGCCCAATCCGCTTACGGTCGTGTCTACGCCGGCCGTGAGCAGCGAGCGCACCACCATCGGCGCCTCCTCTGCCGTCAGCTCGCCCGCGTCGGCGGCGGCGTGGATCTCGGCGCCGAACCCGGTGGCAGACAAGTTGCTCCGCTGCGACTGCGCCTGCACCCACTCAAACACCGGGGCCGCGTCGCGGACGGCATCCTCGAAAAATGCGTTGCGCGGCCCAAAGGAGTTGAACACCATATTCCCATACGGCAGCAGATAGCGCCGGTTCTCCCGCGGCATCCCCACTGCGTCGGGGAACACCCGCAGCGGATATGCCTCCGCCAAGTCAGCCACGGCGTCGAAGCTGCGGCGCGCAATCAGCTCCGCCACCATCTCGTCGGCGTCGTGTTGGAAGCGTTCACGCAGCGCCTGGATGGCCCTGGCCGAGAGCACGCGAGACAGCACCCGGCGCGCCCGGCCGTGCATCGGCGGATCGGTTTCCAATACCCGGCTCGGCAGGCGCCAGGGCTTCTCACGCCGGAAATCCGCCAGGCCGACGCCGGCGGCGGACGAGAACGTTCCCCAATCCTGCAGCACAGCCCGAACCTCCGCATGCCGTCCCACTGCATAGACGCCGTAGTGCTGCAGCCACGCAACCGGCCCCGCGTCCCGCAGCCGGGCATGGTCGGGGAAAGGGTTTTCGAGGAACGCGCGGGAGAACGGGTCGAAATCCAGCTCCGGCATTCCTGCGGGCGTGGCCGGTATGTCCATCTCGCGGCTCCTTGGGCGGCTCGTTCGAACGGCTGCACGCTAACGCCGCTTATCCATGCTGCCTACCGGATGCGTCGTGGCAACCTGACCGGCTCGGCCGCGTGCCGAGCCTATTGCCGGGCCGCAGTTCCCAGAGGCTCCATGCCGCTCTCCGAAATGGCAGCCGCAGCCGCAGGCGAGGCCAGAAAGCGGATCAGCGCCCCGGCCGCTTCCGGCTCGCGGCTGCTGGACAGGACGCCGGCGGAGAACACCGTGACCTGCTGCACCTCGGGCGGCAGCGGGCCAACAAGGTCGATACCCCTAATGGGACGCAGCTCGCTGATCTGCTGAAAGCCGACCTCGGCGTCGCCGCGGGCCACGACGGCGCCGACCGGCTCGGCGGGGATTATCCGTGCCTTGCCCGCCATCTGGTCGGCGATGCCCATGCGCTTGAACATTTGGTTCTGGATATACACGCCGCTGGCGCTGTCGGAGTAGGCGATCGACTTGGCCGCGAGCAAGGTGCGGCGCAGCGCGTCGACGGAGCCGATGTCCGGCCGGGGCTCGCCGGCTCGCACGACGACGCCGATGCCGGACTGCGCGAGGTCGACCCGGCTGGAAGCGGTCACCTTGCCCTGGTCGACCAATTTGCCGAGCGCGTAGCCGACCATGATCAGCACGTCGACCGGCTCGTTGCGCGCGAGCCGGGCGGGCACCGCATCGGCGGTTTGCCCCATCGACGGTCCCCAGCCGACGATGAGGGTATGCCCGGTTTCGCGCTCGAACTCGGGGGCGAGCGCGCGGTAGGCAGCGGCGAACCCGCCGGAGCTGACGACACGGATCTCGGCGGCTTGAACGGCCGCGGTCACAAGAAGACTGAGTGCCGCGGCCCCAGTCATGAACCGCCGTCTTCTCATGCTGCCCACTCCTTGAGGAACATCGGCGCTAGGCCGAGAGGCCCTCGGTCGCCGCGACCCGGGTGCTGCCCTCGCGATAGATCAGCAGGGTCGCCAACAGCCCGCAAGCGCCGCCGAACGCCATCCAGAACGCCGGCGCGGCGCGGTTGCCCGTCGCCTCGATCAGCCAGGTGGACACCAGCGGCGTGAACCCGCCGAATACCGCCGTTGCGAGCGAGTAGGCCAGGGAGAACCCGGCGGTGCGCACGCTGGCCGGTACGATCTCCGTCAGCGCGACCACCATCGCGCCATTGTAGGCGCCATACAGGAACGACAGCCACAGCAGCACGATCAGCATGTTGACGAACGAGGCGTTGGCGACGAGCCAGGCGAGCGCCGGATAGGCGGTGAGCAGCGTAAGGGCGGAGAACAGCAGCAGGATGGGCCGCCGTCCGATCCGGTCCGACAGCGCCCCCATCACCGGCAGCCAGATGAAGTTGGACAGGCCGACGCAGAAGGTGACAATGAGGCTGTCGGTGTCGGACAGTTTCAGCACGTTCTTGCCGAAGGTCGGGGTATAGACCGTGATGGTGTAGAACGAGATCGTGGTCATCGCCACCAGCAGCATGCCCAATGTCACGATCCGCCAGTTGCGGCCGAGCGAGGCGAAGGTCTCGCCGAGCGTCGGCCGGTGCTTGCGCGCGAGGAACTCCGGCGTCTCCTCGAGCGAACGGCGGATATAGAACAGGAACGGGATGATCGCGCAGCCGATGAAGAACGGGATGCGCCAGCCCCAGGCCGACACGTCGGCGGGCATCAGGAACCGGTTCAGCAGGAAGCCGATGATCGCCGCGAACATGATGGCGACCTGCTGGCTGGCGGACTGCCAGGACACCCAGAAGCCCTTGTGGCCCGGCGTCGCCATCTCGGACAGATAGACCGAGACGCCGCCGAGCTCGACCCCCGCCGAGAAGCCCTGCAGCAAGCGGCCAATCAGCACGAGGACGGGCGCCAGCAGGCCGATCGTCGCGTAGCCCGGCACGAAGGCGATCAGGATGGTGCCGCAGGCCATGATGGACAGCGTGGTGATCAGCCCCTTGCGGCGGCCAATGCGGTCGACATAGGCGCCGAGGAAGATTGCGCCGAGCGGCCGCATCAGGAACCCGGCGCCGAAAGTCATGAAGGTGAACATGAGCGAGGCGAACTCGCTGCCCGCCGGGAAGAACGCCCGGGCGATGTAGGTCGCGTAGAACCCGAACAGGAAGAAGTCGAACATCTCGAGGAAGTTGCCGCTCGTCACCCGGAGCACCGTGGCGACCTTCGAGCGTTGCGCGTCGTGCGCCATAGCGTCGAGCATGTTTCCCTCCTGCTTCCCTTCTGGGCGGGACTTGAGTCGTTCCAGTGCTGGGAACATGCCCCGGAACGGCCGGGCATGGGAAGGCGCTGCCGATAGCGTGTTGGTGTCCGCGGCGGGATTCGAACCCACGGCCCCAGGATTCATCCCACTTCGGCTTTCGCCGCCGCCCCAAGCCCAGGGCGTTCGTGGTCTGGACTGTCCCTTCGCCATAGGACCCCCGATCATGCCGGGTCCCTTAGGCGCCGCCCATCCAGTCTCTACACCTTCCGCGGCTTTCGCCTTGGCTTGGCTCGGGATCGGCATGGCGCAAGCGGCCGAAGCGTTCCCCGACTTTGAGCGGATCCACGGCGTCGTTTCCAGACGCCGCGCCCAATTTCGCAACCAGGAATCCTGTGCTCTATCCTGCTGAGCTACGCGGACACACACCGCCACCATACAATCACGCTGCGCCTGCCGGCAACCCTAGCGGCGATGCCATCCCCGGTGCAGAATTGCCGCAACGCCACCACGAGGAAAACACCAATGTCCGGCCCAACGTCAGGCAAAGTCGTCATCAGCTGCGCCATCACTGGCGCCATCCATACCCCGAGCATGTCGGACGCGCTGCCGATCACGCCCGAGCAGATCGCCCAAAGCTCCATCGAGGCCGCCGAGGCCGGCGCCACCATCATCCACCTGCACGCCCGCAACCCGGAAACCGGCGAGCCCACGCCCGACCCGGCCACCTTCATGCGCTTCCTGCCCATCATCAAGCAGTCGACCGACGCCGTGCTGAACATCACCACCGGCGGCGGCCTGCAGATGACGCTGGAGGAGCGGCTGGCGGCGCCGATGCAGGCAAAGCCCGAGATGTGCAGCCTCAACATGGGCTCGATGAACTTCAACATCTCCCGCGCCGGGGACAAGATCACGGACTGGAAGCACGAGTGGGAGAAGCCCTACCTCGCCGGCACCGACAACCACATTTTTCGTAATACATTCCGCGATATCGAGAACATCGTGGGGATGCTGGGCAAGGGCCACGGCACCCGGTTCGAGTTCGAGTGCTACGATATCGGGCACCTTTATAACCTGGCCTATTTGCTGGAGCGCAAGGTCGTCGAGCCGCCGCTGTTCGTGCAGACAATCTTCGGCATCCTGGGCGGCATCGGCGCCGAGCACCGCAACCTGATGTTCATGAAGGAGACGGCGGACCGGCTGTTCGGCCGCGACTACGTATGGTCCGTGCTGGCGGCCGGGCGGCACCAGATGGCGTTCACCACCATGGCCGGCATCATGGGCGGCAACGTCCGCGTCGGCCTGGAGGACAGCCTGTATATCGGCAAGGGCCGCATGGCGACGTCGAACGCCCAGCAGGTGGCGAAGATCAAGCACATCCTGGAGGAGCTGAGCCTGGAGATCGCGACACCGGCGGAGGCACGGGCGATCCTGCACCTCAAGGGTGGGGACCGCGTGGGGTTCTGAGCATGATGGATTCCACTGCCCTGCACGCATCGCTGCTGGCGATCGACACGCATATCGACATCCCCTGGCCGACCGGCCCTGACTTTTTCGACGACAGCCCGCGCGACCAAACCGGCCGCCGGGTGGACGCGCCGAAGATGCGGGCGGGCGGGCTGAAGGCCGGGTGCTTCGCTGCCTATGTGCCGCAGGGGCCGCGCACCGCGGAGGGCTGGGAGGCTGCCAGCAGCCGGGCGCTCGCCATGCTGGACGCGATCAACGGCATGGCGCGCGAGGAGGGCGACATCCGGGTGCGGATCGCCACCACGGCGGACGCGGTCGAAGCGGCGCATCGGGACGGGGCCATCGCCATCATCCCCGCGGTCGAGAACGGCCATGCTATGGGCGAGGACCTCGGGATGCTGGCCGCGTTCCGGGCCAAGGGGGCGCGTTACATGACGCTGACGCATAACGGGCATAATTCGTTGGCCGATAGCAGCAATCCGCGAAAAGACCTGGGCGACGCCGAGACGCTGCATGGCGGCCTGAGCGAGTTGGGCCGTGCGGCGGTGCTGGAGCTGAACCGGCTGGGGATGCTGGTCGACATCTCGCACGTTTCGGCGCAGGGCGCGTTGCAGGCGGCGATGCTGTCGCGCACCCCGGTGCTGGCGACGCATTCCTGCGTGCGGGCGCTGTGCGACGTGCCGCGCAACGTGGACGACCTGATGCTGGACGCGCTGCGGGACTGCGAAGGGATGGTGAACATCACCGCCATGCCGAGTTTCCTGCGGCCCGGCGGGCGACCGGACGGGGTGACGGTGTCCGACTTCGTCGACCACATCGACTACGTGGTGAAGCGGTGCGGCCTGGCGCATGTCGGCATCAGCTCGGATTTCGACGGCGGCGGGGCATTCTCCGGCTGGCGGGATGCTTCGGAGAGCGGGAACCTGACGGCGGAGTTGGTGCGCCGCGGCTATGACGCGGCCGAGATTGGGGCGCTGTGGGGCGGCAACTTCCTGCGCCTGCTGCGCCGTGCGGAGGAGGTCGCCGATGCCTGACCCTGCGATGCCGCGGCTGGGGCAGGGCACCTGGCGCATGGGGGAGGGCCAGCGCCCGCGCGCCCAGGAGGCGGCGGCGCTGCGGCTGGGCATCGAGCTCGGCATGACGCTGATCGACACCGCGGAGATGTATGGCGAGGGCGCGGCGGAGGAGGTGGTGGCCGACGCCATCGCGGACCAGCGGGACCGGGTGTTCCTGGTGTCGAAGGTGTATCCGCACAATGCGTCACGCGCCGGGGTCGCGGCCGCTTGTGCGCGGAGTTTGAAGCGGCTGCGGACGGATTGCCTGGATCTTTACCTGCTGCACTGGCGTGGCGGTACGCCGTTGGCCGAGACCGTGGCCGGGTTCGAGGGTTTGCGCGAGGCCGGGCATATCCGGGCTTGGGGCGTTTCTAATTTTGACGTGGACGATATGGCCGAGCTGCCGCCGGGCTGTGGCGCGAACCAGGTGCTGTATAATGTTGGCGCACGCGGGATCGAGTTCGACCTGCTGCCGTGGTCGCGTGCGCAGGGAATGCCGGTGATGGCGTATTCGCCGGTGGGCCAGGGTGGTGCGTTGCTGCGGTCGAAGGCGCTGGTGGAGATTGCCCGGCGTCACGACGCAGCGCCGGCGCAGGTTGCGATCGCCTGGACGCTGGCGCAACCCGGCGTGGTCTCGATCCCGAAAGCGTCCGATCGCGCCCATGTCGAGCAAAACGCGGCTGCGGCGGCTCTGCGATTGAGCGAACAGGACTTGGCAGAAATCGACGCCGCCTTTCCGCCACCACGCCGTAAGCGGTCGCTGGAGATGCTTTAGCGGGCTGCCGATAACGTCCCAACCAGGTTCCTGCATCAACAGCATTTCGTCATCGCGGGGAGCGCTTGCGACGCGGCGATTCAGGGCGGTGAGGACAGCCTGCGATCGTCGCGACCCCTGCGGGATGCCGTTCAAGCGAAGATATCTTGTGCTGTATTTACAGTGATGTCCGACATTTAATGCCGATCTCCCCGCGCATGATGTCTACTTAAGGAGATCGCATCGGTAAACCCGGGCACCGTCCGTGCGTCTGCGTTGCGTTCACCTATGGGAGAGACCAATTGATGAACGAATGCGGCCGGGCTGCAGCCTTTTTTGCCCTTGTATGCCTGGTGGCGACTGCCGCCCATTCGGAGACGGCGCCAACGTCGCAACCAGGTGCGGTTCCGTTCAGCCTGAACAGCCCGCAGGTGCAGGAGGAAGCCCGCAAGCTGGCCGCGCAGCCGCCTGTGCCCCCGGCGCCCGGACGCCGAGTGGTCGAGGATCGCAGCGGACGTAAGCAGGCCGGCAAGGCGTCGGTCTATGCGTCCACTTTCCAGGGCAAGCGCATGGCCAATGGGCAGCGCTTCGACCACGCCGGACATGCGGCTGCGAGCAAGACGCTGCCGCTCGGCACAGTCGCCAAGGTGACAAACCTCGAGAGTGGCCGCACCGCCGTGGTTACGGTCCAGGATCGCGGACCGTACGTGAACGGTCGGACGGTCGATTTGACGAAGTCCACGGCCGAGCAGATCGGCATCGGGAGCCGCGAGGGCGTCGCCCCGGTCATCGTCGCGCCGATTGCGGTGCCGCAACCGGACGGCACGGTCAAACCGGGTTCGGGTGCTGTCCCCGGCCCAGCGTCAGCGTCGCCGGGCAAATAGTTGCGCGAGGCACGCCTGCGGTGCAGCTATCCAGCGCCGTGCAGACCATCGGCGGCCATCGCTGCCCAAGCGACCTCCAGTCGAGATGAATGTCCCTCATCCGCAACTTGATGATGGAATTTGTATATCCGATTTGATATCATTTTCCGATGAAGCCGATCGCGTTCGTGGGTAGCGCGTTGGATGAACTGCGGAGCTTCCCAACAAACGCGCGACGCGAAGCCGGCTATCAACTCGACCGCGTTCAGCGCGCCCTTGATCCGGATGATTGGAAGCCGATGACCAGCATCGGACCGGGAGTACGGGAAATTCGAGTGCGCGACGAGAGCGGAGCCTTTCGCGTCATCTATATCGCGGCGCTCGCGGACGCAGTTTATGTGCTGCATGCTTTTCAGAAAAAAACACAGCAGACCGCGAAACGAGATCTTGGCATAGCCACCAAACGCCTACGGCAGATTTTTCAAGGAAGAGTAGGCTAATGGACGAACCTATGCAGACCTTCGCAAGCGTATGGGACGCTCTAGAGGAGACGCCCGAAGAGGCGGCAAACATGCGGCTACGCTCTGAACTTGTAGATGCCATTCGCAGCGCAGTAGGAGCATGGCAACTTACTCAGGCTCAGGCTGCCGCTCGGCTCGGTGTGACACAGCCGAGACTAAACGATCTGCTACGCGGACGCATCGCCAGGTTTAGTCTGGACGCCTTAATAGGATTAGCTGAGCGCAGCGAGCTTACGGTGCGCCTAGAGATTTCGAAGGTTGCCGCCTAGGCACGCGGGACATCTGCATGACTTTTACGCTATCCAGCCTTCAACCAACGTCGCCATCCTCATAAGCGTCTAGAGCAGCAATTCTAAATGGCTGATGAGAGGGGTGGGTTTCGCTTTGGCTTGAGGTGTGGTGCAAGCCGGCATGGAGATGCTTGAGACCCTTCTGGATGGCGTGCGTGCGGCGTGCGCTGGTTTTCCCG
>JAABUY010002593.1_pt1 | contig 21242 bp, 21 predicted proteins | sample 5560271 | NCBI WGS metagenome assembly JAABUY01 (sample SAMN10711886, study PRJNA513374) | rock metagenome | isolation source: Antarctica rocks | place: Antarctica: Victoria Land, University Valley | reverse complement strand
GTCATGGCTCGGCCGAGACCGCCATCCGCAAAAGCCCAAAACACTGAGCTTCAGGCGACCGCCGCCTCCGACCGTTCCAGCTTTGTCCGCTTATGCGTACAAACAGGCCGTTTCGTTGGTTCCGGCCCTGACACGGAACACGTCATCCCGTGCACCCCGGACTGCCTGGCGCACCAGCTTGCGGCTGTGCCGGGTCCGTCGGACGATCTCCTTGATCGAGTGACCGGCCTCCTTGAGGGCCAGGATCTGCCGCGTGGTGTCCTCGCGCCGCAGGAAGCCCTCATGCTGCAGCCGTTCGGACGCGGTCAGCAGCGCCGGGTCGATCGTGGTTGCTCCCAAGACACTGCGGACGGCGCGCATCGACAGGAGCACGGCGGCCTCGAACGCGGCGCTGGCGTTCTCCATCAGGTGCCAGCGATCGGCAACCTGGGTGGCGTTGGGCAATGCCTTGGCTATGGCCTCACCGTAACCGCCACCCCGGTCGCGTGAGACGACGCTGATCCCGGGATGCTGGCGCAGCCACGCCTCGGCGGTTGCCTGTTCGCGGTCGGGCAGCAAGGCCACCGCGCACCGCCGTTCGAGGTCGCAGATGATGGTGCCGTAGCGGTGGTTGCGGCGGAACGCCCAGTCATCGATGCCGATCACGCTCAACGTCCCGGTTGGGAGCGAGGCGCGCCGACGCACGACGCGGAGCAGCGTGTCGTTGCTGACCGGCAGCATAAGCCGCCGGGCGAACCCGGCGCCGGGCCTGCCGCCCATTGCCAGGCCGAGATGATGGACGACTTCCTCGAGCCGCCCGGTGCGCCGGGCCCGCTCGGCCAGCACCGTTGTGCCGAACCGCTCGGCAAAGACTTGGCGCGGGTAGCCCGCCATGCCGCACCGGAACCGCCGCACGAGGAGTTGCAGGCGCACGCGGCGTCCCCCGCACGGCAGGTCCGAGGGTTGGCGGAAATAGCGGCTCTGAACATGGCGCGAGATTGTGCCGCACAGCGGGCAGGCAGCCGTCACGGCATTCCTGCGGGCGATGACGACCACTGCGTCCCCGCTGCCGTCGACGCTGTCCACCGCCAGCCCAGGGGGGATCAGAGACGCAAAACCGAACCGGGCCGCCATAAGGTGCTCCTGTCGTGACCATCACCCCAGAGCGTCACACAACAGCAGCGAAAATGAGTCAGAGCCAAATTTCCACGCCGATCCACAGTTGCGCCTTCTGCCCGCATCCCGCCCGCTCCGCGGCGGAGTCTTCCCCACGGGACAGGGAGCGCACGCCATGGATCCCGACCTCGACCTGCACCACCTCCGGCTGGCCTTCCGTGCGGCGGAGCAGGCGCGCGCGCGGGGGGACCACCCATTCGGCGCCGTCCTCGTCGGGCCGGAGGGCGACGTCTGGCTCGAGCAGGGCAACGGCTTCGCCACCGACGGCGGCGACATGACCGCGCACGCCAAGCGGCTGCTGGCCGGCATCGCCTCGCGCCGGTTCGGGGCGGTGCTGCTGCGTGGCTGCACGCTGTACGTGTCGGCCGAGCCGTGCGCGATGTGCGCGGGCGCCATCTACTGGGCCGGGATCGGGCGCGTGGTGTTCGGGGCGGGGCAGCGGCCAGTGGAAGTGGTCGGCCCCCTGCTGGAGGACGAGGCGGCCCGGCTGCAAGACGGGTTCTGGGCGGACCCGGCGTGACGGACGCCCTGTGGATCCTAGCCGCGACCGGAGTGCATGCAGCGGGCGTAGATGGCCTGCGGCGTCGACGCCCTGGACGACGGCGGCGCGCTGCTGGTGCCGACCGGACCTGCTCCCGCCTCGGCCGCCAGCACCACGTCGGACCGCGCCAAGGCACGCTGCGCCGCCGCCGTGAGGAGCCTGTCGCCGCCGCCTGTCGCGGCAAGCGAACGGCATGCGGCATCGTCGTGCCGCGACGCGCCCGGCACGCCCACGATCCCCGGCCCGGCCGCCACAGGTGCCGGCTGCGCCTCCGACGCCGTCGCGGTGCCCGGCGACGGCGACAACGTGCAGCCGGCCAGGCCCGCCGCCACCAGCACCGCTCCAGGAAGGCGGCCCAGCCGGACGGCGGGGCCTGGCTCAATCGGCACAGGCCTCACCACGCGTCAGCGGCCGCCGCCACCCGCAGCGGCCCGGTCCGGCTGGTTGCCGTTCTCCGTGCCCTGCGGCTGCTTGTCCGCCTGCGCCTCGGCTTCCGCGCTGGGCCGCACCCTGCGCGCGTGCTTGACCCTGGCCCCCAGGACGGGGTTGCGCACCACGGTGTGCCCCTCGGTCTGGGCGAATGCCGCCCCCGGAGCGAGACCGAGCGCTAGTACAGCGGCGAGCAGGTACTTCACGGACATCCGATATGATCCTTGAGACGAGAGTTCGACGCCTGCCGGGGTAGGCCCGCGTCCCGAGCCGTGCAGCACCGTTCGCGCCAGGAGTGGCAACGGCGCGCAAGGCGCAGGGTTGCACCCGTCCGTGGGCACTGCGCGGCCGCGGGGGTGGCGCGGCTGGTCACAGGTGGTAGCCGACCTCGACGAACACGGACTTCTGTTCCGTGCCCGGGACGAACGAGGGGACGTCGCCGAACTTGTTGTGCCAGTACTCGAAGCCGACGCCCGCCTCGATCTTCTTCGGCGTGTAGCCGAGCAGCTGCCCGACATCGACCATCAGCTTCGGGTGCAGCAGGATTTCGATCCCGTGATTAAAGTCGGCCGTCGCCCCCGAGCCCTTGGGCGTGATCAGGTTGGCGAAGCCGGTGAAGTTCAGCGGGATGTTGGCGATCGCGAACGGATAGGCGAACGCCGTCTCGATCGTGAAGGCCGGATTAAAGTTGGTGCCGTTGCCATTCGGCAGGAAGCCGTTGGTGTTGAACTCCTTGGATACCCCCAGCGTCACGTTGAGGAAGCCACGCGGCAGGTTGATCGAGAACTGAGGCCCGAAGGTGAGCAGCCTCTTGTAGGACGCGAATTGGTCATTCTGCGTGTCGAAATCGAAGCCGGCCAGCAGGCCCACGTCGCGGATCGGTCCGAACGAGAACATCTTGCTGCCGGTGACCTTGTTGCCGCTGACCACCGAGCGGAACACGGCATACACCTCGGCGGAGTCTGCTTTGGCACGGCCGAACACGGTGTTCGCCGGATCGCCCCGGTGGTCGAAGTCCTCGAAGTCGATGCTCGCGAAGTTGGAGCCGTATGTCCAGCCGTTCGCATACGAGATGTTGCCGGCGACCTCGTTCGTGTTCTTCGCGTAGCCCGGCTGCTTGTTCTCCGGGACGTCACGGATGGTGAGGTAAGTGTCCTGATAGTCGATGCCCCAGGCGTACGATCGGCTGGGCGCCAACGCCAGGAATCCCAGGACTGCTGCGACCGTGGCTGTCCGGGCAAGTGTCATCGTCGTGCTGCTCCGAGGAAGGCTGCATGATTGCGCAGGAGCAACAGCAAGGAGCATGCCAGCAATGTGAACACGGTCGTGATAAAGTTATGCAGCCGCCGCCGACCGGGCCCGCGTCCGGGCGCAATGGCACGGCCGCCCCGGAAACTGCCCCGCAACGCGATGCCGCTAGGCAAGGCTACCGCTTTCGTTGGCGCGTAACGAAACCAGGCGGGTAGCTGCCTCTTTTCAGGTCAGTCGTAAGCCGGATACAACAAAACGACGCGGGAACTTATCGCTGAGCTGCGGCCCCCGACCCAGACGCGGAACTGGGACGGAGCCCTGACGTCTCACCCCGCCGCGAGCCTGCCGGCGGCTAGACCGTGCCGGGCCATCAGCGCCGCCACGTTCAGGCCGGGGATACGCCCGTCCTCCACGACCAGCGCCCGGCCACCATAACCCGGCCCGCCCGATACGCGCGGCACAGCGCCAGCGCCGCCACCGGCCCCCCCGCGCCGGCGAAGCGCAGTTCGTCCAGCGCGAACAGCGCGAGATCCGCCGCGGCACCCACCGCGATGCGTCCCAGCTCCGCGGCGGCTGTCCACGCATGCACCAACGCCGATCATCGCTCAAGGCCACAAGTATTACGCCGTCGACGTGACGCTCACCTGGGCGGCGACAATGCGCCAGCCTGCCGGAAATCGCACCCAGCTCTGCTGCTGCCGTCCGAGCTTGCCTCCTGCGCCGTAACGCGTGAACAAGGTGCTCGCAGTGGCGAAGTCGCGCCCGAAACTGGTGAGCACCGTCCGCTGCAGCGTCCGTGCGAGACCTTGCGCCGGACGATCGCGGCGGAAGGCGCGGATTGCTTCGATGCCGTACAGAACCTCGCCCACGCCGTAGCGGACGGTGCGGGGGTCGGCCCAGAACAGCTCGTCAAGCACAGCGATGTCGTTGCTGACGAGCGCCTGCTCGTAGCGGGCGAAGACAGCCTCGACCTCGTCCAGCACGTCCGGCAGGTTCACGTCCATGCCGGGTTCTCCCCGGCGGCACGAGCGACGCCGGTTCGTTCCAGATGGGCGGCGACTCGCAGGCATAGGTCCTCGCGCCAGGGTGCGGCGGCGACCTGGATGCCGAGCGGCAGCCCGGGACCGGCGACCGGCACAGCAGCGACCGGCAGTCCGAGGCAGGAGAGCGGCTGCGCGAGCAGGCCGATGGTGGCCCGCAGCGGCAGGTCCTGGCCCGCGATATGCAGCAGCCTGGCGCCGAGCAGCGGCGCCGGGCAGGGCGTGCTCGGCGCCAGCAGCACGTCGAAATCATTGAACAGGCGCATGGCCGCCTGCCGTGCCGCTCGACGATAGCGCTGTGCCGCGACATAGAGGCTTCCCGGCACCAGCGAGCCGGCGAGCAGCCGGTCGCGCACCTCCGGATCGAACTCGGCGGCCCGCGTCCGCAGCCGTTCCAGGTGGAGCGACGCGCCCTCGACGGCGGTGACAACGTAGGCGGCCTGACGCATCAGAGCCGCGCCCGGCAGTTCGGTGGCCGCGGTGCCAGGCAGTGCCGCCGCTGCCCGTTCGAGCGCCGCCCAGGCCTCCGGCCCCGCGTTGTCGCGGAAATAGCCGCCAAGCACGCCGATGCGGATGCCCTCGATTCCTGCGCTGGTCCGGGCTGGTTCGAGCGATCGTCCAGCGCAGGCGGGATCCGCGGGGTCGGGTCCCTGAAGCGCCTCGTAGGCCAGTGCGACGTCCTCGCTGCTGCGCGCGAGCGGGCCGATGGTGTCGAGCGAGCCCGCGAACGGGAACGTGCCCGTCCGCGACAGCCGGCCGTAGGTCGGGCGCAATCCGAACAGGCCGCACAGCGCCGCCGGCACGCGCACGCTGCCGTTGGTGTCCGAGCCGAGCGATAACGGCACCATCCCGCCGGCAACCGCCGCCGCCGAACCGCCGCTGCTGCCGCCGGTCATGCGGGTGGTGTCATGCGGATTGCGGCTGGCGCCGTATGCCGCGTTCTCGCCGGTGAAATCATAGGCGTATTCGCCCATGTTCAGCGTGCCGACGAGCACCGCGCCGGCTGCCTCCAGCCGGGTGATGGCGGTAGCGTCGAGCGTCGCCGGCGGTAAGCCGTGATTGATCCGGGAGCCCGCGAGCGTGGTCAGGCCGGCGACGTCGAACAGGTTCTTGACCGCGAACGGCACCCCGGCCAGGGGCAAATCCCGCAACTCGCGGTCAATCCATGCCCCCCGCGCCCTGGCCCGATCGGCAAGGACCGCGGTGAAGGCGTTGAGACCTCCATCGCGTTCGGCGATGCGGGCGAGTGCCGCCTCGACCATGCTCGCGGCCTGGACGCGGCCTTCCCGAACCGCGGATGCAATTGCAGCCGCGGTCATGACGGTGCCGGTGGCCGGTCGAGCGGCAACAGGTCGAGCGTGTTGGGCAGTTCCGTGCCGACCGCGGCCGCGACTTCGCCGCCGAGGCGCAGCAGCAGACGAAGATTGGCCAGCACGGCCTGCTCCCATTCCGGCGCGATGGTGAGACCGAGCGTCTCGGCGGGGGCGAGCAGGGGATGCGCCATAGCGCTGAGCTTGCCGCAACTCGCGCGACGATGCCAGGCGGTGTACGCTGATTCCCATGATCCGCATCCAAGACCCGTCGCCCGGCTGCTTCATGAGCGCCGCCGTGCACCGCCTTCCCGCCTCCAGTCCCGACGACGTATCGGCCCTGCTTGATCTGATCGAGGCAGGCGGGCTGGATCCGGCCGGGATCGTGGCGGTCCTCGGCAAGACCGAGGGCAATGGCTGCGTCAACGATTTCACCCGGGGCTTTGCGTCCCGGGCGCTGAAGGACGTGATCGCCCGCACTTCCGGACGATCACCCGAGGAGATCGCGGCGAACGTGGCACTGGTCATGTCCGGTGGCACCGAAGGCGGACTCGCGCCGCACTGGCTGGTATTCGAGACCCGTCCGGTCGCCTCACCACCGACGGATGCTGAACCGCGCCTCGCCATCGGCATCGCGATGACGCGCGCATTCCTGCCGGAGGAGATCGGCCGCCTGCCGCAGGTCGAGGCGACCGCGGCCGCAGTGTCGGACGCCATGCGCCGCGCCGGAATCGAGGCGCCCGGTGACGTGCATTATGTCCAGGTCAAGTGCCCGCTGCTGACCAAGCCGCGCATCGCCGAGGCGGAACGGCGTGGCCGGACCGTGGCGACGGAGGACACGTACGAGTCCATGGCCCGCTCGCGAGGCGCTTCGGCCCTGGGCGTGGCCGTGGCACTGGGCGAGGCCGGCGGCAGCACACTCGGGTCCGAAGCCGTGATCTGCCGCGACTGGAGCATCTGGTCCGCGCGCGCCAGCACCTCGGCCGGGATCGAGCTGATGCAGAATCAGGTGATGGTGCTCGGCAACAGCCGGCGCTGGGGCGGCGATCTCGTGATCGGCCACGGGGTGATGGCGGACGCGCTGGATCTCGACGGGCCGCTCCAGGCGCTCGCCGCGGTCGGCATCGAGGCGCACGGCCAGCTTGGTGCCGAGGTGCTGGGGCGTGTCGCCGCGGTGTTGGCAAAGGCGGAGCCATCGCGGACCGGGCTGATCCGGGGATCCCGGCACACCATGCTGGACGACAGCGACATCAATGCAACGCGGCACGCACGCGCACTCGTCGGCGGCGTACTGGCAGGTCTGTTCGGCAGCACCGAGCTGTTCGTCTCAGGAGGCGCCGAGCACCAGGGACCTGACGGCGGAGGCCCGATTGCCGTGATCGCCCGGCAAGCCACGCCTCCCTGATTTCGCGACCTTCAGCACACGGAACAGGCAGCCTGCCTGGAATGGCGGACCGCTTGCCTCCACGCGGATCTGCGGTAGCATCCTGCCCATGCTGTTCCGCGAACATTGCCCCGGCCATCAGCAGTCCGCGCTCGCCATCAGCCAGCCGACCCACGCCTGGATATCCGGCCAACTCCTGGCAACCTGGGCAGAAACGCTGGACAAGCCGCTGCTGCTGGCGGCGGAGCAGCACGATATTGGTTGGCTCGACTGGGAGACCAACCCCAGCTTCGATGCCCGCACCGGCCGTCCGCACCGGTTTCGAGACATCGGAGCGGCCGCGCACGCACCGATGTGGGTCCGCGGCGTGGAGCGTGCACTGGATGCCTGGGGGGCGCGGGTGGCGATCCTGATCTCGCGCCATGGCGGGGTGATCTACCGCCGCTTCACTGATCGGCATCGGGTAGCGGAAGCGGATGCCGCGGCAGCGGAGCATTATCTTGCCACCCAGGCAGCAACAGAGAGCGGATGGGCACGCGCCCTCGGTCTCGACGCGGCCTCGCTGGACCGGGACACGGCGCTGGTGGCGTTTGCCGACACGCTGTCGCTTGCACTCTGCGGCGAGTTGGAGGTGCCATTACAATTGGAAGCACCGGACCGCACCGGCGCCAGGCGCTCCCTGCGACTTGTGGTCCGGCCCGAGGATCCAACCGCCTTCACGCTCTCGCCATGGCCGTTCCGTGGCAAAGCATTCGTGGTGGAAGGCGAGGCGAGACCGCTGCCGCCGGAAGGCCGCTTCTCGTCCGAAGCGGCGATGCGCGCCTGGTTCGCATCACCCGAACGGGTCGTGTTCCGGGCGCGGTTGGCGCCGAGCTGACGGGAGCAGCGGGAACGCGGCACGGTATCTGCATAGCCCGCGTCAAGCATCGACGGGAGAAACATGCAGTGCTTAATACGGTCATGTGGGCCTGTCATGCGGCCCTGACAGTCACCCTCGCCTGGGCAGCGCTCGACGGGACCGCGACCGCCGCAACGCCACCGAAGGCTGCAATCCTGCTGCCAGGCAGCATCAACGACCATAGCTGGAACGCCCTCGGCTACAGCATCCTGCAGAGCCTCAAGGCGCACGGCTACGAGGTTGCCTATTCCGAGGGCATCTCCGACGCCGACGAGGGTCAGGCGCTACGTGACTATGCCGGCCGCGGTTACACGATCGTGATCGGCCATTCCGGGCGGTTCATGTCGGCGATGGAGGATGTCGCACCGGACTTCCCGCACACGCAGTTCATCGTCTCGTCCGGCGACAAGGGCATCTCGCCCAACGTGATGTCGATCGGCTGGAACGACTCGCAATTCGGCTGCCTGCTCGGATTGCTTGCCGCCCGTATGAGCAAGACCGGCAACGTCGCCGGGTTGTACGGGCTGGAAGGTGTACCCAACATCACGGCTCAGGCCGGCAGCTTCCGCATCTGCGCCAGCAAGGCGGGCGCCAAGGTCACGATCCTGTACGTGAAGGACATGGAGGACGCCGCCGCAGCCAAGGAGGCGGCACTCGCGCTGATCGCCAACGGCAACGACGTGCTGACCGGAAAACTGAACGCGGCCCAGTCGGGGCTGGTCGAGGCGGCGCGCGAGAAGGGCGTCCGCGTTACCGGAAGATCGTTGGACGACAGCAGGAACGCGCCGCAGGCCGTGCTGACGAACATCGTCGAGAATTGGCCCGCCATGTTCGGAACCGTCGCCGACCAGGTGAAGGCAGGCAAGCTCGCCGGCACCTTTACCGAATATGGCTACAATACTCCACCGGTGACCGGGGCCAGCCTCGCCTATCTCGACGGCCAGGAGTTCAATCCGGCCGTTCCCGCCACCGTGGCGGCGGAAGTCCGCAGCATGGAGCAGCAGTTCGCATCGGGCGCGCTGGTGATCAAGCCCACGCGCAACGATGCCCGGAGCGGGCGCTAGCCGACCCGCGCTGCGCAATGCCGATGTCCGGGACCGCCACCCTGCTCTCGATGCGCGGCATCGTGTGTCGCTTCGGCAAGGTCGCCGCCAACGACGGCATCGATCTCGACGTTCGCCGCGGACACATCGTGGGCCTGCTCGGCGAGAATGGTTCCGGCAAGAGCACCCTGATGAAGGTGCTGTTCGGGATGATCCGCCCCGATCATGGCGGCATCGTCTTCAAGGGGCGCGAGCTGTCGGATCACCGTCCTGCTGACGCGATGGCTGCCGGCCTCGCCATGATCCACCAGCACTTCACCCTGGTCGAGGCGGCAAGCGTGCTGGACAACGTGATGCTGGGCTGGCCCGAGGCAGGAGGCGTGCTGCGGCGCCGGCGTATCGCGGCGCGCGTGCGGGAAACCAGCGCGCGTTTCGGGCTCGACCTCGACCCGCACGCGCGCGTGGCAAACCTGCCGCTCGGCCGCCGCCAGCGCGTCGAGATCCTGAAGGCGATCCTGCGCGGCGCCGATCTGCTGATCCTCGACGAGCCCACGTCCAATCTTGCCCTGGCCGAAGTCGCCAGCCTGCTCGCGGTGCTGCGCAACCTGCGCGACGCCGGCGCCGGCGTCCTGTTCATCTCGCACAAGCTGCCGGAAGTGCTGGCGGTGTGCGACGACGTGGTCGTGCTGCGCGCCGGCCGGGTCTCGAGGCGCATGCGGGTGGCGGAGGCGTCGCGCGAGGATCTCGCCGCCGCAATGATCGGCCGCGACCTGCCGCCGCCCCCACGCGGCCCTCCTTCCCTGCCCGGGCCGTTGCGGCTGTCCGCGACGGCACTGCGCGGACCCGGTTTGGCCGGCATCGACCTCGAACTGCGCGCCGGCGAGATCCTTGGAGTGGCCGGTGTCGACGGCAATGGCCAGCTTGAACTCGTCGAAACCCTGGCCGGGATGCGTCGAGCCGGCTCCGGCCGCATCATGCTCGACGGGCGCGACCTGACCAGGAGCTCCGTCGCGGCCCGCATCCGGGCCGGCCTGGCCTACATCCCGGCCGACCGGGCACGAACCTCGCTGGTGCCGCGAATGAGCATCGCCGACAACCTCCTGCTGCGCCAGGATGAGCGCTGGAAGACAATGCGGGGTCGCCGCGCGCGGGAGGCGGCCGCCGGTGCGCTGATGGCGAGGTTCGACATCCGCGCCGCCGGTCCGCACGCCGCGGCCGCCACCCTGTCCGGAGGCAACCAGCAGAAGATCGTGATCGCACGAGAGCTCGACCGTAGGCCGGCGGTGCTGATCGCCCACCAGCCGACATGGGGCCTCGATCCCGGGGCGACCGACTTCGTGCTGCGGCAGGTGCAGGCAATGCGCGATGCGGGTGCTGCCGTGCTCTACGTCTCCTCGGAGCTGGAGGACGTGCTGGCGATCGCTGACCGCATCGCCGTCCTGTTCGAAGGCGGCTTCGCCGGGACCCTGAGCCGCGCCGAGGCCGATCCGGGACGGCTCGGCTCGTGGATGTCGGGCGGAGCCACGGCATGACACGGCTCGCCACGCCGCTGTTGGCCATGGCGCACAGGATGCTGCTCGGCGGATCGCGCGAAGCTCTCCGGAATCTCGGGCTGGCCGCGCTGCTGGCGGCGCTCACCGCCGCGTTGCTGGTGGCGGTCTCGGGCCACGATCCCGTGTCCGCCTTCCGGGCGCTGGTCACCGGCGCGTTCGGTTCCGCCGCAGCGATCGGCGCCGGGCTCGATCGGAGCACGCCCTACCTGCTCGGCGGCGTCGGCGTGGCGCTGTGTTTTCGCGCGGGTGTCATCAATATCGGCGCCGAAGGGCAGATCGCCGCCGGCGGCCTCGGCGCCACCGCCGCATCTCTCGCCTGGCCGGTAGAAAATCCGGCGCTCGCGATCGGGGCCGCCCTGCTCGCGGGAGCGCTCGCCGGCGCGCTCTGGGCCGGCTGCGCCGCCGCCCTGCATCTCTGGCGCGGCGTGCACGAGGTGCTGGCAACGCTGCTGCTGAACTTCATCGCATTGCTGCTGGTGCAGCTGATGCTCGCCGGACCGCTCGGCGAAACCGGTGCCGGCTTCCTGCAATCGCCGCCGATCCCGCGCGCGGCGCGGCTGCCGCTGCTGGCCGGAACTGACGCGCATGCGGGCTTGCTCCTGGCGCTGGCGGCGGCGGCAGCATGCTCCGTGCTGCTCTGGCGCACGCGCTTCGGCTTCGGCCTGCGCGTACTCGGCGCCTCGCGTCCCGCGTCGCGCTATGCCGGTTTCCGCCCGGCAGGCCTCGTCGCCGCCGTCATGCTGCTGTCCGGTGCACTGGCGGGAGTGGCGGGCTCCGTCGAGATCCTCGGGCTGCACAGGCATCTGGTGGAGGGCTTCTCCGTCGGCTTCGGCTTCAGGGCAGTGACGGTGGCGCTGCTCGGCCTGCTGGAACCGCTGGCGGTCGTCCCGGCGGCGTTGTTCGTGGGCTTCCTGGAAACCGGCGCGCAATCCATGCAGCGCCAGGTCGGCGTGCCCTCGTCTCTGGTCATCGTGCTCGAAGGCGTCACGGTCATGGCCGTGCTCGCCGCGACCCGGCAACGCGGCAGAGGCTGAACAAGGCGGCATCATGGACCTGCTCGCAGCCTCGATCCGTATCGGCACGCCGCTCCTGCTCGCGGCACTCGGCGGCTTGCTCTCGGAGCGTGCCGGCGTGTTCGCCGTCGGCCTGGAGGGCATGATGCTGTCCGGCGCCCTCGCCGCGATACTCGGCACCTGGAGCACCGGCAGTGCTGTCGTCGGTGTATTCGCCTCGCTGTTCGGCGGCGCGCTGATCGGCCTTGCCGTGGCGGTCGTGGCGGTTCGCTTCCGCGCCAACAACATGGTGACCGGGCTATCGGCCAACATCGTTGCACTCGGAGGCACCAGCTACCTGCTCCACGTCCTGTCCGGCAGCGGCGAGGCTTCCATGCACGTGGTGCCGCTCGCCGCCTGGAGGCTGCCCCTGCTCGACCGCCTGCCCGTCGCGGGTCCGCTGTTCGACCAGCCGCCGCTCACCTGGTTCGCCCTGCTGGTGTGCCTGGCGACCTGGCTGTTCCTTCGCCACACCCAGGCCGGGCTGACGCTGTGTTCGACCGGCGAGAACCCGGAAGCCGTGTTCGCCGCGGGCGCCGATCCGATGAGGGTGCGAATGGTCGCGGTCGTCGCCTGCGGCGGCATCGCCGGCCTCGGCGGGGCGGTGCTGTCGCTGCAGCAGGTCGGCACCTTCACCGACGGCATGACCGGCGGTCGCGGCTACCTGGCGCTTGCCTCGCTCATCGTCGGCCGCTGGACACCCCTCGGCGCCGCTCTCGCCTGTCTCGTGTTCGGCGGCGCGGAAGCGCTTGAGCTCCAGCTCGAAGCCGTGGGGATCGCCGCAAACCCGTACCTGCTGCAGATGACTCCCTACGCGATCGCGATCGTGGTGCTCGCCGTCGTCGGACGTTCAGCGCAACTGCCGGCCGCAATCGGCCGGCCATTGTCCTGACTTCGATCACCGGCACTCGACCAGTCCCATCGGCGTTGTCAGGTTGGCAGATCCGATCGGGCGATGGCACCGTGCCAGGCATGACAACGTCCCCCAATCCCTATCGCGGCTTCCGCTTTCCGGCCAAGGTGATCGGGCACGCAGTCTGGCTGTATCACTGCTTCAGCCTGAGCCTGCGCAAAGTCGAGCTGATCCTGGCCGCGCGTAGGATCGTGGCCAGCTACAAGAGCATCCGCGAGTGGGGCCTGCGCTTTGGACGGCTGATCAGAGCATTGGTGCATGTGTGGACGGTTTCTTGGTTGCAAGGGGTAAGCTGCGGGGTTTGACAGCGGTCATGTGTGGAAAACCCTTGGGCTGCAAGAGGCCCTCCACACTTGAGCCAAAGCCTCATGTCAGCCCAGCGTCGCTATTTCAAATCCAGCGACCGAGCCGGTATTCGATCCTGACCGGCCCTGGTCCGGGCTACCCTCACCTGCCGTTCGGGCTTGCGCACCCGCACCGCCGTTCCGGTCGCCCTTCGGCTCGCCCACCGCCCGCTGGCAGCGGCCCCGTCGCAGCGCCGCTGCCAACTCCTGCTCCAGCAACTCCTGAATGAAGCCGCGAGCGCAGTCCCGTATGCCCGCCTTGATCGGGTCGAACCAGGCGTCCTCCGCAAACAGCGCCGTCCCGTCCGCGTCCAGCGTTGTGCCATCCTGCTCCAGGGCGTGGTCTCCGCCGGCGTGCCAAGGCCGGTCATGGCTCGTTGAACAGGCCGGAGACTATGACTATGCCACCAACCGTTTCCACCACACCCGCGACGCTACCATTCCAAGACCCACCCGGTACAATCTCGGGAGGTCACGAAGAGGAACAGGCCTGCGTTCCGAACGGCCACTGAGAATTGAGGCAACCATGACGAATTCGCCGTTTGCCGCCGCGACCGCCGCGATCGACGCCGACCAGGCGCATGCCGATCCCGCCATCTGGATCACCCGCCTGCCTGACGCCGCGATCCTCGGTCGGGCCCGGACGCTGGAGGCGGAGGGAGCGCGGGGACGTCCGCTCTGGGGAATGCCGTTCGCGGTTAAGGACAACATCGACGTCGCGGGACTGCCGACGACGGCCGGCTGTCCGGATTTCGCCTACACGCCCGCACACACGGCGCCGGCGGTGCAGCGCCTGCTGGATGCCGGGGCAATCCTGCTCGGAAAGACCAATCTTGACCAGTTCGCAACCGGACTGGTCGGCACGCGCAGCCCCTACGGCGTGCCACGCAACGTGTTCGACCCCAAGCGCGTGCCCGGTGGCTCGTCCTCTGGCTCCGCGGTCGTCGTGGCCGCGGGGATCGCCCGGTTTGCGGTGGGCACCGACACTGCCGGGTCGGGCCGGGTGCCGGCCATGTTCGGCAACGTCGTCGGGCTGAAGCCGACGCTGGGCAGTGTCTCCACCACCGGCCTGGTTCCGGCCTGCCGTTCCCTGGACACCCTGTCCGTCTTCGCACGCGGCGTGGACGAGGCGCTCGTCGTGGCAGGGGTGATGGCCGGCCACGACGCGTCCGATCGCTACTCGCGCCGGCCTCCATTCTCCCATCTGCGCCGGGCGGCGCGCCCTCCCGGGCTGAAGATCGCCGCGGTGGATCCAGGCCTCTGCGACGCCCCCGTGGCGGCGGCCTACACCCGCGCGGCCCGGTGTCTCGGTGCGAGCACGGTGGACCTCTCGCCGTTCCTGGCCATCGCGCGGCTGCTCTACGACGGGCCGTGGGTGTCCGAGCGCACCGCCGCCCTGCGCGAGGTGGTGGAGAGGCGACCGGGGATCCTGCATCCGGTGACGCGCACCATCCTCGAGGGCGGCCTCGACCGGCGCACCGTCGACGCGTTCGACGCCTTCCACGCCCTGGCCTCGGTGCGGCGGCAGGCAGAGGCGCTTTTCGCCGACTACGACGCGCTGCTGCTGCCGACCGCACCCTTCACGCCGACCCTTGCCGCCCTGGAGCGGGACCCGATCGGGCCGAACAGCCGCCTCGGCACGTACACGAACTTCGTCAATCTCTGCGATCTGGCTGCGATTGCGGTGCCGGCCGGATTCGGCTCGGACGGGCTGCCAACCGGAGTGACGCTGGTCGGTCCCGCCTGGTCGGAAGGACGCCTGGCCCCGATCGCGGACGAGCTTCACCGCGCCCTGGGGGATCGTGTGGGCGCAACTGCCGCGGCGCTTCCCCTACCCGGCCTGGCCGATCCGCTCGCCTCCGACGAGACCGCGCTGTTCTGCATCGGCGCGCACATGTCCGGCCTCGCGCTTAACGCCCAGGTGAGCGCGCGGGGCGGCCGGTTCCTGCGCGAGGCCGCGACCGAGCCACGCTACCGGCTGCATGCGCTCGGCGACCGGCCCGGGCTGGTGCGCGCGGAGGCTGCAGGCGGTGGCGCCAGCATCGCCGGCGAGGTGTGGGCGGTGCCCACTTCCATGATCGGCGCGCTGTTGGGCGAGGTCCCGCCGCCACTCTGCTTCGGCACGGTCGCGCTTTCGGACGGCCCTTGTCTCGGCTTCCTGGCGGAGGCGGAGGGTGCGCGCGGGTATCCCGACATCAGCCGCCATGGCGGCTGGCGCGACTTCCTGGCGGCACAGGCCCGAGAGGCAACGTGACGAGCGGCGTGTGCGAGAACCGCAAGGCATGTCGGCGAGGTCAGGGGGCACACCCGGACGCTGCGGCCAGGGCCACGGGGTGCCCGATCAACAGGTCCGCTCCGGCCTGTGTCAGCTCCTCGCGCGTGCCATAACCCCAAAGCACGCCCACGGCGCGCACCCCGTTCGCGTGCGCCCCCACGATATCGTAGCGCCGGTCGCCGACCATGACGCAGCGTCCGGCCTCGAGGCCTTCGCGTTCCAGGATATGCGCGATCAGCGGCGTCTTCTCGCTCAGGGAACCGTCTGCCGCGGCGCCGTAGATGCCTGACAGGCGCTCCGACAGCCCGAGGTGGGCCAGGATGCACCGGGCCGTCGCGGTGGGCTTGGACGTCGCCACGTAGAGCGCCGCGCCGGCGGCAGCCAGATGGTCCAGGGCGTCGCCAACTCCGGGATAGACGGTGCTTTCGAGGAGACCGACGAAGCCGTAGTGCTCGCGGTAGGCGGCAACCGCTTCGGTCACCCGGCCGTCACCATAGGGGGCAAGAAGCTGCTGCATGACCCGATCGATGGGCGGCCCGATGATTGTCGCCAAGTCCATCGAGGGCGCCGGTTCGTGACCCAGAGCGCGCAGGGCCGCACGGCAGCTGGCCTGGATGCCGGACTGGGAGTCGACCAGGGTGCCGTCCAGGTCAAGCAGAACGGAGATCGATGTTCGGCCCATGTCCCTCGATGCTCCCATGCGCGTCAAAGAACAACGGGACCGGCCTCGCCCGTTCGGGGCCGGCCGGCTGGGGCTCCGGAGCGCGTCCTGGCACGTGCTGTGGTGTCCGGACCGCGCGGCCTAGGTGAGCGCACGGAGCAGTGCGTCGCTGCCGGCCACGGCGCCGAACACGCCGCCCTGCATCGTCACCATGCGGAGTGCCGCGTCGTGGTTTCCTCGGTTGGTGGCGCCGCAGCAATCCTCCAGCAACAGGCATTCGAAGCCGCGGTCGTTGGCCTCGCGCATTGTGGTGTGCACGCACACGTCGGTGGTGATGCCGGCCAGAAGCAGGTTGCGGATGCCCCGTGTGCGCAGGATCAGCTCCAGGTCGGTGGCGCAGAAGCTGCCCTTGCCGGGCTTGTCGATCACCACTTCGCCAGGCAGCGGCGCCAGCTCCGGGATGATCTGCCAGCCCGGCTCGCCGCGGACCAGGATCCGTCCGCACGGCCCGTCGTCACCGATGCCGGCCCCGATCCGGCGCGAACGCCATCGCTTGTTCTCCGGCAGGTCGGACAGGTCGGGACGATGGCCCTCGCGGGTGTGCATGACATGGCCGCCCCAGCCTCGGACCGCCGCCTGCACGCGCCGGATCGGCCCGATCGGCGCGCGGGTGAGCGAGAGGTCGTAGCCCATGCGGTCGACATAGCCGCCGACGCCGCAGAAATCCGCCTGCATGTCGATGACGAGCAGGGCGGTGCCGGCGGGGTCGAGGGCACCGTCGAAGGGCCAGGGATACGGGTCGGCGGCCACGAAGCGGCTCCCTGGCGGCAGCTCTGCAGGCTGCCCCGCGGCACGCACCTGCGCCACAGCATCCATGGGGGCGCTCATTCCGCGGCTTTCGGCAGGGCCTGGCCGTAGCGCCGGTTCGGGGCCGGCAGGCCGCAGCCGGTGCCGTCCGTCACCTGCACCGTGTCCTCCCACGGCAGGCGGTAGCGGCCGGCAACCAGGTCCTGCATGTAGGTGTAGGGGCAGTCGCCGGCCCCGCCCTGCACCGCGGAGAATCCGCGATGCCCGAACTGGTAGATGTTGTTCTCCGCCCCCCAGACCGCGCGCGCCTCGCGCACCAGGTCGGGGCGCACCTCCGCGGTGATGATCTCGTCGGCCCTTCCTGACGCCCCGTGGGCGATCACGTCGCCGTCGAAGTTGCAGATCATCGCCTCGCCCATCGAGTCGAACGTGCCGTCCGATCCGGACATGCACACGCTCGCCGTCACCATCAGGTTGCAGAACGCGTTGGACTGGTTGGTGAACTGCCACGACGAGCGGATCGGCGCGGTGTAGCCGGCAGTGCGAAGCATGATCTCGGCGCCCTTGTAGGCGGCCTCGCGCGCCATCTCCGGGAACATGCCGTCATGGCAGATGATCAGCGCGATCCTGGCCCCGTTCGGCCCGGTCACCACCGGCACGCCCAGATCGCCCGGCTCCCACGGCTCCACCGGGCACCAGGGATGCATCTTGCGGTAGTACAGCGCGAGATTGCCGGCGTCGTCGATGACCAGCCCCGAATTGTACGGCGCACCCCCGGGATTGCGCTCCATGATGGAGAAGCAGCCCCACACGCGATGCGCGACGCATGCCGCCTTGAACGCGGCAACCTCCGGTCCGTCGAGGTCGCACAGCACCTCGTCGCGCGTGTCCATCGACAGGCCGTGCAGCGCGTATTCCGGGAACACGACGAGGTCGAGCGTGCCCATGCCTCGCTTCGCCTTGCCGACCAGGGCGACAATCCTTTCCGCCTGCCGTGCCACGTCGTCGCGGGTCGCGATCTCCGGCAGCTTGAGCTGCACCAGCCCGATCACCACGCCGTTCGGTGACTTGTTGAGTCCGCCCAGCCCGTTCATGCCAGCCTCCAGCTCTGTCCTGGTTCAAAGTCGAGAGTTCTTAGCCACGAAAGGCAAGCCAGGCCTTGGTCGTGTCTCGGTCTGAAATCGGAAGGTCTATACAAAGGTTACGAGAACAGCATCAGGCAAGGCTGAACTCTCCCTCTGCCGGCCATTCCAGCGACCCAAGTGGGTCGTGGGAACCTTGAGGCCTGCGGCTCAGGCAGCCTGCGCCGCAGGCCGGGGCCAGAGGCGCTCCAGCCCGGCGTAGACGGCGGCGCCGACGATCATGCCGGTGATGGCCTCCCCGGGGCCGGGAACGCCGACATGCACCAGCACCGCGGCCAGTGCGCCTGCCGCCCAGCCGATGAACGCATTCGGCCGCACCGACGCCACGGCGTCCGTCCGGGTCAGACCGCCGAGCAGCAGCTGGTCGGTGATCATCACCGCCCCGATCGGCGGCACCAGCATGCCGAGGACGTTCAGCCAGCCGAGGAACAGGCTCCACACGCCCGCCACCGCGAGCAGCCCGCCGATCAGCCCGAGCACGACGGTCAGGACACGCATGCGGCTGCCGAGCAGATGGCTGTATCCGACCGCGCCGTTGTACAGGCAGTGGGTGCAGACCGAGCCGAGATTGACGAACACGAACACCACGGCGAGCGCGGACATCAACCCGCCGTGTCCGGTCAGCAGCGGCAGGAAATCGCCCCCGTCGGTCCCGGGCGCCTTTGCGGCTCCGGCGGCGACCACGACGATGCCGAACAGCTGCGCGACCAGGTTCGCTACCGGGAACGCGGAGAACGTCGCGAGCACGGCGTCCCGCCCGGTCCTCGCCCAGCGCGTGAAGTCGGACGTCATCGTGCCGGAGTCGGCGAAGGTCGCGATCACCAGCGTCACCGCGCCGCCGAACCCCATCGCCTGCGTGCCGCTGCCGGCATAGGAGGTGACGCCGGACAGTCCCTGGCTGCCGGCGACAAAGCCGAGGGCCACCAAGCCGAGCACGACGTAGAGCGGTGCGGCGATCATGCCGATGATCGAGAGCGCGCGGATGCCGAGGAAGGTCACCCCGGTGTAGAGCAGGGTGGCGAGGCAGATCACGGCGGTGGTGTTCCAGCCGAACCCGTCATGCAGCGTGGAGCCGGTCAGCCCGGTCTGGAACGCGTACCAGCCGACGACGATGGTGGCGAGGAACCCGGAGGCGACCACGTAGCCGATGGTGCCGAAGGTGCGCTTGGCCTGCAGCGCGAAGTTCTGCCCGGTGCGGCCGGCCATGTAGCTGAGCGCGCCGACGTAGCCGAACAGCACCGCGTTGCCGACGACGACCGCCAGGATCGCGCGCCAGAAGCCCAGGTTATAGGCGATGATGCCGCCGAACACGGCGTTGGTCAGGATCATCGGGAAGCCGAACCAGATCGCGGCCACCGAGGCCAGCGAGCGACGATGCGCGACCGGCACCGGCTCGTGCTCGAACTCTTCTTCCAGGCCCGAGGCCCGAGCCTGCGCGTCCGTCGTCAGGGTGCTCATGTGGCGTCCGATGCGTCGTGTCGAGGGTTGGAGGGCTTGGGTGGGCCGCCGCCTCAGGCGAGGGTCGTAACCATCGGCGGCACGCGATCGCCCCACGGTCGGGCCTGCTCGAAGGCGGCGGCCGCGCGCAGCACCGAGGCGTCGTCGAGGTGGCGGCCGACGATCTGCAGCCCGACCGGCAGGTTGTCGCGCGTCATGCCGGCCGGCACCGAGATGGCGGGCTGGCCCGTCATGTTGATCGGGAAGGTGAAGGCAAGCCACGCGGCGTTCGATACCATGCGGCCCTCAATGCGCTCCGGTCCCTGCATGTGCACGGCGAACGGCGGCACCGCGAGCGTCGGCGTCAGCAGCAGGTCGTAGCGCCGCATAAAGCGCGCCATCGCGTTGACGACCGCCTTGCGCCGCATGTTCGCGTCGGTGAACTCCGTTGCTGTCCAGTTCCGCGTCACGAACGCCGCGAGGTGGGGCGACATGCGGGCGCCGAGGCGCCCGGCGATGGCGCGCATGCCGGTGAGGTCGGTTTCCATCGCCACCAGCGCCCAGAACGCGTCGAGCGAGTCCTCGAAGCCGGGATGGGCTTCCTCAACCACACAGCCTAACTCGGTCTCGAACACGCGCACCGCCTCACCGACGACGCGACGGACTTCGGGGTCCACCGCGGCGTAGCCCCAGTCCGCACTGTAGGCGACCCGCAGACCGCGCAGCGACCCGGACGCGGCAGCCGACCAGTTGGTCCCCTGGTCCGGCAGGGAGTGGCGGTCCCGGCCGTCCGGACCGGCGATGACCGAGAACAGCAGCGCGGCGTCCTGTACGCTGCGGGCCATCGGGCCAATGTGCTCGAGCGACTCCCAGCCGGATACGCCCGGGTAGCGCTCGTCGCGGCAACCGGGATAGAGCGGCACCCGTCCCATCGATGCCTTGAAGCCGACCACGCCGCTGTGCGCCGCAGGGATGCGCACCGAGCCGCCGCCGTCGCTGCCAAGGGTGAGCGGACACATGAAGGCGGCCAGCGCCGCGCCCGATCCGGCACTCGACCCGCCGGGCGTGAGTGCCGGATTCCAAGGATTGCGCGTGGTCTCGAAGATCGGGTTGTGGCCGACGCCGCTGTAGCCGAACTCGGGCACGTTGGTCTTGCCGAGGATCACCGCGCCAGCGGCCCTGACGCGCTCCACGACGATGTCGTCTTCGCCGGGAACGAAATCCTCGTAGGCGGCGGAGCCGGAAGTGGTGCGGATCCCGGCAGTGCAGATCAGGTCCTTGATTCCGATCGGCACGCCGGCGAGGTGGCCGACCGGCTCGCCGGCGGCGACCGCCCGGTCGATCGCGCCGGCCTGAGCGAGGGCGAGTTCCGGGGTCGGCGTGCAGAACGCGTGCAGCTGCGGTTCCAGCGCCTCCATGCGGGCCAGGCAGGCGGTCGTGACCTCGACCGAGGAAAGACGGCGCGCGCGGATCTCGGCAGCAAGTTTGGTGGCGCTGTATGAACAAAGATCGGTCAGAACGACACTCCTTTCGAGACAGGCCTGTCTGCAAGCAGGTGTCCGCCTTCTGGCAACCCCGCTCGGGGACAAGCTGGTCGTGGCGCGCCGTGCCGGCCTGGTCACCGCGGTCCGGCTGCGCCATTGCCACCCTTGCCGCCATCGCAACCTTATGCAAGAGACGGGCCACTATTGGCGTGCGGGGCGGGGCCGGGACGCCGGCGGGCAGCGTCAAGGCTTCATCGCGGGAAAGCGGTAGCCGATTAAGCAAATTGCTTCCATCGCAGGCTCGGCGGCGGGCATAGTGGCGCAGGCCTCGTGATGTGTACTACCAAGGCTCTCTGATCAGAACCTGCGTGCCCAGCTGCGCAGGCCGATGGACATGATGTGGATCGGCGTGGAAATTTGACCCCCTGAGCGGGGTATCGGCGTCCAAAATTGACCCCCTCGCTTTGTGAGATCACGCCGCCCGGTTCACTGGGCGGAGCGGGGAGATGCTGGTTGTGGAGAC
>JAABUY010002592.1_pt1 | contig 21242 bp, 14 predicted proteins | sample 5560271 | NCBI WGS metagenome assembly JAABUY01 (sample SAMN10711886, study PRJNA513374) | rock metagenome | isolation source: Antarctica rocks | place: Antarctica: Victoria Land, University Valley | reverse complement strand
TAGCTTATGTTCTTCTGAGCCATATAGATAGCCGGTCCTTCCCTCCTAGATACTTTCCTTCCTTAGCATTTATATACTCGTTACATTACACCCATATGACTCGCTCTATGCTGGCCCCTAACACTCTCAGCTAAAGTATTTAATTAAGTGAACTGAAATAGAAGAAAACAGTTGAGTAAAGTTTGCGAATGTGATGAATGTCATCGAAGTCATGAACGTCTATCACGCTCGAAATTTCGATCGTTCGAGTAAGAATTCATGAATCGTTTACGTGCAAGAAAGCAGCGACTCTGAATATGAGTCAGAGAATTAAAAGTCTCGCAGAAGCTTCGACTTCAAAAAGAAAAATTATTGTCACGATTTTAGCATGTGTTACTCGAAAGATGTTGAGAAAAGAGATGTTAGATCACTTAGATGATGTTGAACAATATTATAGATGATGATAGGCGTGAGATTATCAGTGATGTTATGAGAGTCTCTCGATACGAATGATACTCAGCGTTCATGAGATATAAGAACATCTGAATGATCTCTTTCTTTTCTTTCTTCTTCGTACAACGTCTTGTATCTAAAATCTAGTTATTAGAATTTCATTCTGATTTCATTCAGCTCTCAGTTCGTGACAAAGAGAATAAAAAGTCATTTATTCTGATGAATGAGAGCGAGAAGAATGAAAATGCTAATGAAAGAACGTCAGCGATGAGAAGTTGTGAGTTGAGAGTGAGAGAGATGTTGATTGTGATTTCATGAATTTAAGCTCTTTTTTTCTTCTTTTTTTCTTCTTTTGACACATTGTTTCTTTCACATCGCTACTTTCTTTTCACTTTTCTTCTTTTCTCGCTCTTTAGTACTTTTCAATCAGCAACGAACACATTGTTTGCACACTGCACGCACGCACGCATGCACGCACTCAGCTCAGCTGATTCAACTTCACTCACATAAACGACATTATTCATCTTATTCTATATTTTACTCAAATCGATGAAATTCTTCTTGAACATCTCGACAGTTTCTGTACGTGAAACGCAAAGAAACTTGAAGAATGAGAAAAATTCTTCTACTCGATTCTAATCATTCAACGATGCTTTCTCATCAAATCTCTGCAGACTATAAAGTTCTGAAACAGATGATTCTTGATGATCTGAGCTTTGTTAAGCACGATACGATGAAAATGAACTCGATGAAAGATATCACGATTCTTCTCATACATCTTCGTTCATCATTCTCGTCTATGAAGTCGTCAAGCGTGATGAAGAGCAAACTGCATGTTTAGATCTAACTGCGACATCATGTACATTAAGTCTTGATCATGTAATGAGTGAGACTCAGAGTTCTTCAGCAATAAAATGCACAATTTGCGTTCTCAGTTCGCACATGCAAAGACAAATTATCGTAAATTTCTCGAAATTTATCTCAAGTAATCAGAGTTCTTCAGCAATAAAATGTGCAGTTCACATTCTCAGTTTGCACATGCAAAGATAAATTTATCGTAAATCACTCAAAATTTACCTCTGATAATCAGAGTTCTTCAGCAATAATATTTGCAATTCGCATTCTCACTTTGCATAATGTGCGAAGATAATTTATCGAATTTCTTCTTAAATTTATCTTTGATAGTCAGCTTGAGCTTAGAGTTCTTCGACAATAAGATTCGCAGTTCGCATTCTCAGTTTGCATGTGCAATGATAAATTATTGCGAATTTTCAAATCTATCTACACTTTTGAGTAAGTCATGAAAACATTATCACAATTTCGATGCAACGAAGTTAGAACATGAATCTGACAGAGTAGATGAGCACTAAGATGTTAATCTACTCGTTCTCAGTCAATAATCGAACATAGTAGTGTCAACAACAACAGAGTTACACGCTTTCAGAGATTGCATATCTTCAAGTACACGTCGTGTCTTTTTCTTCTTCACTCTTTTTCCCTTTTATCTCAGAACTCAATCGCATTTATCAGTTCATCGTGTATCAATCATTATTTCGCGTCGTCTTTTAAGTGAACTGTCATGACAAGTAATAAGAACAAGAAGAACTCGAACACTGCGATTGATAGTCAGATGCGTAGTATGTATTATGAATTATTGACACGCAATTAACTGATTCAATAATCATGTTTAGTTCATTTATTAACGAGATGTCAAAAGAAGAGTTGAGAAAGCAAGTGATAATCTCGACATATCATCGAAAGAATCTGAATTCAGGTCTAAAAGACAAGAACGCGAGTTTCTTGACATGTTGAACAGCTCAAATGATGATTTATCATCTCAAAAACAGTGATCTGCAGAACGATTGCAGAAGAAGGCAAAATCAATGTCAATATCATCATGTATGTTCTCAACTAATATGATTTCAACATAGTTCACTAGAATCATTCGATTTTTCAAGAACATCTTGTCAAAGAAAAAGATGCATCAGCGTAAACAGCATTCTCACTCATCGTTATCAATCTCGTCATCTTCTCAGCTCAATGAGCGAATCTCAAAGTTTCAAAGATCAACAGAATTTTCGTCAAGTTCTTTCACATTGAGTTCATGATATAACGCAGCACAGATTGATGATTCAGATGACAACTCTAGAAAAATTCTTTAAGCAGAATTCAGACGACGATCGAGAACAGTCTTTGCTGCAGCTCATGTCAATGTGCTTAGATACATAGAACTCATTCTACTGGCAACGATTATGACGTGTGAAGTAGAAAAGAGCATAACGTCATGATCAGAGCTGCAATGAGTTCTCTTGAGTAATCTCATGTGCAATCTCTGAAACAGAGATCGCGCACATCAATTAAAACACAGATCATGAATAAACTACTTTGTCGCGAAAAGATCAACAATAGACGAAGCTCAAAAGATAATGAGCAACTCAAATCTTGTCATATCACCAATAGATTGACAGACACAGTTATATGATTCTATTGAACAATATTGAGCACAAATAATGTTTCAGATTCAAGATGTAGTGAAGAATCATTATGTCTTTTACGAGAAAGTCAATACATCGAACTATGTCATCAGATTGTTAGTTAATGATAACTTCATCAGTTCTAATATTGAAAAGATAAACATCTTCACAGATGTGATGCGTTGACTGACATGTATTTAATCTGAAGAATGTCGTTTTCTAGTTTTGATGATCATGAAGATCACTGCTGTCTCATTTTTCAATCAAGAAGATCGTAGTCTTGATCAACTATCAAACACAAGAATCATGTTTGCTAAGCTGAAAGACGAAATCATGATATTCATAGCAATCGCGATTCAACATGTTATCAGCGAATGAACAAGTGATCAGAAGAAGATCGAGAAATGAAAAGAGACTGCAGTAGAGAGTATAACATCTCAACTGTCAATGTTCTCTTGTGCTTTATCTTTAAAACGATTGAACAATGATTGACTAACATGCGACAGTAACACATAAGCGAATAATCAAGAGCTGATGAAAGCAAATTAAGACTCGAAGAAATTTGATATTGAGCATGCTGCATGAACGCGTCATAAATCATGTTGAATATCATGAAAACGACGTATTCAACAGCATCTCTGCAACGTATAATCTCAATTGCAATCAGATAGATGATCTACTGACTATTAACGCGTCTCGAAAAATCATCAGAGAATGTTCTTTCTCTTCTCTCACTGATTCAAAGTACTTGTCGATGTATTCTGTGAATGAGATCTTTAGTCTCATAAGAAATCGAACATCGCAGCTCGAAAAGTCAAACAACACAGAAATCGCAACAGAAAAGACAAAGAATACAACAAATCAATCAGAATCGATGAATAGCGATGAACATGAAACACTTCAAGAAATATTAAATGATGAACAGAATCAAGATCAGAAGAATGATTCAGATGTGAGCGTTCGTTTTTCAGCTATAGAAATGAGCAATAACTAATGCAAGATAGATATCTGAAGAATTCAAAGACACAACTGAAGTCGAATCTGATCAGATTTCGCTCAACGAAGTCAGAGATACATATTGACTATGAACATTGAAGATGAAAGATAGTTGAAAGATGAGTTACGCTTGATCGTTCAACAACTTTCGCAAGCAGCTGAAGATAAACATTAAGACTCTGTATTATCGAAGAACAAATGAAAGTGAATGTGTACTGACGTTTGAAGACGAGTATCAGATTTTTCTGAAGAGAGTAGAGAAGAAATTGAATGTCAATGTTGACATTCAACGAGAAAGTAAAAGCGATTATATAGAACTTGAGTGATAGTAGTAGAATATTTTGTATATGAACAACGAATACAATCGTGAGTTGCTTTGATGCTTTTAGTTCTATTGATTGCGAGTAACTTATACAACGTGCTTGCAAGAATGAAGAATCGTACAAGACACTATGAAATACACAAGCTTGTCTTCAAGAAACTAAAACTTTTGAGCAGTGCACGACATGATGTTTCAATGCAACAACGAGATAAATCTGAATAAAATATCTCAATTTACCTATCATGAAATAATGACGTGATAAGTATTTGTCAAGAAACGTGCACAGATTACAAATTTCACATACTGATAATAACGAGCGCTGAATGTGAACACTGATCAGATGACACACATTGCGCATTGTATTATTTGAGCATAAAAAGCAAATGACTGTCATCAAGAGCTACAAGTGATTGTAGCTAGCTATTAGTTGTTGATGAGTGACTATTAGAGCTTGTGAGCTAGAAGCTCGACTAAACAGATATTTTTGACTGATGCTAGCTTGATGAGCTTGTAGTCAGTTTTAGCTGATTTCGTCAAATGATCGATGAATTTCATTTACTCTGAGCGTTCTAGATCTCAAAAAATACCTGATTCTTCGCTGTTTACTGATGAAAAGAACTCTATTTGAAAGAATTGATACGAAAAAATTCAGAATAAACTAGAGATCAACGTCAATCTCTTTTTTAATAAATGAGTCAAATTAAGCTATATACATTCTAGATTATTCAATGATGCAACTGAGATCACTCAGACTAGATGCAAACATGACTATGTCAATCTTTATAAAATCGTCAACGATCTTTTGAAAGAGTTAACTCAGTTGTTCAATGATTCAAATAAGAAAGTCAACTTTTGTAGAAAATACTACAACTTGATTCAAGAATTCAAGAAATTCAATGAATTTTATACTCAGTTTCAACATCTATTTTTCTATCTAAACTATTACAAGAAGTAACTGATCACTGATCTAAAAGATAAAATACATTTTCGTCTTTAATTCATTTAAGTAGATTAACTAGTTCAATCTGATTCTCTAAAAGAAATTCATTTCTATCTGATTCATTTAAATAATGATCAGCGAGTCATTTGAGAAATCAAGAACAAGATCAAATGTGTCAATGATCTTTCTAAGACTATCTTTCATAAAGCGACTGTTATCACTCAGTCAGTTGATCACTTGAAGTCTGATCAGCTAAAGTCGCATGACGCGATTTTAACTAGCGTCAAAGAAGCAGATATTCTAGTCGAAAGCTGTTTCATATGTCATAAATCAGATCATAGCTCTAAAGAATGCTTGAATCAATCTACTAGAATTAATGCAGTGAACAATGAATATGATCGCTTCAATTTCAATTCGAATTTCGATTCAAAAAACTAGTCATCTCTTCAAAAGTCATCAAAAAGATAGAAATTATATCTTTGTGCAAACTAGATGAAATTCTATTGAAAGAAAATTACTTTGAAAAGTCATTTCTAATTGATACTCATCTCATCTCTCAGAATCAATCTTTCAATCTTCGTTCTTTAATAAACAGTGATTCAATCATTTACATGATCATACATTCTAATCTATTCAATAAAGTATGCGAGAAACTGAGAATTCAATTTATATCACTGACAAAAGAGAAGTTAATAAGAAATTATGATGAGAAGATATCTAAGAAGATCATCACTCATAAAATTCTACTCAATCTCATCATTGAAAGTCATAAGAAATTGACTGTATCAATGCTGATAGCTGATATCGATCATCATGAAGTCATATTGAGTAAGCTCTGAATGAACAAAAACGAAATATTATTGAATATGCGAAACGACGTCATTGTTTTTTCGGATCAATTGAATACTTCTATTTCGGTTTTTTCGATCCCTCTCAATTCAAAGCACTCAAGTTGGTCGCAGTTAACTTCGTCTTCTTCAATCACTCAGACTAAGATTTCTATGATGCTCAAACGACTCGTTCGAAAAGAGTCATTCTTGATTCGAAGCATAGACGCAGCTTCGTTCAAAACGCTGTTGAATCGTTCAAAGAAGAACAAGATCGAAGTCTTTGCTCTATTCATGACGAACATCAATAGAGAAATCGCGTACAATACTCAGTGCGATTTGAACGCTCTAAACGTCTCTTCAATCGATGAAACGACTCAGAATTTGAAAGATATTAAAGCAAAGCTGTCATCGAAATATCATGAGTTTCTAGATGTTTTTGATCGAGCTCAATCGAATAAACTACTCTCTCATCGCTTCTACGATCATAAAATCGAGCTCATCAGTGATTCAATGCTCTTTCGCTGTCAAGTCTATCGAATGTTCTCTGTCAAACTTTTGAAAGTAAAGAAGTACTTAAATGAGAATCTGTCGAAGAAATTCATCACTTCTAGTCAGGCCCCCTATTTCTCCCTCGTTCTATTCGCTCTCAAAGCAAATGAAGATCTTCGATTCTGCGTGAACTATCGAAAGCTAAATGTCATTTTCAAAAGAAATAGATATTCTCTATCGCTGATAGACGAGATCATTGGTAAAATAGTGAGTTGCAAGCATCTGACTAGATTGAACATCATATCAGCGTTCAACAAACTTCGAATGCACTTCGATAGCGAGAATTACACCACTTTTATCACTGCTTTAGAAGCATATAAATACAAGATGCTATCATTCGAACTGACTAACGAATCGACCTTCTTTCAGCAATATATGAATGATGTTCTATGAGACTTTCTGAACGACTTTTGCCAAGTCTATCTAGATGACATTCTCATCTATAGCAAAACGAGAAAGAAACATAGAGATCACGTCAAACTAGTATTGAGTCGACTACGCGAAGCTGAACTGCAGATGAATATTCGAAAGTGCGAATTCGATGTAGAAGAGACTGTCTTTCTAGAAGTCATCGTATCAGAACTAGGTCTTCGTATGAATTCAAGCAAAGTGACAGTAATAGTCAGCTGAATCACTTCGATCAATCTAAAAGAAATTCAGGGCTTCGTGAGATTTGTTAACTTCTACCGTCGTTTCATTAAGAACTTCTCGAAGCTAGTCAAACCGTTCACTCAGCTGACTAGAAAGAACACGCCTTTTGTTTGAAACGAGATCTGTGTTCAAGTCTTTGACAATCTAAAGAAACAAGTCAGCTCGGTCTCAGTACTTCGTCACTTCGATCTCAAACGACAAGCTATTCTGAAGATCGATGCTTCGAACTATGTAAAAGATGAAATACTATCTCAGTACGATGACGAGAGAGTTCTTCATTCGATGATCTTCTACAGCAAAAGTATGATTCTCGCTGAAATCAATTATCACATCTATGACAAGAAATTACTAGTCATTATTCGATGCTTCGAACACTGACGACTCGAGCTGAAATGCATTGAACTACTCATTCAGATGTTCATCAATCATCAGACTTTGAAGATCTTCATGAAAAACAAACAGTTGAGTCGACGACAAGTCAACTATTTGAACATTCTATCAAAGTTCAACTTTCAGATCATCTTTAGATCAGGCAAAATGAACATTAAAGTCGATGCTCTAATCAGAATGTCTCTAGCAAACATCTCTGAATCAGCTCAGCGTCTTGAAGATTGTTTTCAGACTATTCTGATCTTTGATAGAGTCAATGTTCTATCTATTGAATCGAAAGCAAATCTCTATCAACGAGTATGAATGATCAATCAAACAGATGAGCTCTGCAGCAAATATAGACAAGCTATGAACGAAAACAAGCTCAAATTTCATATCACTAAACTGAAGAACTGCGAAATCGTTGACGACGTTCTATTTAGAAAAGATTTACTGTGAGTCTCTGAGAACATGCACACGAAATTACTACAAGAAGTGCATGATCAATCTTCAATCTCTCATCTTGACAATAAACGAATCATCAATCTAGTTCAGCGTTTCTACTATTGATCAGATCATCGAGCTACTATTCGATGATACATTCGAAACTGTCATGCTTGTCAGCAAAGCAAAGTTTCTAGAAATAGCATCAATGAACTTCATCATTCTCTCTCGATTTCACAGAAACGCTGAAAAGATATAGCTATGAACTTCATCACTGAACTATCTCTGTCAGAAGACTATAACGTCATTTGCACAATCATATGTCATCTCATCAAAGAACATCACTATGTTCTCTGTCATTGAGAAGACGATGACATCTCAGTCGAAGAAACGATTTGAATCATGCTATGAAACATCTATCGACTGCATGATCTACTCAGTTCTATTGTTTCAAACAGAGACTCTCAATTCATATCGACTATGTGAAAAAGTCTTTGCAAGCGACTGAGAATCACAGCTAGTTTATTCACAGTCTATCATTCTGAGATCGACGATCAATCGAAACAAGTCAATCAAGACGTCGAACGCGAACTTAGAATCTACTGCAATTACATGCAAGACAACTGAATCAAATGAATATCTATGATGAAATTCAGTGACAATTCAAATATCTTCTTGATCACTTCAATGATTTCTTTCTACTTCAATAAGAGATTTCACTCTCGAATGAGTTTCGATTCAGATACGACTGACTATAAAACAACTTGTGAACGACTTGAAGCTAGAAAAGCAAACAATATTGTCATTCAAATGAAAGAGCTACTGAACTTCGATCATCAACAATTGAAAAAGACGAAGCTGATCATCGAAGTTCAGATCAATAAACATAGACGAGACGTCATCTATGAAGTAGATGACTGAATTTGACTATTCTTCAGAAACGTCAAGACAATGAGACTCTGCAAGAATTTGAAAGACAAACAGCTAGATCTCTATCAAATCATTGTCAAAGTGAGTATCTTCTATCATCTTCGTCTATCAGTTAGCATGAAGCATTTGCATTCGATATTCAGCTCGAAGCTACTGCGATTATATTCAGAAGACTCTCTATCAGAACAGCATTCAGAATCACTCAGGTCAATCACTATTGAAGACGATGAACACTGAAAGATAGACGATATATTGAACTTCAGATGCTATCGAGATCGAGTACAGTACAAAGTCAAATGAACAAATCTAAATAGAAATGATGAATGATACTATGTCGATAAAGGGAAATTCGATGCTATCGAGCATCGTCTTCGTTTGAACGAATATATATTATACGTGTTTGAGCAAACTCGACGGTCTCTGACGATCTTCAGGGCTAAAATTTGTCCCGAAAGTCGCTCTGAGATGTCAAGCACTCTTTCTATCTAAGCGACTGAGTCTATGAAGTGAATGAGTGAAGCAAAAGCGCGTTTCTGACTGAATTCTAAGAAATGAAGAAACAGAAAGAGATGATGAGAAAAACAGAAGAGGAAACGACCTATTTATTCTCTTTTCTCTGCTTAATCTTCTTGTTCTCTAGCGGTCGACATTGGTCGAGCCAAGTCGACTAGTCATCTTCGCTTGCCGATAGTCTTCAGTCAAGCTGAATCTTCTATCGAGCATTGTCTTCGTTTGAACGAATATATATTATACGTGTTTGAGCAAAATCGACGATCTCTGACGATCTTCAGAGCTAAAATTTGCCTCGAAAGTCGCTCTGAGATGTCAAGCACTCTCAAATCTCAGAAACGTCGATACGAAGTATCGAGATCGACGAGAATTGACTCTAGTTGACTGATCGAAAGTAACTATCTTTGATGTCTTCTAGAGACATTTAGTATGTAGCTAGAATGAGCTTCAATGTATAAGCAATAGCTGTCGAACTTTCATCTCTTTAGCAGCTGAATTTTCTTCTTCGAAAGCTCTGCTTGACGAGCTGAGATAGCAGCATCTCGACGAAAGAAGTGATCTGAGTAGCGATCTTCTATGCTCAGTGTGACTAACGTTCTACGCAGAATCTCGATGACGTGAGTTCGTGTGTATGAATATTCTGAATCAAACAGAGACGTCAGCAGAGATGCAGAAAACTTTGAAAACAGGTTGACGAGTGAGTTTTTAACGCACGCTTCGTTGTTGACAACAGCGATGATCAATGTCATTTCACGTCTGAAAAAGTTGATTTTGAAGCTCGATAGAGTGAGTTGCAAAGAGTCATTCTGAAAGATAATCGAACTTCTGATTAGATGTCACTGTTTGAAGTCAGATGTTTTATTTGATTGACTTCATGTGAACTTGCTCATGCGCAGAAAGCTCGCAAACGTCAGGCAAAATGACGCATGTCATGTTATCTCTTCAATGATAGATTGATCAAATTGACGTAGCAATAGTAGCAGTAGATCTCGTGTTATAGATCTTCGCTTGCAAGTCTGATCGTCGTCTTGAAGTCTTCGAATTTCAACTATGATTCGCTGTAATATAGAGTGATGAAATGTCTCAATCTTAATATCAGAATATTCAACGTCAATGTGATGTGATCATAGATTGATGAGGTAAGTCTTAATGATTTTGACTTTGATCATCTTGTTCTTTAGATTCGCTGATCAGCTGATCAGATTTGAGATTGAAGTCGAATATTTGACTCTGACGATCAAGAAGCAGAAGATGAAGTAGCTTCTTTTGACTGTATCATAGATATCTCTGATGAACGTCGCTAGATCTCATCAAAGATATCTGACTGCTGAGCGATCAAGAAAGATCTCGCTGTATCAGAAGCTCGACGACTCGCGCTGATTTGTTAGGGGCCGACATAGAGCGAGTCATATGAGTGTCATTTAACTAATAGATAAATGCTAAGAAAGAAAAGTATCTACAGAAAAGAACTCGATTCTTATATGTGTGTTTCTCAGCTCTGTGCTAGGCTCGATTGAGTTGACGTCTTACACATATGATGCAGAGTTTCAATGACATCACTTCTAGCTCGAATGCTCACTAGACTCGATTAGAATGGAATCAAGGCGAAGGCTAGAAAGAATAGGCGAAGGCTAGAATCGTAACATTACTCTTCTTCTTTGACTATTCATGTTCGCATGAATGTTATTTCTTAGTGCGCTTTTCTTGAATATTTGATATGAAAGTCGTCAATCATCTCTTGAGCGTTCATAAATTCGTCGCCGTCAGCGTTATATCAGTTGAGATCGTTGTCATAGCACTTTCATTTAACTTGATATTGAAGTCGTCTTCGATATCGTCGAGAGTTCAATATATCGTCGATCTTTCATTCGTTCTCATCGTTTATCACTATTGATCTCGAGAATTCATTCTTCTGACCAGGCAGAGAATCATCGACGGCAGGACAAAGAAGCTCTGAATGAAATACATCGTGTATACGCATAGTGTCTGATAGTTTCAATTTATAGAAGAAGTCAACAGAATCTGTGATCTTGAATGAATCGAGCATCTTGTCATCTAGCTTTTTGAAGAGTCTCGCTGTAACGATGTTTCTTTCGTTCAGAAACATCTTTGATTCGATCTCGTAATTGATCTTCTTTCTATGCTTGTTAGCTTGTTTCATCATTCGTTCTCGTGTTTTGGTCAGAGCTTCGCGAGCGAAGATCAATGTCTTGTTCATGTGATCGAATATACCTTCGACTCTGACGATCTGCAAGCGCTCGCGAATGCTTTCATACTCGATGATGTCAGGATCGAAACTCATACGAGAATGAAAGCTCTTATTCATGAAGAAGAGAATCAAGAAGATGATTGAAGACAAGACGTTATTGTCGACAAACTCGATCATGAGCAATCACTTGAATCAGTCATTCTGCATGTACGAACAGAAGAAACGAAGATATCTTTCGACGTTCTGATTGACTCATTCGCTTTGATCGTCGATCTGAGAATGATAGGCGATGAACAATCGAAGGGAAATGCTCAGTCGTTTGCAAAGAAACTTTCAGAGAATAAAGGTGAACTGAGAATCTCGATCGAACACAATGAAGTTTGATAGATCGTGAGATCGATATACTCATTGAAGCAACATTTCAGCTGTTTTTTCGGCTGTGATACCTTCATCATCAGTGATGCAAGAAATATAATGTCTTTCTTTTGACAATCTGCAGATGACAGTCAGAATAGCGTTATAGTCGTACGAATCAGATAGGTCGATAATGAAGTTCATGACTATGTTCTGCCATCGCTGTTCAGATATCGATAGAGGTTGAAGCAAGTTGTTTGATTTATCTCTAGATGTCTTTGAACGTTGACAGATATAGCAGTTTTGAATATATCGATCTATCGTTTTTCGCATGAATGATCAATAGTAATTTCGTTTTATGATCTTCACAGTTCTAAGAATATCAGAATGATTCATCGATGGCTGATCATGTACTTCACGAATCAGATTCATTTGTAGAAGTTCATTGAACGAAACTCATAGCTGATTATCATGATACAAGATTTCATTCTGAGTTCGACAATTCTTCAATTTGATATCTTCATATTGTGTCTCGTCTCTTGCTATTGCTTCGCGAAGTAGCGTACAATTCTCGTCGATCTCATTAGTCTCAAGAATCTGTTTATAGATTGATTCACTGATGTTCTTCTCTAGATCAGCAATTTTCATTCGATTCGAAGTCAGAATAGTGGTTCGTTGATAGCGAACGCGCTCATCTTCTGAATCTCTGAGCACGACGTCAGCTCGACGAGTTAATGCATCGATCTTGATGTTCTGTTTGTCAGATCGATACATTATTCTGAAGTTGAAGTCAGCGAGCTTCTGAACTCAGCGCATCTGACGTTTGCTCAGCTCTTTATCTTTCATCAACGAAATGAGCGCTTGATGATCGATGAACATCTTGATAGAAATGTCAGTTAGCTTCAGTTCGAGTCGTCAGTGTTCAAATGCTCGAATGATGATCAGAAGTTCTTTATCATATATCTCGTAGTTGCATTCAGCAGAAGACATGTTCTTGCTATAGAAGACAATCGAATGTAGTACTTCTTCGTCATCATATTGAGAGAGAACTTCATCGTTGACGTAGTCGAATGAGTCGATTTCGAGAATAGTCTTACGAGTTTGATCAAAGTGACGTAGTATAGAAGTCTCGATCATACGTCTCTTCATATGATCGAAGGCGATCTGACAGACTTCATTTCATTCAAATATGATCTTCTTTTGAGTGAGTTGAATCATTGAACGAACAATCTTCGAAAAGTTCTTGATGAAGCGTCGATAGAAATTGCAGAAGTCAATGAAGAACTGCATATGAGTGAGATTATTGAGTGTAGATCAATCAACGACTGCTTGCATCTTTCGTGAGTTCATCTTCAGTTCTTCGATTGACATCAAAAGTTCTAGAAAGATGATTTTCTGCACATGAAACTCGCATTTGTTTATGTCTATCTGTAGATCGATCTCTCGTAGTCGATGCAAGATCAATCGTACATGCTGTCTGTGTTTCTTCAGAATCTTGCTGTAGATGATAATGTCATTTAGATAGATCTGACAAAACTGATGTAGATATTCAAACAACACGTCGTTCATATAGTGTTGATAGAACGTCGATTCGTTTGTTAATTCAAAGAGCATTACATGATATTTGTATGAGTCGAAGAAGATAATAAAGATAGTCAAATCTTCGCTATCTGAATGCATACGTAGTTTGTTGAATGCAACAATGATGTTCAATCGAGTCAGATACTTGCTTTCTTGTATACGAGCGAGAGTCTCGTCTATCAATGACAAAGAATAACGGTTTCGTTTGGTCAAAGCATTGAGCTTTCTGTAATCGACGCAGAAACGCAGACTTTCGTCTTTCTTTTCGACGAACAAGATGAGCGAGACGTATGATGCGAAGCTGAAGAAAATGAATTCTTTGTTTAGATGATCGATCAGATACTTCTTTATCTTCTGAAGTTTGTGATCGAACATCTGGTAAAGTCTGCTTCGAAGAGACGTTTCTTCGTCGATCAACTCAATTTTGTGATCGTAGAAACGATGAGGTGATAGCTGATCGATCATAGCTCGATCGAACACGTCTAGATAGTCATGATACTCGAAGAGAAGCTTGACTTTGACCTCTTCGAGAATCTCGACGTGTGAAAGCTCATGCAGATTCACTTCTTCGAACTTATCTTCGACTGTAGTTATGAGTCGATCAATTTTCGAGACGATAACAGCAAAAGTCTTCACGTCTGATCGTTTGACTAACATTCTATAAGTCGCAGTTCCTATCATTGCAATGTTCATTGAACCTGACGTCGATTTAGGGATTTTGACGCTAGTTAAAGTCGCGTCGCGCGGTTTTAACTGTTCGATTGAGCTCTTCTTTTGACTGAAAGAGAGTGATTTCTGACTGAATTGAGATGTAATCGAAGTGAAAGATCTCTTTAGTATATGAGTAGAAGTCAAGCTCTTCTGTTTCGTGATTGATTTATTGCTTGAGAGTAGAGCAATCGACTTCTGACTAGTAGGGTTGAAATTCGGAAATCGAAGAAAATCGATTCGCATATCAATTACTAGGTTGATTTTGTTCATTCATGTTTTTTCGAGAATCATTTGATGTTGATCTAATCGAGTGATTAACATAGAAGCGATGTCAATCGTATGATCTTGAACTGTCAGGTTTGAATAGATGACATGAGTAATGAGTTTTTTTGCATAATGATCGTCGAATTCTTGTATTGACTTTGCTTTGATCAAAGTCAGAGACTCGATTTGCAACTGATCACTAACAATCTGCGCGGTCACTTCATCAATGAACGAATAGTCAGCAGCTTCGATGTCAATCAATGACTTCAATGAGTAACTAATTTCTTTGCTAGAAAGTACACATTCAGTAGTCAAAGATTCAGAAGCAAAAGAGTCATCTGACATGCTCATCGTTGAAGAAATTAACACATCTTTCATCGCGCCTTTGATGAAAGTCACTAGTTTTTTGCCTCGCTATTCTCGAAAGAAGACATTTTCTCATTCTCTTTATTTTTCGAAATGACGATTTCATGTAGGCGAAGAGTGAAAGCTCAAGATGCAGAGATGTTGATCTTGTTCAGCTTAGAGCAATTCTTGAACAAGTGACTCGAAATCTTGCAGATGTAGCAGATGATTGACGATCTCGCTGACTCAGAGTTAGAAAAGATAGTCGACTTAACATAATCGATTATCAAAGTCATCACTGCTGACAAGAAAGTAGTAGCGCGTTTGTCAGATACGACAGTGACTTTGACGATGACAGTGCGACGTTCGCTACGAAGCTGATAATTGACTCGTTGTTTACTATTTACATCTTGAAGAAAGATCTTTAGTCGATGAAGCGAAGTGAAATCTTCGAAACAGACTGATAGAGCGTTCTGCAAGCGATTATTGATTTTATTCTGAAGATCGTTCATCAGAGTGCAATCATTATATTCGAGATAGCTGAATAGCTTTATAAAGTCGAAGTAGAAGACATTGAAGAACTTGTCTGCTTGTCTCAGAGCGTTGTATTCGCGACGACACTTTCGATTCTTATTCACTTCATCGTATATTTCTTTCAGATGTTTGAATAACTCGTAGATCGAGTAGTATGAACAAGAAGAATCATGACGACGTCGAGCGTAGATGTGCTCAGCAGCGTCATCTTCTAGTCTAGACAACATATAAACAATGCAGATAGTCTCATTATCGAACTGATCGACATTGACAATCAGCTTGTCGTTCATCTTGTTTCTTCAATCTTCTCAAGTCGATTCATCTTCATCAGTGAATATAGAGAAGTTCGAAAATTTGTAGAATCGATGATGTTCATTTTCGAATAAGATGAACTTAGTAGATATCTCTCGTCGAGTATGATTCTCGATTGTCACGAACTGAGAACTGAATGAAACCAGAATGAAATTCTAATAACTAGATTTTAGATACAAGACGTTGCACGAAGAAGAAAGGAAAGAAAGAGATCATTCAGAGATTCTTATACCTCATGAACGCTGAGTACCATCCGTATCGAAGAGCCCTCATAACATCACTGATAATCTCACGCCTATCATCATCTATAATATTGTTCAACATCATCTAAGTGACCTAACATCTCTTTTCTCAACACCTTTCGAGTAACACATGCTAAAACCGTGACAATAGATTTCTCTTTTTGAAGTCGAAGCTTCTGCGAGACTTTTAATTCTCTGACTCATATTCAGAGTCGCTGCTTTCTTGCACGTAAGCGATTCATGAATTCTTACTCGAACGATCGGGATTTCGGGCGTGATAGACGTTCATGGCTTCGATGACATTCATCACATCCGCAAACTTTACTCAACTGTTTTCTTCTATCCCATTCCACTTAATTAAATACTCTAGCTGAGAGTTCTTTATCCGGAAGTTCAATATTTCGTTCATCTCTCAGCTAAGCACTTCTTCGACAAAGACTATCGAAAACGACGCAAGAGGTATTTGTTCAGGTAAGAGATCGTTGATCGCAGAATGAAGCAGATAAGTATGAAAGACGTCGAAACAGAATCAGTCATCGAGCAACTCTAGCTGATAAGAATGAGAACTAACAATTTTGATGATTCTGAAAGATCTCTCGAATTTATTAGATAACTTCTTGCTGAATCGATGAATCATCAGATTGCGAGCATCTAATCAAATCATATCATTAATTGCATACTTGAGAGCGTGTTGTCAATGAACATTAGCGAATTGTTCCTGATATGCTTGAGCTAAGATCATTTGTTCTCGCAGGATTTCATTGATTCGATTCATTTTCTGAACAAACAGATCGACATGTATTCGTTTCGAATGTTCAATAACGTTCTTCTGAGCCTTCTTTGATTTCAACCCCATTCGAGGATGCTGTCCGAAGTTAGCTAGAAACGGCGTGCACTGAGTGCTTTCGAAGAAGTGATTGTTGATGACAAATTCAGCTGATGACAGTCATGCAGCTCAGTCGTTCTGCATAAAGAACACGAAGACTCGAAGATATTGTTCCAAAACGTCGTTGACGTTCTCGATTTGATCATTCGTTTCTGAATGAAACGCAGTTGACAATCGAGCTTGAATCTTCAATCGGGTACAAAGTTCGTTTCAAAAGTGACTGACAAACTGAGTTTCACGATTCGAGACGATTGAATCAGATAATTCATGATGTTTTCATATTGCACGATAAAAAACTCGAGCTGTATCTAGAGCTGTAATTCCACTCATAGACTCGTAATGCACTTGTTTAGATAGTCTGTTCACGACTATCAGAATATTGATTGTCGAATTTCCGTTTAGATTCTTACTTTCAGATACTGCCACGATGAAATTCATGACTATGTCTTTTCAGCGACGATTGAATACATCAAGAGACTTCAAAGCTCCCTGATATTTTTCTCTAGAGATCTTCACTCGAGAGCATAGATGACAATTGCGTACGAAGCGAGCTACTGTCTTGATCATTCCGGATCAGTAATAATGACGACTGAGTATTTCGTAGATCTTGACTCTTCCTGAATGATTCGCAATAGGCGTGTCATGACTTAACTTGTTAGAGATCAGCATAGAGCGAGTCATATGAATGTAATGTAACGAGTATATAAATGCTAAGGAAGGAAAGTATCTAGAAGGGAAGAGTCGGCTATCTATATGACTCAGAAGAATATAAGCTAACTCTGAATAGAATTGACCTCGAAACAACTCTATAGTCTAGCGACGAGCGATCGACGATAGTCATCAACATAGTCATCAACATAGCTATCAACATAGATGCGTAGCTAGGATCGTAACATTACTTCCTCTCTTCAACGATTCATGTTCGCATGAATGTATTTCCTTAGTCTTGTGTAGAATCGAAATGTCTATTGTAGCAGACTCACTATGCGAGATAGAATGATGTCATTGTAGCAGACTCACTAGTTGCACATGAACGTATGATCAGGTCCACTGATGGGTAGAGCGATGAGAGTGAGTAGACCATCGCATTGATCGTGTCATTGAAGCAGGCTCACTAGTTGCACGTGAACATTTGACCAGATTCACTGATAGGTAGGGCGATGTGAATAGATAGATCATCGCGTTGACGAAAGGTGCCTTTGTAGCAGACTCACTATTTGCACGCGAACGAGTCGACAGATCGATTCACTGATTGATAGAGCGATGTGAGTAGCTGGATCATCGCATTGACGAAAGATGTCATTGAAGCAGACTCACTAGTTGCACGTGAACTCGATGACGAATCAGATTCACTGATAGATAGAGCGATGAGAATGAGTAGATCATCGCATTGAGAATGTCGTTGAAGCAGGCTCACTGAGATTTCGATATAGAAACAAGCTCAAAGATTTGCTTGTTGTCGAAAACATTATCGTGTCATTGTAGCAGGCTCACTAGTTGCACATGAACGGGTAGGCGAATCGATTCACTGATGGGTAGAACGATGAGAGTAGATGAATCATCGCATTGACGATGAGTGTCATTGAAGCAGGCTCACTGTTGAGATTTGCTCATCGAGATAGAGACTTCACGCAGTTCTTGACTGGTCTCTTTGATTGCTCTTTGAAGTAGAGACTTCACGCAGTCATAGACTGATCTCGTTTGATTGTTCAACAAATTCGAAGAATTCCTTGCGAATCTGAATGAACGGTTAATTCGCTGATCTTTGATCTAGTCGAATGATTTCGATCGTTTGTTTATACTCGCTGATCAGCGCACGAGTTCGAATCTTTTGTTTATCCTCGCTGAATCAGCTCACGAGAGAAGAGAGATGAGTGCTGCTGACGATTGCAAGCCGGCTAGATCAAATGTCGATAGTGGGTTGAAGAGTCGACAGAAGCACTCGAAGATCGATGCAGATTATTTCACTTCGCCTGTAACGAAGGAGCATTTATATAATGTTAGAGATCAGCATAGAGCGAGTCATATGAGTGTAATGTAACGAGTATATAAATGCTAAGGAAGGAAAGTATCTAGAAGGGAAGAGTCGACTATCTATATGACTCAGAAGAACATAAGCTAACCCTGAATAGAATTGACCTCGGAACAATTCTATAGCCTAGCGACGAGCGGCCGACGATAGTCATCAACATAGTCATCAACATAGCTATCAACATAGATGCGTAGCTAGAATCGTAACATAACTGAAGCAGACGTAGTCGCAGTTTCTCATCTTCGAGTATCAATAGCCTATCTCTATAGTAGACTCGATCACTTCGCAGCGTACATTTCGCTAACGGAAATTCTTTAAGCTTTCGTTGATCATCTCTTAACGCAGTTATCACGATCTGTACTCATTCATCATTAAAATAGACTGCGAAGAGTTGTTCTTCTAGCTCATTCATAGACATTTCCTCTGATGATTCAGACTGCTCAGAGATCACTGATTCGCTCTTCGAGTCACTTGATTTGAGTGCTTCAGAATCACTATCGTCGAGAACATTGATTAAGACTTGAATTTTCAGATTTTTTAATTTTAGCACGATCTGTCACTGATGTTCTCGATGACTATCTTTCTCGTTCAAGAGAAGATCTTTTGATCGACGCGTGAGTGCATCGACTCGAGTGTTCAATTCACTCGAACGATACACGATTTTGAAGTTAAATCGAGAGAGAAATTCTGATCATCTGACTTGTCTTCGACTAAGCAGCTTGATTGACATGAAATATTCTAGATTCTTGTGATCGAAAATGATCTCAACGAGATCTAACGTGCCTTTCAGTTCGAGTCTTCATTTCTCAAAAGCTCTGATTATAGCTAGAAGTTTCTTGTCATAAATCTCGTAGTTGCATTCTGCGAATAGCATTTTGAAAGAGAAATAGATCACAGATCTTAACTGCTCGTTATCATCTCGCTGAGACATGACTTCGATCACAACATAGTCGAAGGCATCGATTTTCACAGTCACGAGTAGATTCGAGTTATAGTGCATTAAGATAGGGGCAGTGATGAACGCCTGCTTAAGTCGATCGAAGACGAATTGACACTTCTGAGTTCAATTAAATGACTGATCTTTTCTGATTAAGGCAGTCAACGAGCCGATCAGCTTGAAAAACTCCTTAATAAATCGCCTATAGAAGTTGACGAAGCTCAGAAAGCTCTGAACATCTTTGACGTCTCGAGATGCAGCTCAATTCATGACGACATTGATCTTCTCAGAATTTATTTTGATTCCGTGAGTGATGATTATTAGGTTCAAATACTTGATCTCGATAACTGAAAATTCGCATTTCTCGATATCTATCTGTAGTTCGACGGCTCTAAGTCGCTTCAGTATCTGACGAACATGCTGAGTATGCTTCTTTTTGCTGTTGCTATAGATCAAGATATCATTCATGTACGCGATGCAGAAAACGTTCAAGAAGTCATGCAGAGTGTCATTAATGAAGTTCTGAAATGATGACGATTCATTTGTGAGTTCGAAGAGCAAAACGTTGTACTCGTATAAGTCATAACGTGTCCGGAAAGCGATCTTTCACTCGTCTTCATAAGTCATTCGCAGTTTATTAAAGACTGCAATGATATCTAACTTGATGTAGTACTTGATCTTAGTCAGCCGATCTAGAATTTCTCGAATGAGAGGTAACGAATATCGATTCTTAACTGTCATGACGTTCAGACCTCGATAATTCACGCAAAATCTGAGTTCTTCGCTTGATTTTTTAACAAAGAGTATCGAAGAGATCGCGAGAGAAGAGCTGACTTGAATAAAGCCTTTGACCAAATTATTCTTCAGGTATTTCTTTAGTACTCGAAGCTCATCTTGAGACATGTCATATAAAGGCTCGAAGATAGAAGTTTTGCCCTTCTGCAGCTGAATTTTATGATCATAGAGACGTCGTTCAGATAGAGTGTTCGTCAATTCGCGAGAGAAAACATCTAGAAAGTCGTGATATTCGAGAGACAATAGCGTGACAGAATCAACGGAAGACGTGATTTTCAGAGCTTTGTCGATATTTCTCATGAATATGGCAAACAGATCATGGTTCTTTTTCCTAGCGAGTCGCAGAAACGAAGCACTATCTATAGCGTAGACCTTCAGATGTTTCGAAGACGAAGACGTCGAAGAGACTGATACTGACACAGTCGAGATCGAGATGCTCGAGAGAGTTTCGAGTACGAGTTCTGAATTGACTTGAGATTCAAAGATGAGCTGATTATGACGCAAATCTATAATTGCTTTATGACTTTTTAATCAGAACAGATCTAGAACAACTGAGAATTGCGAAAGTTGAGTGACATAGAAGGAAATTTCTT
>JAABUY010002591.1_pt1 | contig 21249 bp, 27 predicted proteins | sample 5560271 | NCBI WGS metagenome assembly JAABUY01 (sample SAMN10711886, study PRJNA513374) | rock metagenome | isolation source: Antarctica rocks | place: Antarctica: Victoria Land, University Valley | reverse complement strand
AAGCTGGCTACATATGTGCGTCCCTTAGCCGACGCTAGGCCCGATAGGGACTAGTCAAGGTGACGGAGCGAGGGTAGGTCTGGCAGGGCTAGAAGGCTGAGCCTGGCAAGGCTAGGATCGTGACACTATGTGTTTGATCGTCGTTTCACTGACTCGACTTTTCACATATGCAATCTTCATTTCTTTGATAGAAAAATAATTCTTGTTCGTCTTCAGCTTGTTTCGCATTCAAAACAATCAATTATTCACATTCTGTCTCAAATCTTCAAACAGAGACGAGTCAGATAGCTTGATTGACTTCGAGAATTGATCTTTCGAAATCAAAGTGCTTAGTCGACTTGATGTCGCTTTTAGATAATGTATAATCACGTTCTTTTTCTTCATCTTTTTCTGTAGACGCGTTCAAACAGCATTCAACGTTGTCTGCGTAGCTTTCAACTCAATGTTAATAGCTTTCAATTCGATGTTGATCTTGTTGACATTATTCAACATCTGAATCATGTCATTGTGAATCTCGATTTTGATGTCATGCTGTTGACACATGTACTTGATAAAGACAACGAGATCGTCTGTCTCATGAGCGCTTATTCAAGCATTCAGTTCAGTGCTGATGCTGATCTTGATCATTTTGTGATCGAAGAGCAACGCGTTCGTGTTCTCTTCTTCTGATGCTGTTCAATTCTGTGATAGAAGTGATTCTCTTCTAGCATTTCGAAGTTCATAGCGAGCAGTGCTCACTGATTCTGATTCTAATTCTGTGCTTCTAGTCATTGTGTGAGTAGAAAATTGCTGATCGAGATTCAACTGAAATTTCTGATTTCAGTTCTAGAACAACGCGTTCATGTTCTTCTGTTCTTCTGTTCTGACGACGAGCTCAGTAAAGAGTTAGTCTAGAGCAACGCGTTCGTGTTCTTCTATTCTGTTCTAGAAATTTCTTGATTTCTAACGAGTCTTCTGAGCTCGATTTTCGAATTTCGATTCTGATTCAAGTTTGAGTGATGTAGCTTGTTTTTATATCGTCTACACGTCGATAGCAAGATTAATAAGCTTTGAACTAATGTTATGAGTCTGCATAGAGCGAATCATATGAGTGTATTCTAACTAGAAGTTCAAAGCTGAAGTAGAAAGAAGATGCAACACGACGTGAGTTTTACTCACGAAGGCACGCTAGACCGCTAGCGTGTCAACAACAGTTCTACTCACAGCTTTATACTAGTCTATGTTAGACTAATCAGACTAATCAGGAATAACAGAGATGCATGCTCGCAACAAGAACATTCTTTCTTTTGATAAAAGAGATTGTAATAGTCAACAAAGTTATTCGTGTCTTGCTTTAAAGTTTCACGAAGATATAAATGAGCATCTTCTGTCTTGAAAGAATTGTTGCAGCAATGACGTAACTTGTGTCATTAATCTGCAAAGATGAAAATGATACAGAGATCATTGACTCAATATTGACTCATTAGATTGTGAGTCTTCTTATCTATGATAAGTCGTGACTCGACATAAATGATCTTGACTCAATGAGAGAAGTAATGATCATCATTCACGTTCATGCGCTGTATCAGACTCTGCTTTCATGCATTTAATCAATCTTTGTCTCTCTCATACTCAGATATGTTGAGAAGCTTCTTGAATCTAGAAGTGATGAAGACAGCGACAGAGTTTGCAGAGAAATGAACGATGAAAAGAGATTGATTATTCAAGATTTGTGCAATGATTTGAGCTATCATCGCAAGAGACTGAGAATTCAATTTTATATAGATTGAAGAATTGAGAACAATGAATGAGAACGAGATGATAACATCATGTTGTCGAACTTGATTTTAAAGCTCATGCATTACGCGAAAGATCTCAACTGAATTTTCGATCATACTTTGAGTGAACTGTTCAACAGCACGCTCATCATCGATCAAAAGATTGTGAGATGACTTCATTTAAGCGAAAGAATAACTAGATGAGATTTCAATGTATGAAAATGTTGCAGAAAGTGTAGATCTTTCATAATGTCAGAAACTGAGCTAGACTAGAAATACTATCAATATAAAAGACTGATATTATTATTATTACTTTAATAGAATCTAGATACAAGACAATATATCAGATAATGTATAAGATGAAAGACAAAGAATGAAAGAAAAGAACGAAAGTTCAACTTCTATATACATGAATTGAGCAGAATCAAGACTAAACAGTAGTTTTATTAACTTAAGATTGCAGAAGTTCGCGCACATGACTGAGATGATCAAAACAAAATTGCTGAAACTAAATTAAGATGATGATGACTAGATTGATGACTTGATTCATTGAACTGCAAAACAGATTCAATGAATCGAGATTATTTAAGATATCGACGATTTATGTTCTAAATCGAGATGATGATCTGATATCATGACAATAATTTTCGTTACTTTATAACAATGAAGAAGCTCAATGCATGACAGATGCGCTGAGCTGAGAAATTAGCTGCGTTTGACTTTCATATAAAATATCGCAGAGACAAATTAAACTTTGCGAATGCATCATCAAGAAGACTCGACATCATGAAATTAAATGATAGTAAGAAGAATAATGATTATTTTCTATTTACTCTGCGAAACAAACTTCATAATCAGAAATGTCAATCTGAGCTGCTAAAAAATAAAGAAGTTTTGACAGCAATCAAACTTGCAGCATTGATGATGCAACTGAATGACATAGTCATTGCAGATATTCAAGTCATGTGTTTGAATGAGAAAGTACTTACTAGATCTCACAGAATTTTAAACACTGCATCATCTCGACTTCTGATTCATCAGATTATGAAGTCAAAGAGATTTTATTTGAAGATGAGTGAATCAATGACTGCGTGATTGCTGAAGTTACAACAAAGAAATATCTTTATTATGAATGAGAAGTGACATCAATGATTTGCATCTAGAAAGAATGAGCTTTTGAAATGAAGTATGAAAGATGATGAACTGCTACGTTGTGGTCTCGCAGTCTATGTATTCAATGACTCTGCTACAAGAAATGAGATTCTGTGTATGAATCATGATGATCTCGAAGCAGATCATTTTGCATGCATTTATATCAAGACTGTGATAAGAAGAAAATATTACTGATCAAAAATGCTCAAAGAAATGACAAAATATGTTCGCATCTGTTCAGACTGTCAGCGAGTGCAAGTGCATCATCATAAACTCTTTGAGAAGCTGATGTTTATATCTTCAGAAAGTGTGAATTCATTTTACATGATGATCATGAATTTCATAACAGACATGCTCTCTGCAAAGAATTTATACATCAAAAAAACAAGTGATGTTATATTGATAATAATAGATAAGTTGATCAAGCATGCAATTTATATTTCGACGATCAAAGATCTGAACATCAAAAGATTTATGAATCTGCTATGATGAGAATTTATATCTCAGCATGAAATGATATGAAGCATTATATTAAATTGAGACTCACTGTTTATCAATCATTTCTGAATCACTTTATGTTGACATCTTGAAGCGAAGCGAAAGTTAAGCATTACGATTCATTCGCAAATCAACGATCAAACAGAAAGACAGAATCAGATGCTTAAGCACTATCTGCAAGTGTATTTCAATTACAAGATGAATAATTGATCAGAGCTTTTGTCAATGATGATGTTTGTATATAACAACAGCATACATGCTAATATTAAAAAAACTTCACATGAGCTTTTAAAGAAATACATTACAAGCTTTGCAGAGACATCTGAGAACAAAGTTCTAAAGAAAGAGACATTCTTGACTATGAAATGAGCAGAATGATTACGAAGTATCAGAAAACATTTAATGAAACTATGAAAGTGAGTAGCAGAGCAGCAAGCAAAGTATTATAACACTCATCATAAAGTTGTGAACTTTCAGATGAAAGACAAAGTGCTTCTGCAAAGTATAAACATTTATACACTTCGATCAAAGAAAAAGATTGATCATAAACAACTGAAATCATTCAGAATATTGAAGAAGATCAACATGCAAGCATATAAGCTTGAACTATCTGAGAAATATAATGCAATTCACTTAATTTTTCATGTTTCTTTATTGAAATTTTGACACTTGAGTGATGACAATTCAAAGTCACAGATCATTCTCATAAAAGAGAAAGAGAAATGAAAGATAAAGAAGATACTTGATCAGCGAATCAAGAAAGAAAAGATTGAGTATTTAGTTCAATGAGTTAATGTGTCTTTCTATGAAAACTTCTGAAAATCAATGAAAAATCTTAGCAATGCGAAGAAGATCATTGAGAATTATGAGATAGAAAGACAAGTACATCAGCTGACTGCAAAGAAGTCAAAGAAGAAAAAGAGAGATAAATCACGTAAGAATCACGATTGAGAGAATATCAAAAGCGCAAAGACGCAAGTTTAAGAAGTTGATATTAAACTACAATTATAAAATTTCATGCAATATATGTCTTTTAAAAAAGAAGATAATGAATGTCATGAAAGAGTGAAGAAAAGAAGTGATCAATAATCATGAATGAGAATGTCAAAGTGAAGAAAAAAGCTATTTATTTGTCAGCAAATCTCATCATGCATTGCTTACTTCAGTCAATACTTATGAGATGAAGACGAAGCAATGTGATGACAACAAGAAGTGACGAAGACGAAGAAAATGAGAATTTCTACTCAACTGTTAAATACAATCTCACATGCTGAAGAGAAAAACTATTCATTCTCTCATTGTCAAAGATGAAGAACGAGACAATTTTGAACATAAGCAATGAGATGTTGAATCATTGCTTGCGCAGCGTGATGCATCATCAGCTGAAGAGAGCATGAAGCTAGATTTATCATGCAATCGTGCTTTTCTTTGAAGCAGTGCTCGCATTTGCGAGCACGCTTGATGAGAGCACGACATGTGTGAATCATCACTACGCTCAGACGATGAATGCAGTGACAGCATCAAATCTTCTGATCATAATGATTTAACATACATCAACATTTATTAAAATACACAGAGATAAATATGTCTATCAAAGATCATGAGTTCAGTCATTAACATAACAGACGCAAGAAGAGCAAAAGAAGCAGACGTGATAAACATCACAATGATGACAACGCGAAGAGAAATGTACATCTCAAGAAAACAAGCAAACTTCGTGAGCATGTTAGCATGATCTCAGTAAACGTGAATGCTGTTACTTATCATGATAGTGATGATGATGATGATGTTGATACTGCTATGTCATTCATATTAGCTCATGAGTTGACTTGCATCACAACAATGCTGCAACGAAAGAAGCTCATATCATGAGCTGCAAGCTATGCAAAATATGCATAGCAGATCTCATGCTTTGTCAGTTTCAAAGAGCAGTACTCATGAAAGAGTATGCTGAGATGAGACAAGAAGAAAAGAAAGAAAGAAAGAAAGCAAAGCTGAAGAATTGATATCAACAATCTTGCACTAGCTCTGTTTATGCTTGTTAACATGATCAATTCACGACACTTTTACACAAATGCTAAAACGCTGAAGAAGTCATGATTACACTATCAGCTACAAGAAGACAATACGATGCTATGAAGATTCAAAGATCAAGTCTTTAAAAGAGAATACAATTGTGAGAATGCATCTTATTGACTATGAACAATGCATGTTTGCAAGACTAGCTCGCAAGATTAAATCAAAGAAGTTAATGAGTGAATAAAAGTAGCGACTTGACAAAAGATGAAAACTCTGCGAGTTCTCACTTTCATTTCTTAGCAATTAGTTCTATCATTAATAGAGTGCTATCTTATTATCTTCTACTACGTAGTTTCACGTAAAGAGATCTCGTTGTCTCACAATTCTGATCATGACAGCAAAGCAGTTAACAATCATATCAACAGAATTAAACTTTTCAGATTGCATGATTCAAGCAAACATACTTCAAATTGCAATTATGTAGACGAGTTTTATTTAATTCAGAGTAAATCATGTTCTTAATACTATTGAAGTAATGATCAAGAATCGCATCATCTTTTGCATTCTTCAACTGTGCAAGTGAGTAAGCAAAGACTGTAATCATCTTCATTCTGAAGAAAATTGAAAGTGCTGCAAACATTGAATGTACTTTATTTGAGTCTTTTTGATGAGAATCGCGATAAATAGCACTTCTTGAACAAATTTTGCAAGATCAACATATTCTGAGTGAGCTGAATCTGCAGATCGAGAAATGATGAAATCAAGAGTTGATGTAATCTTTTCAAGTGAAGAAAATTCTTCAGACAGTCTTTATTTTCAACAATACTTGATGCATGCATCTGATCTGAAAGATTTGATGTGTGCTCTTTGTCACTTCATAATCTCATGATATCATTCTTGTTTTAAGACATCATATTTCAGATTATCTTACTCAGATACTTCTATTATGCAACAATGACAGTCTTTAACAGCTATTAATGCTTTGCAGTTAAAATTTACATTCTGTTGTGACATGTTTTCGATGAACGTAAGAATATATGCGCAGACTAGCATTTGCTCTTCTTGTATGTTCATTCTTAATTTCTTGTTGAGATCTTCTAAGAATTGTAAAGTGACAATGACATTGAGAAATTCAACGTCATAAGATTCAAGAATTAAAGAAAAAACATTGATTCATCTGATTCACTTTCGTATCATCATCTTAGTCAGAATCATTTAAATTCTCATTGAGAATTGATACATGTTTCTAAACAAGTCAAAGTTATTCACAAAGCACAGAAAAGAAACTGAAAGACATTTTTTCTCAATAAAGTCTGTCACAAAGTAATCATGCTCATAAATCTTGATCTTTAATTTTTCTTTAAACAATGATAATTGATTTAATGATTTAATGACTTTTCTTTCAATATGTATAATATGATAAATAATTCAGACATGATCTTTCACATTAAAATCAATGTCATTCAAATCTTCTGTTTCGATACTGTTTTCATAGTAATAGTTTAAGTGAACATCAAGAAGTCATTCAAGAATATGCTTTTTATACAATTCATTGATTACATCTTTTAAATTTTTAATATAAACAATTCTCTTTCATTCTGAATATCATCATTGTTGTCTATGAGTTGCTGTAGATTTCGTATGACTTTTCATCTTTGTGCAAGTCTTTGTATCACAAAAATGATAACTTCAGAAATTTTGACATTTGAAGTATGATCTTTATTGATACAAATTATTCATTCAATGTGAGATTGATAATCTGTCTCATCACAGTGACAATCTTTATTGAAACACTTAAAGTGAATGATGTTTGAAGAAAATAAAGACTCAACATAACTTTCATCATATTTCAAGATTCTTCATATTTCTGATCATATCTGTTTTACTTTTTTCATCTGATTTCAAGTACTTTCAACAAATCTAAATTGTACACATCAGCTTTCATTGATATCACAATCATTATTCATCATCATTAATATGAATGATTCTTGCATAATTACATCATTTGCAATTCAGAGATTCAGACTTCAGACTTAAGAAAGCTCACTGCAAGATCACGTCATTGCAGTGAGTTTAAAAAAATAACAGAAGATAGCAGTTTAAAAACATGAAAAATGTCTTTTCAAACTTTCATTTCTGATTTTTCAGTTATTTGTAAGAGCGCGAATGATCATGCTGTTCAAGCTTCACGATGAATTCTGTGTAATTAATGCTTCATAGCAGATAAATCTTAATGAAAAAATCTTTGATATCAACAACATTGTTTTATAGTCATTTCTGAGCATCTTCAGACATCTTTAAACATTCTCAGACATATCTGTTCATCTTTGCATAATCTCTGTCTATGCACACTGCAATTTACACTACAGCTATGACATAATTCATTCAACATGACAGTATGTACAGAAATTCAGCAGAGCATAATTTCAGCTTTCAAATTTCTATTGACTTTTTATTTATTACATACATCTGACTAACGTGTCTGATATTTCTAGACACTTCTTCAATTCTTCTTTTTCATTTTTCATATACTGTCATATTAGTGAATCAAAAGTTGACAGTCTTGCACTTCTTGAACTCTATCACTTGAAAGTCTCGTCACGATTTTCAAAAAAATCAAGAACTTGAAATTCAGATTTCTTGAATAATCAAAGTTTAAGTTCAAATTTCTTCACATTTCAACTTTCATCTTCTTCGCAAATCTTCTCTTCTTCGCTTGATGTCATACATGCAACATTATGTTTACTTGATGCAATCAATATTTGCAGCTTTTAACTGACTTACACACTCATTCTTCAATGAATTCTTTGCAACATCATAATAATGCAAGCGTTGCAAGACATTCATGAAAAGATGAGAAAGAAAACTGAAGTTTCTTAACTCATGATAATGTTATGAATGCATCTGCTGCAGATGAATTACATGATTTGATAAGTTTTATGTGAAGATGAGAAGATTTCTCTTTAATTGCGATCAGCACACGTTCATGTTAACTCAAGATTCTGCAACTCTTTTGAAATTCTTGTTTATTAATCATGATGATTTTTTCAGCGACATTACAACATATTTTCTACTCTCATATATACTGAACGATGAAGAAGATGTGATATCGAGATCACTTGCAGAAGTTTCAACAGCAGACTTTTCAGAAATTGTTGAAGAATTACATCAATATGCAGAAAAATTGAACGCGTTTATTGTTAACAACGCTGAAAATGCTGCTTGAAGCATGTCATCATCAGATAAACTTCAAGTCGAAGCTTTTTCATCTGATATGTTTGAGAAAATTTCACATAAACACTCATTGAACAATGTAAACTTATTTATCATGATGTTGAGACTGTGAATGAAGAAAGCGAATATAACAAGATGAAGTTGAAAATCATTGTAAAAAGTTCTTTCACTTCTAAGAAGTGTCGATTAACTTAAGAGTTTATCAAAAGATTTAGACACATTTTGCAAATACATTAAAGCTCAACTTTTGCTTCTCAAGATGCAACGTAAAAAGCTAATGCTCAATGTTGCACAAATGCTCACACTCGTTTCTTTAACTAGAGAAGACTCAATGATATGAAAGAATTTTATATACTTCTTCGATTTTGCTTATTTTTTCAAAATAATGCTGTTAAAATCTGCGTTCATCAACAAGCTTCACTTAAACATGATCAATTTTGTTGATAGATTCTCAGAGTTGTAAGAATTTTATGTCTGAAAATCATTCATTCATTCTTGTTCAAAACAGTTTGCACATTGCAATGTTAAACTGATCGCGTCAAGTCAAATCATCGAGATCGAGTCAAGTTTTCAACTCATCAAGACTTGATTCAAGTCAGAATTCTTGACTTAAGTATTCAAGTTGAGTCAGAAAATTGAGATCAAGTATTGATTTGAAATACTCGACTTGACTCGTCAAGACATGAAGCAAAGTACTACTAATATTTATCTGAGTGTCTGATAATGCAACAGAGTAATGCAATTGATTGAAGAAAATTCATGCTTGTTCATTTACTACTGCTAATCTGAGATCACTATTATCTCATCATTCTTCTTCTTCTTCTTCTTCTTCTTCTTCTTCTTCTCGTACTTCTTCTCGTACTTCTTCTCATACTTCTTCTTGTACTCGTTCTCGTTCTTAATCATATCTGCATCATCATTTCTCTTGCTAAATTTCATCTTCTTATCATCATCATCAATCTCAATAATATCATCAGATTCATCATTTGATGAATCTAGTGAATTAACTATCTTTCGATCAATCGCATTTTTTTCATTCGAAAATGCGCTCATGAATTTGCTAAATTCTTGTATGACATCTGAATCATTCATCATCTTTAATTCATTCAATTCTTCATGATGTAAAATGCGTTGCTGAATTAATTCAATAGTAGATATCATGTATCTTGACATGTTTTTCTCAAGTTCATCTTGTTGTGCAATAGTTTAATGCATACGTTAGTCTTGTCTTTCACATCAAACACAGTACATACATCAACAGTAGAAGTAGTATTGAATGTTGTCTTCATGACTATCGCTTCAAGCTTCGCTCACTTTGCAATCTTCTTCTTTCTCATCTTCTTTATCAAATTCGTCTTGAAGCATTGAGCTATTATACAATCAGCTTTTGAAACACATATGCATTACTCAAATGCATTATCATGTAGACTTTTTTTCACTCGATCATTCGTGATCATATTTCGCATATTATTCTTCATTTTCGTCTGCTTTGCTTTGATGACTTTCTGATAAATGCTGATGCTTCTCAATTTGATGAGTTGTTTATAAAGAGTCATTCAATCTGCATTTTGTTTGATATAAAGAGTTTTCTGATCTTCATTTCATTTCATCGCATGATTTCTACTCGTAATTGACTGCGACTTAATTGATAGATTAAACATTCTGCGATTTTGATTAGTCTCAATGATAATGCATATAGATAATGCATAACAATCTTCTTATCTGATAGTGATGTTGAAGTGCTTTTGCTAATGAACTTAGTCATAATAGATGAGTGCAATGAATAGATGTGAGACGTAGAAAAAGTTAGAGTTAGAATAAATCTTTAACATAGATAAAGTTAGAATTAGAATAAATGTAAGATGAGATGTAGATAAAATTAAAGTTAAAGCTGAATGTTAGAATTTATTCATCATCTTAGAGCTGCGATCAACACATTCATCATATTAGTGCTAATATCAAAACATTCATTATATTGATTCTACTACAAACACAGTCAACAATCATCATCTCTTGTTTACACATCATCTCTTGTTTACATCGTACTTCACTTTGCTTTCACTCAACTCAATAGTCTCAATTTTTCAAATCATTGTCAGTTAATATACATCATGACTCGTTGCAAGCAAACAAATAATGCATTTAGATAATGCATTTCTTGTTGTGCATTGCTGACAGACTTGATATAAAACGAAAGTTTAAAGATGCATTATGTGATGATTTGAAGATTTCAACTCGTGATGATATGACATCAGATAATCATATCACGAACAAATCAAGAGCAGACTTCAAGATTCTACTTGAAAGCAAGATCAATAAAGTTCAGAAGATAATGCAAACAGATAATGCATCAAGCTATCAACAGCTAATTTATTGCAACAGTCAAAGAGAAAATGAAAGTCAGAAATCATTGCACTTCAAGAGATACGTTGTTATCAGAGAGATGCAAATTTGTTGATATTAAAGATCTCATTTGAAAGAATAGTTCGTGAAATCATGCAGAATGAGACTGATACGAACAAAATGAGTCAGAAAATGAGCGATGTGAACTATAAAATTCAGACTTTGACACTGCTTGCTCTTCAGAAGATCACAGAAGCGTTTCTATGTGAATTTCTTGTCAGTAAGTGCATTACTCATTTGCATTATCATTGATGTTTTACAACACTTACTGATATAATGCTTTACATATGCAAATAGCAATCTTCTTGCTATTCATGTCAAGCGAGTAACTCTTCAGCAGAGAGATTTGATATTCATGAAAACTTTAATGTGCAATCTCAAAATTCAGTTAAGTGCTTAATGAAAATAGCATTCGTGATATCTTGATCAGATCAAGTTATCTAGCATAGCAATACACTCTATGAACTGCATTATTTCTTTGCATTATCTCGTAACTGTGTTATCATACTACATACATTGACAATGCAAAAGCAACTTCAAATGAAATGATATTGAACATCTAAACATTAATAGAATGTAAAACATTCTACAAATCTGTCTTGAAAAAATCATCAGATTCATTAATCGCGTTATCTTCATCTTCTTCTCTGCAATAAATATTTCATGCTTCGATGATAGTCTTCTCAAAATTCAAGTTCATGATATGATTATAATACTTGAGAAGCATTATTTGTTCAACTGATTCTGAAGTCATTTATGATCAATCTCATTGACAAACTCTTCTTGCAAGACTGAATGTTCATTCAATATCTACAGAGAATATTGAACATGAAAGAACATTCTTAGTCATTTAAGTCAATCTTGAATAGTTCAAGATGTTGTCTCTTCAATACTTTCATATTAAAAACTTCTCAACAATAGCATCAGTGCGAAGATATCGATCATCTTCACTAACAGATACAGAGCGACGTTGAGTTCTTTGAAGAAGAGTTCATGTAATCATCACAACAGACTATAGCATTGTTAACAAATGATCAATTGCATTATCATATTGCATTATCTGATCAACATCACTAGTCACTTGCGCTCTGACTTCTGCAGTTGTAGTTTTCTCTTCATAATGATGATGAAAATAGTTCTTGAACTCTTTTCTGTACTTGTCGTAATAAAAATGAGAATCATTCTTATTTGCATCTCAATCTTGATACAAATTCAGCTTTTGAGTAGAATCTAAAATCATAGCGAGATTGTATATCAGTTTATCTTTGCTCTTCGTCTTAAAATAGTACTTTGCAAGCTTGTTAAAAGTTAGTTCGCAAGCTTGAAGAACAAGTGCTTGTGAAGTACATGCATTATCGCGTACTATCATCTCAATAACATTGAGATGATTGAAAAGAGCATCAAACATTCGAAATTCTAAATGTATGTTAACATTGATGATTTTAAATATGATCAGAGTTAACTCGTAGAAAGAATTTAACATGTTGTCAACAAGCAATACTAGTGATCATTCATTCTTCTTTAATCAAATAGCTTGAATCTTTGCATCTGTCAAGAATTTCTCGACTCATATATCGATTAGATCACGCAGTTGATATGCACATTGAAGCATCAAATAGATAAAGTTTCAGCGAATGCAAATGTCTTGTATCAATTTTCAAGATCTTATGACTTGAAGCTTTAAAAAGCGAAGCTTTCATTGAGAAGAACTGTTGATAACAATAGTAAGAGCGCGAATCTGTTTCACTGATTAGTAAATGCATTATTTTTTTGCATTATCAACTTGATAAATATCTTCTTGACAACAGTGCAAAGATCATTGTTTGTGATTACATTCTCAACTTGATCATCATTTAATGACATAGCAAAATTGTTGTTCAAAGTCTTTGATTCAATAGCTTTGATAAACTCTTGAGTCACTAAATTGATGATATGAGTCATACAAGATATTGAGTTTTGTGCTCTATCTCATGAAATGTCACGTCGACTGAGTGCTCTTTCAAGCTTCTTCTTTAGAGTGTCATTGTTGCTTGCATTATCAATAACAACATCAAAAAGCTTGTTCTTAATGTTGTATATATTCAAAATCTTGAACAGCTTTTACATCAAATGACGATCAGTATACTCAACTTGAAGAGATGTAAATTCAATGAGATGTTTACGATATTGAAATGTAGCATTCATTCAATATATCAAAACTCTCAGATAAGCGACTTTTTGAGAACTAGATCATGCATTTAACGTAATAGAAATCTGTCGTGATTCTTTTAAGTCTTGCTTTATCTTTGCACGAATTTTATCATATATCGAGAAAATCATGCTTGACAATTTAGTGTAATGAACGAAAGTAATCTCTGAACGAAGCATTTGTAGTAACTGTCGAAAATGCTCGTTTTCAATGATTCGAAAAGACAAATTCAGTGCAACGAAGATCTTGCACAATATCTTTTCTCAATTCTGTTGATTGAATTGAAATAATAAGTCAATATGACTTTTCTTCTATAAACGCGTCAACTTTGCATTATCTATTTGCATTATCATATTGAACTTACATGACTGAAAAATATCTTCATCTGTGAAAGAGAATTGAATCGTTTTTATTCAAATCATTTCATGCAAGCATTTGTCTTGAGATGCTTGATCATATTGATCGTACTAGATTCATCAATAACTGTAAAATGATCTAGAATTTTAAGACAATTCTTGCATGAAATCTTAGAATATTCTTTCAACGTTGAAATCATTTGAATAAACTTGTTTCAGATGCTGAATTGTTTATTTACTTCAATCTTCTTGATTCAAAGTGAATTATCTATCTTTTTTTGAATCTTGTTGATGACACTTTCGTCAACAGATGTCTGTAGTCATCATTGTTGAAATTGAGCATTAATATCAGTACTTCACTCAACATACTGATTATTCTCTCTTAAGATTAAAAGAGAAGTATCGCGATGAATTCTATTCATCGCTTCTTGAAAAGTTTGTTTCTTTTCGACGAAAGCACGATTAATGTTTCGTGAATCTTGACTTGCAAATTCATTAGAATGAAGACTACTGAAAGTAAATAAATGAATGATCGAGAAATTAGACTCTTTCTCGATTGAAGATCTTGACAATTCATATGTCTTATCAGAATCAGACATCATACAATATATTTTATTGATAATGCAACAAGATAATGCAAACAACGAGAAGAGAAATAAATTCGTTTGTTGCATGAAAGTCTTTCAAATATAATGACGTAATAAATTCAAAAATAGTAAATCTTGACATTTAATATTATTTTCGATTGCTTGATAAGTTGAGTCAAGAACTCGAATCAAATTCTGACTTGAAATCGATATCAAGTTGAGTCAGAAGATTGATATCGAGTAATCGAGTCAAGTCAGAAGATTGATATTGAGTAATCGAGTCGAGTCAGAATGTAGATATGAAAACTTGATTCAACGATCAGTCTAATGAAAGAAAAAAAACATCATGAGATTTCTGATGAAATGATGTGATAGTTGCTTTATGATAGAGCTGAGAATATTCTTGTCTTGCTTTTCACAACGCAATTTTCAAGATTCATTAAAATTTCATTTTCTATCTTATCACTTGTCAAATTTTTCACACTCAATCAATGAATACAATCAGACGTGACTTTGAGCATTCAAGAAGATGCATGACTCACAGTCTTCACAGATCAAGACGAATGTAATATGCAAAAGAAACAAAGAGATATTGAAGACAACGTCATCAACATCAAAGAAAGTTAAGATTACTTCAAATTTCAAGTTCAAGACTTTTGCAAGATCACTTGCAAAAGTTTTTACATTCAAGAAGTTCATTAAGAAACTCGCTCTGATTAATGACTTGTCTGATGTCACACTGTTAAACAATGACGTCGCAAAATTCTCAACAGATCGCGATGTTTTAACTTCGCACTTCACTCAAGATGAAAGAAGTGTAAGTTTTTCTCATGTTTATGCTTAGTATTTTGCTAATCACTGCAGTCATCATCAAATAACTTTCTCATTTCTGAAGATACATCTGAAAGTGATTTAAAGAATGAAGAATTGATTGACACTATGAACTCTTCAAAGAAAATCTATGTTCGCGATTTTCTTGCAGATCATGCTGATGCATTCACAAGATGCATAATCAAATTATTTGCAATGTTTGTAAAGAAGTTGAAGAAAATCAAAATCAAGAAGTCTCTGAGAGATAAATTGAAGTGAGATACTCATTATATGTATCTGCTTTACTTTAGAAGATTCAATTGAGAATCGTTGATTGAAGATGTGTACGAAGTTGATGTGATTTCAGATTCTGATAGCAGACTGTATCAATATGTTTATTGACAGATTGATGATTAAATCAAGAGTTGAAAAAATCGTGCATTAAATAAGATGATTGTAAGTTTAATGCTCTGAAAACTAGTTTGCATGTTAACTGAGAATTACAGACTCATGTTCAAGTCATACTAAACATGAACAATGAAGTCGTTGTCAATCTAGAGAACTGCAAATCAGAGAAAATGTGCACGAAATTTTTTCTGAGACACTTCTTCACGAACTCTTTTATCGATGTTTTCAATTTCATTGCAAAGCATGTAAATATTGATTGAAGTGCATCTTTGACATGTCATTATTGCATGAATATGTGCTCAAGACTGTCTTATATTTAACATCATTTTCATTAATTGTGCTCAGATATCTATGTTAACTTGATCATCAAGATCAAGCTACACATTGATTGAAAAGCTGATGATTGTCAAGATGAAATTCATTATCATTATGAAACTTTCATGAAGTGATGAAGCTGTATGACAATTTGAAAGATTTGATGATCGTTGATCATAAACTTCTTCAAGAAGAAGATTAAGTCAACTAGTTGAATTGCACGCAAACGCAAGCATATTGTTCTGCTTGACAAAGATTCGTTGATATTCACATCTCAACTCTCATGAAACATGAGTTCGTTGAACTCAAAAATCTCAAAGATCGAGAATGAGCTGATTGATGAGAAGAATTCTTAGACTGCAGAAATGATGATGAATGAAGAGATTGAATTTACAATTTAATAATATTTATCTGATGTCTTTGCTGAGCTGTGATGACTGATGACAGCGACTCTGAGTGAGCAAACATTGATGCTTTTGCTTCATGATTATCATATATTTCAAACTGCTATGTACTTGATTTACTTGATTGAGCTTAGTTAAATTTAATTGATATAGAGCTTGCTATCTAACATTCTAGAATACTCATGTCTGTGACTTAACGATGCTATATCGTATCTATCTAAGATATTTATTTAATCTCATGATGAAACATGAAGATATTTGCGCTGTCTGCAACGAAGACTCAACAAATCTTTCACAAATCTCTGAAAAATCTCTTTCTCAGAATCTTAAACTTCACTCTAAGATTTGCAAAGTTACTACTGCAACGTCATCAATTTATAGCTTAATTTTTGCAATGATGACACGTATGAAGTACGCTGTATGTTTTTAATGAGATTTTAAATTCTTTTATATTTAAAATCTTTTCTGTGTGATTGAAATTTTGACGACGATGAGAATTTATCTTCATTACTAAATGTTGAAAAATAATTTACCATCGTTCTATATGAGCTATCTTTTCATACAAACCGTATAGTTTTCCATACCGGCTCAAAACGATTATCAAAAACAGTACAGTTACAATACAGTTATATCTTTGTTTTTTATTACCTACAGCTAACTAAGAGTAATGTTACAGAATTTCTGACTCAGGTGCCGACCCTAAGGTACCTACCTTAGGTGCGACAATGACATCGTCAAACGTCCCTGCGGTCTCGCTTATTATTTCCCATCATTCGGTTGCGGAAAGTTGTCAAGTTTGCCTTGAAGAACTTTTTCTTTACAGGCTTAGACTATGCGTACAGTACAGCATGCTTTACCTACCTTTGAACATCAGCTTCCTTCTGGCCTTGTTCTTCTTTGATGGCTCTTAGATGTATGCATTCTCCTGAGACTTGTTTCGGAGATTTCACTCATCAATCTTGTTGCACATAATGAGGCATAGACTCAGTTATCCAAACAACATATTGGATTCTATCATTGTTTTTGGGTTAGGGAATCAAACCCAAACCATGAGCTATGCGCTCACACACTCCTGCTCTGGCGCGGCATGACTCGGCAGTCCCGCTCAGCTGTTACACCTCCCTGGCAACTGCCGTCAGCCTGAAGACTGCTTACTCTACCTTCATAACTATCTTCCTCCTGACGGCCGCCTCCACCTTGGAAACTGCTTGCTTCATGGCTATTACGATCACCATGAAAAGTACTTCCACTGAAGTCGCGGCGACTGCCTCCGCCTCCATTGTGAGAAGTATTCCTATGACCGTTGTGCTCCTCACGAAAACTGCTATCCCAGCGAGGGCTGCTTTCGTTTCCAGGACTGCTACTACTGCGAGGACCGCGTTCTCTAGCAAGACGGTTCCAGTTCTTTTCCCAGTCGCCGATGTGTTGAGCCATTGTTGGCTCTCTCGAAGACTTCGAAGGTGTTTGATGATGTCCACAGAGAAAAGCTCTGTGTGAATCGACTTCTTGATGATAGCGATGTACCATGAGAGGTTGAGGAGGGTTTGGTTGATGGTCATTGAATCGAGGTGAAGCCTTGGGCCTTGAATAACTAGTTAAGGTCAGTCATAATGTATCGTACTAATGCTCAGGAGGTGAATTCTCATAGAGGCCGAAAAGGACACGCTCTCGCTGCTAAGGGCAACGAAAGAGAGCAGTCCTGAGTCGAGGACGTGGACCTTGCAGTGAAGGAAGATTCTGCCAAGGAATGCGAGGAGTAATGAGACCTCGCCTAGGAGTCGAAGGTGCTCGAGAAATGTTGATAAGTACGTATAAGAAAGAAAAGAACGTCGTAGGACAGGGTGGAAGGGAGAGAAAGGAGATGCTCAAAGGAAGCACTAACTTCATGATGAAGAATCAAGATCAGAATCTAGGGCTCAACGGGTCGAAGCTAATCAATTATATGTGAAGGTTTTGCTCAATTGAACAGCGTGGTATTGAAGGTAGGAAGCAATGTTAACTTTGAGAGGGTCGACCACACATATATATATATAACTCTACATCCGAGCAACGAGCGTCCCTCGTTCTGGGTTCTGCAATCCTTCTCCCCCGGCCAGCCTGACCATGAACCCTTTCCACAGCAGGTCCAACTCACTAGGCTGGCGCATAAGACGATGAAAGGGTGGAATGATCCATCGGGGGATGCAGTGCTGGATGCCTTATTCAAAAGCCAATAAGCATGCCGTATTATCGTCGTAACTCCAGCTGCATACTCCGTACTGATAGTGATTTTGGTTGCATAACGGACCTTAGACATACCGACCCTGTGCTACAGTAATGACGAAGCGTGGGAAATCCTTATGATCTTACTGTAAAGCGGGCCCGCAGCCCCGCAGCCCTGAAAGGGCAAAACCTCGAGTTATCTGTGTTGGATGATTACTAGGTATACGCGCATGTTCGGATTCGCCACGCGCACTAGTTGTTTGGGATTATTCGAGATGCGTTCAGGTAAAACCGGCGGACTGTTGTCTGCAATATCAACCACAACCACAAGGCAAACCACCGCCCACCACACCCCTTGCTTTCGCCCACAACCATCCTCCACTCCCAGACGACCTTGCGCGGTCGTCCGAATGGTCGGTCGTGGCAAATTACGAAGCACCGAGCATAAGGCAATCACAGGTGGCTCTTGAACAACTGTAGCTAACGTTTAACCGGCGGCACCAGACTGGCAATGCCGCGCTACCAGACTGGCAATGCCGCACTGCCAGGACTCACGCAGGTTCAGGGGCCTTTTAATTATCGGAACACTGTTTCGCTATCCCGTATTGATGGAAACGGGATTACTCTGCCCTGTCGTACTTTTCATCGACAGGTGATTGGACAATCCCCAGCAGTCGCTTAGCCGTGCCGGCCCCCGTGGCTTGGGCCATTGTCCAGGAGAAGGTGTTTTATTTAGCACAATGGTTACAGTACGAAGTATTCCTAGTAACCCATGATTGGATGTATTCAATCGAACATAAACGTGAGGCCGAGTGAGAGACTCCTACTACGGTAGTATACACTTTTCTCTAAAACCGCAGACAACAACTTGCAGACAACTGTTGAAATACGAGGTCATATGGGGGCATATTGATATTTTGGTTGTTGCTGTTAGAAGTCTATCTAGGAGCGAGCATGAAGGCGAAGATTATCATCTTTCCTATTTTCGGCAGGACCACGCACCACGCGTGGCAGGACCGTGCGGCTGGACCGCGCAGTCGAACCACGAAGTTGGACCACGCAGTCGAACCACGCAGTCGAACCACGCCTGGCAGGGTTGAAACTGGAGTTATGCTCGGACCTATCGAGGTCACCTGACGCCCTGTAATTAACCGAAGCTTCGACCTTCATAGAACAACTACCAAACACACATCCTACATACGCTGCAAAACCTTCTAGTTCAGTCATATTTCAACTGGCAGAATCACGTCTGGCAGAAGCATGTCTAGCATCTTGAAAACCAAGCTCAAGAGTGCTTCCATAGCATAATGCCATCGAGATGTGCCTCAGCCGCATATCTCGATGCGCGTATAAGGCTACAGTAACTGGGGCACAACGTCAGGGTCGTTACAGCAGTCGATTGCAATCACACGCAACGAACTTCATCACAAACGACAAGCAGCAGCAGCTTGCACAACCCTGCAGCTACTGTGCTACTGTAGGTGTGTAGCTCTACAGTACCCCGCACTATAAAATCGCGTATCTTCAAAACAACCCACCTTCTTCGACTGCATCCACAATGCTCAGAAGGACTCCCGTTAACCTTAATTTCTGGTAACGGGACTTCTAGAAAGGAGCTTTCTTTGCTCATCAAAGATCAGATATCAGGCTGGGCCCAATTAGACCTAAAACCCACCCAAATAGGACGAAATTTGAACGTTCCCCGAACCACCATTCAGAGTGTTTTGGACGAGGGAGGCTTCAAACAACACCCTCCGAAGCCAATAAATTCAGATCAGGAAGGCCCTTATCAATTACACCTCGAGAAGTCAGACTGCTGTTACGTCAGTTACGATCGAAGCCTAAAATCACCTGAAGACAGCTGAAAAAGGACATCGGGATTGATTTGGATCCGAGAACTCTCAACATAACACTACGAACTCACGGAATTTCTCACTGGTCAGCCCTTCAGCGACCGAAATTAACACCTGAAGTTGCTCTGCTTCGGATAGAATGGGCTGAAAAGCATAAGGATTGGACCGTGGATCAATGAGAGCAAGTCATCTGGTCGGATGAGGCATCCGTGACTCGGGGAACAGGTAAAGCACTGGAATGGGTCTTTGGGACTTCCGATCAGAAATAAGATAGGAACAAAGTAACAGAAATGCCTGACGGAGAGCTCTTTTCCATTATGATTTGAGGAGCTTTTTGAGGTTCTGGGAGATCAGATTTATACCTGCTCGATCGAGACTTGGAATCAAAAAAACACGACCATTCAGCTGCCTTCTATATTCAGATTTATTCACAATTTAGCTGACATATGAGAGTCAGAACTAGTGTTCATGCAGAATAATGCTTCGATACACAGAGTCAGAAAATCGAAGCTCTGGTTTCAGGAATTGAGTATAGAACTCATGAAGTGACCTTCGTTCAGTCCTGATCTGAAGCTCATCGAAAACCTCTGAGCTCTACTGAAGAAGGAAGCCTATAAAGTCTATCCGGATTTGGATTCGCTGAAGGGTAAAGGCGACGAAGCTGAAACCCAACTGTTCCAGATTTTACAGAAGGCCTGAGTGAACATACGGGAGAAGGTAATAGAGGGGTGGTTTGGTTGGGGAGCGCACGCGAAGACTTAGTGCAGGGTACTGTATTCTTAGTGGTCCTTCCCTTACGATGAATTCACTTTGACCCGTCGATAACTCCTACTGTCATCCCACTCCACCGGCTCTCGTAGCTCTCGAGGTCACTAGCAATGAATTCTGCGTTCTGTTCAAGTGTGGTCTCATAGCGACGGGCATTCATGGCGCACGAAAGCGTCTTCCCGATCAAGGGGATGTACTTTATCCAGGAATCTTGCCATGATGGTGGAGTCGCGGCATTTGCGATCAGTTTCCCACGCAAAGTTTTGGTAGGTACATTGATGTCTGAGGACTCGGG
>JAABUY010002589.1_pt1 | contig 21254 bp, 16 predicted proteins | sample 5560271 | NCBI WGS metagenome assembly JAABUY01 (sample SAMN10711886, study PRJNA513374) | rock metagenome | isolation source: Antarctica rocks | place: Antarctica: Victoria Land, University Valley | reverse complement strand
TCGACCGTGGCCTGCTCGACCTCCTCGCCGTCACCCGCGACAACCGCCTCGCGCTCATTGAACTCAAAGCCACCGAAGACCTCCACCTCGCCTTCCAGGGCCTCGACTACTGGATCCGCGTCCGCCACCACCACCTCGCCAACCCCGATCCCGCCTCGGGCTCCCTCCCCGGCCTCAGCGACCTCCAGCAGCACGGCTACTTCCCCCACACCCGCCTCTCCCCAGCTCCCCCGCACCTCTTCCTCGTAGCTCCCGCCCTCCACATCCATCCCGCCACCGAAACCATCCTCCGCCACCTCGACCCACGCGTCCCCTGGACCCTCATCGCCCTCGACGAACGCTGGCGCACCCACATCAAGCCCATCTGGCGCAAACGCCACTCCGACCTCTAAAACCTCCAGGGCGGAAGGCCCTCGCCGCCGAGAGCGTCCCTCACTTCGTCGGCGTGCCCAGGGCATCTCTGTACTCGATCGGCCCAAGGTCCAGCGTCTGCAGTCCAGACTCGATCTTCCCCCGGTCCCCCACTGCGAGCAGCACAAACTGATCCGGATGAAGATCCGTCTGCGCCGCCCGGGCCACATCCCCCGAGGTCAGCGCACGCAGCTTCGCGGGAAGCTGCGCATAATAGTCGAGCGGGCGCTGATACAGAAACAGCGACATCGTCGCCCATCCGATACCGTCTGTCGTTGCGAACATCCCGGGCAGCGACTGGATGCTTGCATCCTTTGCCGCCTTCAGCTCGGCATCCGTCGGTGGCGTCGTCTGGATGCGGTGCAACTCCATCAACAACTCCTTCGCCGCTGGGGTCGTCACATCCGTCCGCACCATGGAGCCCGCCGTGAACGGACCTCCACCGCGATCCTCACTGAAATACGAGAACGCGCCATACGTATACCCGTGAACCTCGCGCAGGTTCATGTTGATCCGGCTTCCGAAGCTCCCTCCCAACGTATAGTTCATCGTCTCTGCGGCCTGGAGATCCGGTGCATCGGCCGGAACTCCCACACCCCACGCCGTCAATGACGTCTGCGGTGACCCCGGCTTGTCGACGATGACCAGGTGCTGCTTCGGTGCGGTCGGCGCCGGTGGCAGAGTCGGCGGCCCACTTGCCGTTCCGCTCCATCCCCCAAAGTAGCGGTCGGCCATCTCCCGCGCGCCCTTCTCGTTGATGTCTCCCGCCAGAATCAAAGCGGAATCGCGCGGTCCATAATGGACCGTCTTGAAGCCCAGGAGGTCCGCCCGCGTGATCGCCTTCAGGCTGGCCTCCGTTCCTGCCTGGGGCTGCCCGTAAGGCTGGTTCCCGTAGATCAGCATCGGCCCCACTCGCCGTGCGATCGCACTCGGGTTGTCACTCTCCTGCTGTATGCCAACCAGCCGCAGCTTGCGCACGCGCTCCACGTCCGCCTCCCGAAACGCCGGCGACTCGACCGCATCCGCCAGGAGATCCATCGCATCCGCGGTTCGGTTGCTGAGAACCCCAATCGACGTCATTGCTCCGTCCATCCATGCAAACGACCGCAGCTGTCCCCCAATCCGCTGCCCCTCCTGCGCCTGCTCCGTCGAGACCCGCTTCTCCGTCCCCTCCGTCAGCATGGCCGCGGTAAAGGCTGCCATGCCCGGCCGGTCCGCAGGGTTCGTCTCGCCACCGGCGCGGCTCACCAGCGTCGCATTCAAAACCGGCAGCTGGTGCTCCTCAATCAGGTACACAGTCAGCCCGTTCGCCAGGCTGAACCGCGCCGGAACCGGCAGGTGGATCTCCGGCGCCGGTCCAGGCGGCGGAGGCGTCTTGCGCCAGCTCTGCTGCTGTTCAAACGCAGGCGAATAGGCCGGCTTGATCGTGACAGTCGCATCCGTGTCGGCAGGGCTGCGCGCAACATCCTGCGTCACCTTCTTGCCGGGAACGCAATACACCACCACGGCGCTCTCCTTCGTCAAAAACTTCTGCGCCGCGACCCGAACCGTCCCCGGCGTCGATCGGTCGCCGCGGGCCAGGTCCGCCTTCAGGAATCCCGGGTCGCCGGTGTACTGGTCGTATTGCGCCAGCGTGTCCGCGACTCCCCCAAATCCGCCAAGACGCTGAAGCGTGGACACCTTGTACGTCGTGATCGGCGCCTTCACAGCCTCGATCTCCTCCACCGTCGGTGGCTTCGTCTGCAGCTTCGCAACCTCATCCCACACCGCTGCCTCAAGCTCCTCGAGCTTTACCCCGGGCTTCGCTGTCACCTGGCACGTCCCAACGCCCGTCAGCTTCAATCCCTGGTTGTCGCACCTGACGTCCTGCGCGATCTGTCGCTCGTAAACCAGCGTCTTCTCCAGGCGGCTCGCCTTCTGCCCCCCCAACACCGTCAACGCGATATAGATGTCGGAATCGTCCTGCGTGTAAAGCGGCGCCGTCAACCACCCGATCTCAACTCGCGGAAGCTGCACCGTGTCCGTCACCGTGGAGCGGCGCTGCTTCGGTACCATCGGTGTCTTCACCGCCACCGGGGGCACCGGTGGTCCCTTCGGAATCGGGCCGAAGTACTTCACCAGAAGCGCCTTCGTCTGCGGAACGCTGATGTCGCCCGCAATCGATATCGTGGCATTGTTCGGGGTGTAAAACTGCTGGTGAAAGTCGCGCACGTCCGCAATCCGCGCAGCCTCGATGTCGGTATGGCTCCCGATCACATCGGCGTAGTAAGGGTGCGATTGCGGAAAGAGCTGGTGATAGATCTCCTCGCGAACCACGTTGTACGGGCGGCCCTCGCCCTGTCTGCGCTCGTTCCGAACCACGTCCCTCTGGTTGGTGAGTTTCTCCCGGTCCAGCCCTTCCATCAGAAATCCCATCCGGTCGCTCTCCAGCCACAACCCCAGCTCCAGCTGGTTGCTCGGCAGCGTCTCGAAGTAGTTCGTCCGGTCGAAGTCGGTTGTCCCGTTGATGTCGGTCGCCCCCGCCGCCTCGACGTACTTGAAGTGGGCCTTCTCGCCCACATGCTCCGATCCCTCGAACATCATGTGCTCGAACAGGTGCGCGAAGCCCGTTCGACCCGGACGCTCGTTCAACGGCCCCACGTGATACCAGACATCCACTGCCACCAGCGGAAGACGATGGTCCTCATGCAGAATCACCGTCAGACCGTTCGGCATCACGAACTTCTCAAAGGCAATGTCCGCGATCCGAAGTGGTGGCGGAGCTGGCGTCGCGGCTCCCGCCTGCACGGCTGCAGCCAGGCCAAGGCAAACGCTGAGGAGAGCAACCGGGGCAAATGTGTGTTGAGCTGACTGTCTGGAGGTCATGGCATCCTGTCCGGGCCTCCTCTCGAAAGCCAGCGAACCATCATCGCTAGTTGGAAACGCGCCTATGATCTCACACCCCCGATACCTGTCGGAAGACCTCTCTGCGTCGCCTTAACCCGCGGCCCCCTGCCAGCCCGCGCGTCCGCATCACCCATCGCTCTCCTGCCGTAGACGTCACAGCAGCGCATCGCACGCAGAGAGCGCAAGGAACTCCCGTCAGTCACACCCCACACCCAGAACTTCAAGCGAACCGCTCTCCTCACCCTCGCCAGCCTCAACCGCCACCCGCCCCGCGAAAAACTCCTCCACCGACCCCAGCACCGCCGCCCCGCTCTTGGCCTCGAAGATCGCCCGCCGCAGCCCCGCCCCGTCCGGCACCCCATGCGTAAACCAGCTCGCAAACTGCTTCATCTTCCCCACGCAGTCCCGCTCAATCGACTTGTTAGGCACCCCACCCAGCACCGACCCCGCCCCCCGCTCCTCCGCCGACGTCTCCTTCACCAGCATCTCGAAATACGTCCGGATCATCCGGTACCGGTCCTCCCCCGTCGGCTCGTCGTACCGCCCCGTCGCCGTGTACTGCGCAATCTGCCGAAAGATCCACGGGTTTGCCGGCGCCGTTCGACCGATCATCACCGCATCGCACCCCGTCGCCTCCACCATCGCCGCCGCATCCTCCGGCGTTCGCACATCCCCATTCCCAATCACCGGGATCCCGACCGCATCCTTCACCGCCGCGATCCACTCCCATCGCGCCTGCCCTGTATACCCGTCCTCCCGCGTCCGCGCATGCAGCGCCACAGCGTTCAAACCGCACCCCTCCGCCATCCGCGCCAGCTCCACGCACACAATATTCGAGTCGTTCCACCCCATCCGGAACTTCACCGTGAACGGAATCTCGACCGCCGCCCGCACCCGCTCAAAGATCACCCGGATCGCCGGCAGGTCCTTCAACAATCCTGACCCGCCGTTGCAAGCCACCACCCGCTTCGCCGGACACCCCAGGTTCAGATCCACGGCATCGAACCCCGCCTCCTCCACAATCCGAGCCGACTCCGCCAGCGTCTCCGGGTTCGACCCAAACAGCTGCGCCGAGATCGGATGCTCATCGTCGTAGTACGTCAGGTATCGCTTGCGCTTCGACTCCCGCATCCGGCTCAACCCATCCGCCGACGTGAACTCCGTCATGATCAGCCCGCACCCGGACTGCTCGTTCGACGTCTCGGCCTCCACCCCCGGCAAAGCTTCTTGATTGCCGTTCTGAGGCGAACGGGGTCCCCGGTCAGCTTGCTGACCGGGGTGAGCAGCCGAAGAACCCGCTTCTCCACTACCACGCTCCCCACCACGATCTACCAGCGATTCACCACCGGCAACCGCAGAAAACACACTCGCATTCTTGATAAACCGCCGGAATACCGTGTCCGTCACCCCCGCCATCGGCGCCAGCACCGTCGCCGGCGCAACCTCAACCGCCCCAATATGCAAGCTCGCCGGCACACGCGTCCGCTCCGGCATCGCATGCTCCACCGGCTCGTCCCACCTGTTCTGCTCCAGCGTGTACCGCTTCTTCATCGCTGCCCCGTCAGCCCCCGGAAACAGAGATGGCCCCCGCTACGCGGAGGCCATCTCGCTCTTCTCATTGCACTTACTTGGTCGTCGCCGCAGCCGCTGCCTTGCCCGCATCGGACTTGGCGAATTTCTGCCGGAAGCGCTCCACGCGTCCCGCCGTATCGATCAGCTTCTGCTTGCCGGTGAAAAACGGGTGGCAGGCCGAACATATCTCCACAACGATGTCGCCCTTGTGCGTCGAGCGCGTCTCAAAGTTGTTCCCGCAGGCGCACTTCACGTGGATGTCGTTATACTTTGGATGAATCCCTTCCTTAGGCATATCCCAATCCTCTCAATCTGATTCGCCCGCCTTCCCGCGGATCGCTTGCAAGTGGCCAGTGTCACACTCACATCGAATTTTCCCGTCGCAGCTCAAGCTCACATCGCCTCTTCGGCAACATGCGGCGCTTTCGTCAGTGTACGTTGGATTCCGGGACGGGGCAATCGGATTCATACCCCACCCACGCCTCGATTTCCTCTCATCCTCCTGCCATACTTGAACCGCAAAACCCATGCCCGAAATCTGCTCCATCTGCGAAGGCTCCGGCTTCCAGCTCGTCGAAAAGAACGGCGCCCGCTTCGCCGAGGACTGCGTCTGCCGCATCCAGTTCCGCACCTGCCGAAACCTCGATCAGGCCCGTATTCCCTCCCGATACACCGCCTGCTCTCTGGGCGACTTCGACTACGATGCGACCGACGAAAGCCTTTCGAGCGCCTTCCTCATGGCGCATAGATTCGCCAACGGCTATCCCGCGGAGACGCGTGGAAACGGAATCCTTTTTACGGGATCCAGCGGCCTGGGGAAGACCCATCTCGCCGTGAGTGTGCTCAAGTACGTCGTCGAGCATCGCGGCGCCACAGGATTCTTCTGGGAGCATAAAGAGCTGCTTGATAAGGTCCGCTCCTTCTACGACGCGCATGTCGCCGGAGCCGAGGACAAGCTGCTTCGCTCCGTCATCGCTTGCGATCTCCTCGTTCTCGACGACTTGGGAGACATCACGCCGAGTGACTGGACCTGGGACACAACGTCGTACATCCTCAACAGCCGTTACAACGAAAATCGCTCCACCATCATCACCACAAACTATCCCAATGCGATGAGCTTTCAGGCTCGCGAAGGCGAACAGACCAGCCAGCTTGCTGAACATCGAAGAGCCATGCGTCGTCTCACTCTGGGCGATCAGATCGGCGAACGGATGCGCTCCCGCCTGCAGGAAATGTGCGTCGTCGTCGAAATGCGTGGGGAGGACTTTCGCCTGCGAGCGAAACGGGCCAGCTTCCGCTGACCAACTTTCTACGCCCCAAACTTTCGATCACAGCACCGGGTCAAGCCCCCATCTTGCAAATTCCCGCTCCAAGATGCTCGGAAATCAGAGATAGGTCCCCAGGGAGAGGGGACCTATCCCAGTCGCCGCCGGTAGGTTCCCGAGCGGTATAGAATCTCGCCGTATGAGCGACTCGCCTCCTCCCATTACGCCCCAGGAATTAACGCCCCAGACACCCACCGGCGTACTCTCCTCCCCGGCCACCCCTCCCGCGCGCAACCTCCCCGTCGCCGCGTGGTCCGTCGCGGGCCTTATTGTCGTCGCCATCCTCGCTGGGCTCATCATCGCCGGCCGTCGTCACCGGGAGCCCTCCTCCAACGCGGTCCTGCCTCTCGATCCGTACGCCGCCAGCCTACCCATCACAGGCGTCGTGATGAGCGAGTCCACCAGTCTCTCCGGCGGTAAGTCCACCTTCATCGACGGCCGCCTCCAGAACATCGGCCCCAGGACCGTCACCGGAGCGATCGTGCAGGTCTTCTTCCGCAACGATGAGGGCCTGCCCCCGCGTATTGAGAGCCTTCCCATCTCGCTCGTCCGCACCCGTGAGCCGTACGTCGATACGCAGCCGGTCTCTGCCGCTCCCCTCCCCCCTGGGGACACCCGCGAGTTTCGGTTGATCTTCGAGGCAATCCCGGGAAACTGGAACCTCCAAGTGCCCGAGATCCACGTGGTGCGGGTCACGACCCGGTAGCCAGTCCAAGCACTTGCTCGCTCCGCTCCCCCCGGCAATACTTACCGGACCGCGTAAAAACTACCGGCCAAAACGGACTAACCAGCCATCTTAGGCCCGTTGAATCTGGAGTGGAGGTGTGAAGATTGTTGCAGTTAGCACCCTCAACAGGTTTGGCGAGCGGCTTGCTCTTAGCATTGGCACGATGCACTGTGGGTATGGTCTCCACGCGCAGCAAGATGCTGGACCTACCCAAAGGAGCTACTTATGACAAACATCTCGAACAAATATTTCCTTTCAGCGCTCATTTTCAGCGGTGCGCTTACCCTCCCTGCTATGGCGCAGTCCAGTCAGACCACCCCCACACCACAATCCACTCAGTCAACGACCTCCACCGATCCGGCCGCCGCTAGCACCAGCAGCACGATCAACCCGAACGATAGTGGCACCTACGCCACCGGCAAGCCGCTGGAGATGCAGTCGAAGGAAGGCTTCTGGGGTCACGTCAACCCCTTCGCTCGCAAAAAATGGGTCAACCGGCAGATAACGCCTATCAAGGATCGGACTAACGAGCTCGATCAGCTTCAGGCGAAGAACCGCAACGATATTCATGATGTCGATAGCCGCGCCCAGGCCGGTATCACCAAGGCAAACTCGGCCGCTGCACTCGCCGATCAGCACGCGCAGGATGCCGCCAACCGCGCCAGCACGGCAAACACGCTTGCCGGAACCGCAAGCACCCGCACGGACGCCCTTCACGGCACTGTCAGCAATCTTGACCAGTACCAAGAGGTCAGCTCTGCGACCGTTCCTTTTGCCCCAGGTCATACCACCCTCGGCAAGACTGCCAAGGCAAACCTAGACGATGTTGCCACCAAGCTCAGCAATGAAAAGGGCTACATCGTAGAGGTCCAGGGTTACAGCCGGTCAGGAGTACAGGCCTCCCAGGCAATGGCCGACTCGGTCGTTCGCTACCTCGTAACCGAGCACCAAGTTCCGGTCTACCGGATCTACAAGAGCGGTCTCGGGAAGAACACCACCAAGGCAGCAGCTGACGGCGACAAGCCTCTCACCAATGGCGTCCGCGTCACCCTGCTGCACAACAGTCTGGCCACCATGGATAGGACCGCTGCAAGCAGCTCCACCACGTCCCCCACGCAGAATCAGCAGACGGGAACGAGTAATCCGCCATCGAATCAGTAAGGTGGCGCCAGTCCTCCAAGGTGGTGTTAACGAATCACCATCCCATCAAGTTTGCAGAGACAGCGGCTCAGATCGCACTCGCAAAACACTCTCCTAACCAGAGAGAACCAAGGCAGATTGGCCCCTCACGCGAGGGGCCGTTTTTTTGCTGTTAGAGGAATTTTGGGGATCAGCGGAGGTCGTTGGCCAAGCCGTTCCCGGTTACAGACCCGATGTTGTCACGACCGCTGCGTGGACTCGCAGCAGCTCCTCGAGGACGCCCCGCAGCCTGTCCAATTGCAGTGCGTTGGCTCCATCGCTCTTTGCGCAGGCCGGATCGTCGTGCACCTCGAGAAATACTCCATCCACTCCTGCGGCCACCGCGGCTCGCGCCAACACCGGAATAAACTCCGGCTGCCCTCCGCTCACACCATTCCCCGCACTCGGCGTCTGCACGGAATGCGTCCCATCAAAAACTACCGGCGCGAACTCACGCATCACCGGCAGCGATCGCATATCCACCACCAGGTTGTTGTACCCAAAACTCGCGCCGCGCTCCGTAAGGCATACCCGCTCGTTTCCACTCTCGCGAATCTTCCCCACCGCATGGCGCATATCCCATGGCGCCACAAACTGCCCCTTCTTGACGTTGATGGCTCGCCCGGTCTTCGCCGCAGCGACCAGCAGATCCGTCTGCCGGCAGAGGAAGGCTGGAATCTGCAGCATCGCCTCGACCTCGCCTAGGCAATCCGACACGCGAGCGCAATCCTCCGGCGTATGCACGTCCGTCAGCACCGGCAACCCCGTGCTCAACCCAATCTGCCGCAGGATACGCGCACCCTCGACCAGCCCCGGCCCCCGAAAGCTCTTGATCGAGGTCCGATTCGCCTTGTCGTAGCTTGCCTTGAAGATATAAGGCACGCGCAGCTCTGCTGCAATCCGCTGAATTCCATCGGCCATCGTTCGAGCGTGAGCCTCACTCTCGATGACGCACGGTCCCGCGATGAGGAACAGTTTGCCGCGTCCCACATCGACGAGTCTAGGTGCTTGGCCAAAACTAAAAGGGGCAGTCACACCCATAGTTCATCACATTAATCCTTCAAAGACTGCCCCAGCCCGGACAGCATCAACGTCAGAAACGAAAGCCCCCTCCGGCTGTCCTCACTTCTCACGCGCCGAATCAGTTGAAACAGGCTCGGGGGCTTCAGTTCCCGCTTATGCTCGATGGAGGCGGTACTCAGCGCATTTGCCAGGCAGTTCAGCACCTCCGGATCGAGCGCGGTCAGTATCTTGGCAAACGCCAGGAAGTTCCGCATCCCCGCCACACCCTCGGGCAGCTTGGCATACTCGGCCAGTTTGCCCGCAATGGTGTCCTTTGCGCCAATCAGCCCTTGCAGCAGATCGAGCATGCCTTCGTCGTGTGCCGTCTGCAGCACATCCCACGCCACCAGGGTCGCCTCCCCATGCTCCATGGGAGCTTCGGCTAGTCGCCGCTCCAACTCCAGCTTCGGATCCACCGGGTTCGGCTTGAACGCTATCGGATTCGCCATACATCACTCTCCTGCACACCTGCAACCTCTACACCTGATTTGAACTACCCTCAAACCGTGGTGGACTTGATCTGCACCAGCTTGTCGTCCCGCTTGGTTCCGGGAAGCCAGTAATCCTTCCTGGCCCACTTCCGCTCTACCTCGACACCCGGCTGCGGTGTCCGTTTGCCCCAGCGAAAGTTCTGCCGTGGCAACGGGTTCTCGCCCTGCTCCGGAAGCACCGTCATCTGCACCGCCGTCTCCTTGAAGGCTGGGGTATGCGTGGCCCGGTCCGTATGGCTTCCAGTTAGCTTGTTCACCGGCTCTATCGTCGAATTCATCGGCATGTAGAGCTGTTTGCCCTGGACGCGATCCGTCACCAGCACCTGAACTCTTAGCTGCCCGTATGGCGATTTCAGCTGCACACGGCGACCGCTGGTTATGCCCCGCTCCGTTGCCAGCTCCGGCGATACCTCCACAAACGTCCGCGGTGTAATCTCGCGTATACCCGGCGAACGATATGTCATACTCCCTTGTTCAAAGTGCTCCAGCAACCGGCCATTATTCAAGTGCAGATCGTAGGTCTCTGTCATCTCCTCCGAGGGAGGCAGATATTCAATCGGGTAAAACTTTGCCTTGCCATCCGGGAAAGGGAACCCATCCTTGAACAGCAGCGGGGTATCCGTCCCATCCTTCGCCACTGGCCACTGCAGGCTCTTGTATCCCTCCAGGCGCTCATACGTGACTCCCGCAAACAGGGGCGTCAGCCGTGCCACCTCGTCCATCACATCCGACGGATGCTTGTACCCCCAATGTCCCGCTCCTCCAAGCCTCTCGGCGATCAGTTGAATAATCTCCCAATCCGGCTTCGATTCGCCTAGCGGATCGAGCGCCTTGTAGAGTCGCTGAATCCTTCGCTCCGTGCTCGTGAACGTGCCCTCTTTTTCGAGCGACGGGCTCGCCGGAAGCACGAGGTCCGCATACGCCGCCGTCTCCGAGAAGTTCACGTCCTGCACGATCAGAAAGTCCAGCATACGCAGCGCCTCGCCCACATCGCCCGCGTTCGAATCTGACGTGATCGTGTCCTCGCCCTTGATATACAACACCTTCAGCTCACCACGCTTGATCGCCTCGATCATCTCGTGATTGTCGAGACCCTTTTTCGTCGGCAGCGTCACGCCCCAGTCCGCCTCGAATTTAAGTCGAACGTCCTCGTCATCCACATGCTGGTAGCCCGAATAGATATTCGGCATCGATCCAAAGTCGCTCGCGCCCTGCACGTTGTTGTGACCACGCAGCGGGTAGGCTCCCGTCCCGGTCCGCATGTAGTTGCCCGTCACCAGCAGCAGGTTCGAAATGGCCGTCGACGTATCCGACCCGCCGCAGTGCTGCGTCACACCCATCGCCCACAGAATGCAGACGCTCTCGGACGTCGCAATCTCCCGCGCCACCGTGATCAGCGTCTCCTGCGGGATCCCCGTGACCTTCTCCGCATACTCCATCGTGAACGACTCAAGCGATGCCTTGTACTCGTCAAAGTGGTTCACCCACCGGTCGATAAACTCCATCTTGGCCAGGCCATTGTCGATGATGTACTTCGACATCGCCGACATCCACACCGCATCCGTCGAAGGGTGCGGCCGCATAAAGATATCCGCGCGCTCCGCCATCTCGTGCTTCCGCAGGTCGGAGACGATGAGCCGCTGTCCGCGATGCTTATGCGATCGCTTGATCCGCGTCGCCAGCACCGGATGACTCTCCGCCGTGTTCGACCCCACGATCACCACCAGCGCCGCCTGCTCTATGTCCGAGATCGATCCCGAGTCTCCGCCGTACTTCACGGTCCGTTGCAGACCCATCGTCGCCGGTGTCTGGCAGTACCGGCTGCAGTTGTCGATGTTGTTCGTCCCGATCACCGCCCGGGCCAGCTTCTGCATCAGATAGCTCTCCTCATTCGTACACTTCGAGGAGGCGATAAACGCCAGGGCGTCCGGGCCGTGTTCCTTCTTCGTGGTCATGAACTTTTCCGCGATCACATCCAACGCCTCGTCCCACGTGATCTCGACGAAGGTCTCCCCCTTCCGCAGCAGCGGCTTCGTCAAGCGATCGTCGGCATTCACGTAATCCCAGGCAAACTTGCCCTTCACGCACGTGGAAATGCCATTTGCCGGCCCATTCGCCGGTTCGATCTTCAGGATGTGGCGGTCCCTCGTCCACACGTCGAAGCTGCATCCCACACCGCAGTACGTGCACACCGTCTTGGTCCGCTTCACCCGCTCGTTCCGCATCTCCGCTTCCATCTCCGAGAGCGCCAGGATCGGCCCGTATCCAGTGTTTGGCTCGACCCCCTTCACCACCTCGATCATGTCGTCCAGCACCTTCGCCGGCAGGTTCGTCAGGTATCCCGCATGGCCCAGCATCGACTTCTCCATCAGCGCATTGCACGGACACACCGTGACGCAGTGGCCACAGCTCACGCAGCTGGATCCCGCAATCTCCTGCCCACCATCCCACAACACCCGCGGGTGGTCGCTTTCCCAGTCAATCGAAAGCGTCTCATTCACCTGCACATTCTGGCAGCTCTCCACGCACCGCCCGCACAGAATGCACTGGTCCGGGTCGTACCGGTAGAACGGATTCGACATGTCCTTCTGGTACGGCTTCTCTAGAAACGGCCGCGCCTGGTGCTTCACATCCAGGTCCGCCGTTGCGTTGTGCACCGTGCAGTTCTGATTGTTGTTGTCGCATACCGTGCAATACAGCATGTGATTCTGCAGCAGTCGGTCGAACGCCTCGCGCTGCGCCACATCCACGCGCCCACCCTCCGTCCTCACCGCCATCCCCGGCGTCACCGTCGTCGAGCAGGACCTCACCAGCTCCCCGCCAACCTCCACCATGCAAGTGTCGCACGTGTCGATCGGTCCCATCTGCCCCAGATAGCACACGTGCGGAATCATCTTCGCTGAGGTCTGCTCGGACTTCCGCATCAACGCGTCGATTAAACGTTCGCCCGCATGGGCTTGCGCGTGCACACCGTTGATCGTGATCTGGGTATCGAGTGTCGAGTCCGGAGGCGTGTTCAGCAGAGACTTCGTAGACATTCCCCGTCTGATGCAGGCGCGCCCAGAAAGTGTTAGCTGCACTTTCACGCCGCAATATTGTTCCTCCTCCTCCGTTTTGTCGAGGTCCGGCTCATCTGCATCGAACGCCCATGGCTTCGAACGGCGGCGAGCCGAAAAATATCAACGGAGATTCACCCTTGACCATCAATGCCAATCCCGACCCTCGTGAACTGGGCCCCAAGCCGCCCTTCAAGGAACAAACACAGCAGCATCCCGGAACCGTTCAGGCCCTCGATCCTCCCGCGGACCATGGAGAGACCAGCTACATCGGCCGCAACCGCCTTGCCGATCGAGTCGCCATCATCACCGGCGGCGACTCAGGGATCGGCCGCGCCGTAGCCATCGCATTCGCCCGGGAAGGTGCCGACGTCGTCCTCAGCTACCTCCCCAGCGAGCAGAACGACGCCCAGTCCGTCTCCGAGATCATCGAAAAGTCCGGGCGAAAAGCAATCTGTGTTCCCGGAGACCTCCAGGACCCCACCTACTCCCGCTCGCTCGTCTCCGCCGCCATCAATCGCCTCGGCCGGCTCGATACCGTCGTGAACAACGCAGCCTTCCAAATGGTCCGCGAAAACATTGAGGACGTCAGCCCCGAAGAGCTCGACCGCGCCTTCCGCACCAACGTCTTCGGCACCTTCTTCCTCACCCAGGCCGCGCTTGCAGTCCTCAAACCGGGCGCCAGCATCATCAACACCACCTCCATCGAAGCCTTCACCCCCGAGCCCGGTCTCCTCGCCTACGCGGCCACCAAGGCGGCCATCGCCAACCTCACCAAGAGCCTCGCCAAGCTGGCGAAAGATAAGGGCGTCCGCGTCAACGGAGTCGCTCCCGGTCCTGTCTGGACACCGCTGATCCCCGCCACCATGCCCGCCGAGAAAGTCGCGAAGTTCGGAGAGACCACCGTCTTCGGCCGCCCCGCGCAACCGGTCGAACTCGCCCACCTCTTCGTCTTCCTCGCCAGCGAAGACGCCAGCTACGTCTCCGGCGAAATCTACGGAGCCACCGGCGGCAGAATGCCCGTCTAGGAGACAAAGCCCCGGACCCCAAAGCAATCCGTTGAGACCCCAAACCGGGTGCCCCATCCTGGAGACAGTCTCACCGTCTCTGGGGTGGGTTCCACCTCCGCCGGAAGCAGGACATAACGCTCTCGTCCTATCTTTCCTTGCTCCCAACCATGCCCCCATCACCGCAAAAACCCGCCCATCCCCCGCTTCTCGGCGAGATCCGCATCGGCATCTCCGGCTGGCGCTACAAGGGCTGGCGCGGCGTCTTCTATCCGCCCAAACTCCAGCAGCGCCGCGAGCTCGAGTTCGCCTCCCAAACCTTCAACACCATCGAGATCAACGGCACCTTCTACTCCCTCCAGCACCACACCACTTCCAGAACTGGGCCCGCGAAACCCCCGAAGACTTCGTCTTCTCAATCAAAGGCTCCCGCTTCATCACCCACATGAAGAAGCTCCGCGGCATCGATCAGGCCTTCTCCAACCTCCTCGCCAGCGGCCTCCTCGCGCTCGGTCCTAAGCTCGGCCCCATCCTCTGGCAGTTCCCTCCGCAGATGCGCTTCGACCCCGGCCGCTTCGCCGACTTCTTCCGCCTCCTCCCCCGCACCACAGGGCAGGCCGCCACGCTGGCGAAGCGCTGTGACGACCGCATGATCCCTCGCTCCGTCCTCGAGACGCCCGTCGACATCCCCCTCCCCCACGTTGTCGAGATCCGCCACGAAAGCTTCGCCACCCCCGAGTTCATCGACCTCCTCCGCGAGCACGACATCGGGCTCGTCGTCGCCGACACCCCCGATTGGCCGCTCCTGCTGGACGCAACCTCCTCCCTCGTCTACCTCCGCCTACACGGTTCGGAGCAGCTCTACTCCAGCAACTACACCGATCAAGCCCTCGACCTCTGGGCTGAACGCATCGTCACCTGGGCACGCGGAGACACACCTCCAGACCTCGCCCCCGCCCGCCGTATCCACCCCACCCTCGCCCCCACCCAACCCCGAGACGTCTTTGTCTACTTCGACAATGACGCCAAGGTCCACGCCCCCTTCGACGCCCAAAACCTCCGCACCCGCGTCGACAAACTGCTAGCCAATCCAACAACCCCGTAGCCCTGCAAGAGCTCGGGTGCCCATTCTCTCCGGCAGCCTCACCGCCGGAAAGGATGAGGTCCGAAGCTGTACGAGCAATTCGGCCCCTCCCTACTCCCCTAGTACCTGCCCCGCCGCCCGCAGACCACTTCGCATCGCTCCATGCACCGTCCCCCAGTGCCCGGTCACATCCGTATGCTCGCCCGCAAAGTAAAGGGTCCCATCAACCGGCTCGCTCATTACCCGAGAAGCCTCCGCCCCACCCACCGCAACATAGCTGTAAGCCCCGCGCGAAAACTCGTCCGCACTCCAGTCATGCGCATAGCACCCTAACATCTGCCCCCGCACAAACTCCTCCCCCACTCCGAATAGCCTGCCCAGCACCGCACAAGCCTCTCGCCCCAGCTCCTCGCTATTCTTGCCCAGCAAAGCCTCTGCCCGCGGCCCTCCCACCCACCCGGTCAAGCTCCTGCTCAGCTCCGGATGCACCGTCCACCACACCGACGGCAACTCCTGAAGCGTGAACAGAAAGCTGAGCTCGCGCATCGCCGGCTGCGGCTCCAGCTCCTCCCAGAATCGTTCCCGAAGCATCATCGTGAACCGGCAAACCTCTCCCATCCGCATCTGCGCCGCCGCCCGCAGCACACCCTCAGGCTTCGGAAAAAACTCCACATCACCCCTCAGCAGCACCCCCAGCGGCAGAGTAATCACCGCCCGCTTCGCCACAATCTCGCCCCAGTCCGTTCCCAGTTCAACCCGCCCCTGCCGCCCCAGAACCCTCCGCACCCGAACTCCCGTTCGCACCTCGCCCCCGAGCTCCCGGATCCGTCTCGCCAGGTACTCCGGCAGCTGGTCATACCCGCCCCGCACTCGGTACACCCGGTCCCCGCCGATCGCATCCTCCGCCACCTGTTGCATCCCCAGCGCTCGCACACTCGCCACCCGCGCATCCGCCGCATTGAACCCCTCGACATACCCCACAGCACTCCCGCGCTCCTCCCCGGCAACTTCCTCGCGATCGAGATAATCGATAAAGCTCATGTCTTCCCCGGAGAACTCCTTCAACTCCTCCAGCGGACCGAACGCCGCCTCCATCTTGTCGTCACACTCCCTCAGCCCTCCATCGTCCAGACAGACCTGGGCCCCATCCCGCTCATACACCTCGCAGCCAGCCTCCGCAATCAGAGCCATCAGCTCCGCCGGCCGCCCATGCACAAACTCCGCCCCCAGCTCCCTCGGCTCTCCATCGCCAGCCCGCACCGTGGCGATACGCCCACCCACCCTCTCCCTCGCCTCCAGCACCAGCACCTTCAGTCCCCGCTCCGCCAACGCCCGAGCACACGTCAGCCCGGCCATACCCGCACCGATCACCACCACCTCGAACACATCACGCCCCGCTCCTCTCTGCGCTCCTGCGCTCGCCTCGGCAATCTCTGCGTCCGCTTCGGCTGGGACAACATCCCCAAACCTCTCCCGAACAAGTTTCACTCCCTCCTCCGTGGTCGTTACCAGTCCCTCGAGCTGCCAATCCTCCGCCGCTTCCAACATTTCTTTGAACCTCGGTCCGGGTTTGTAACCATTTGCGATCAGATCCCGCCCCGTCACCAGCAGCTTTGGCCGCATCGCCTCCCCTGGCTCCGCCTCATACCGCGCCTTCGCCGCTCGCGCAAACTCCCATAGCCCCAGCCGGCCATGGCACGCCGTGCAATCCAGCCAGTGCAGCTGCAGGTGCTCGTCGAATTTCGGCAGCCGGAGAAACCGCTTCAACGTCGACTCCCGCATCTCCAGCACGTCGCCGAACCGCATATGATTCTTCACCAGCGCGACGATCTGCTCCGTCTCCTCATTTGAGAACCGCAGCCGTCGCAGAATCTCCTCCGCCACTCGCACCCCCACCTCCACATGCCCGCTGAACCGGATGCGCTCCCTTGGCATCTCCGGCATCGATCCCGTCCGATCGATCTGAAACGTAGCCGGCTTCCCAATATCGTGCAGCAACGCCCCCCATGCCAGCGTAGGGGAGCACCCCGGCTCAAGCCCTTCCAGCAGCAGCATCGTATGCACCCATACGTCGCCCTCGGGATGCCACTCCGGCGGCTGCTCCACACCATGCATCCTCACCGCCTCCCGCAACACCTCGCGCAGCAGCCCAGCCTCGTCCATCAGCTCTAACGCCCTCCGCGCACGTCCCTCCGTCAGCATCCGCGTCAGCTCCTCCCGGATGCGCTCGCAGCTTACCTGCCTGATCTCGTGCGCCCGCTCCTGCATGGCCCCTATCGTCCCGGCCTCGATCGCAAACCCCAGCCGCGCCGCGAACCGCACCCCCCGCAGCATCCGCAGCTTGTCCTCCGCAAACCGCACGCGCGCATCCCCGATTGCACGCACCACCCCAGCCGTCAAATCCTCCCGCCCACCCACGAAATCGAGCACCGCTCCTGCCACATCACCCGTCTGCTCCAGTTTCACCGGATCCAAAAGCATCCCGTTGATCGTGAAGTCCCTTCGAACCACATCCTCCCGCGCCTCGGTCGAGAACTGCACCGCATCCGGCCGCCGCCCATCCGTATACACCCCGTCATTCCGAAATGTAGCCACTTCGGTTGCAATCTCTCCACCCTCGCCCGGCAGGCAAACCAGCACCACCCCAAAATGCGCTCCCACCGCAAACGTCTTCTCAAACAGCCCGATCACCACCTCCGGCGTCGCGCTCGTCGCCACGTCGAAGTCCTTGGCCTGCAACCCCAGCAGCATGTCCCGCACACACCCGCCCGCAAAATAAGCCGCATGCCCCGCCGCCCGCAGCTTCAGCACGATCTCCCGCGCCGCCAGGTACCTCGCGCTCTCACGCCATTCAGCCAAACCCGCTACCTCGCCTAAACGCCCCGCCACCTTCACCTAAAATGTATAGATGCCCGATGCTCCCGTCCGGTCCGGCCTCATCCTCGGCATAGAGTCTTCCTGCGACGAGACCGCCGCCGCTGTCGTCCGCCGCGGCGCGGAGACCCTCTCCAACATCGTGGCCAGCCAGATTGCCCTACACGCCAACTACGGCGGCGTCGTCCCCGAGCTCGCCTCCCGCGAGCACCTCCGCAACATCGTCCCCGTCGTCCGCGCTGCCATCGCTGAAGCCGGCATCCGTTTAGAAGATCTCGAGGCCATCGCCGTTACCCGCGGCCCTGGCCTCGCCGGCGCGCTCCTCGTCGGCATCACCTACGCCAAAACCCTCGCCTTCGGCCTCGGCAAACCCCTCATCGCCATCAACCACCTCGAAGGCCACATCCACGCCGTCCTCATGGACCACGCCGCCCACCTCAGCGGCACCTCGACTGCCCCATCCTTTTTCGCCGAGCCGGAACGAACCACGGGTACCCCATCCTCTCCGGCAGTCTCACCGCCGGAAAGGGTGGGGTCCAGCGGCCCGTTCTCGGGAAGCCTCCAAACTCCCATCCTCGCCCTTGTCGTCTCGGGAGGCCACACCCACCTCTACCTCGCCCACCAGCAGCCATCTTCCCAAGACAGCTCCCTCATGGTTTGGGAGTTCCGCAACATAGGCCGAACCGTCGACGACGCCGCCGGAGAAGCCTTTGACAAAGTCGCCAAACTCCTCGGCCTCGGCTACCCCGGCGGCCCCTGGATCGATAGCCTCGCCTCCCATGGCGACCCCCGCGCCGTCTCCTTCACCTTCTCCCCTATCAAGTACCGCCTCCATCTACCTCAAATCGCCCCCACGCAAGCCGCCGTCATTTCGACCGAACCAGCGAGGCTGCGCATTGGAGAGACCCCTGTATTTGCCCCCGCCCACATCTCAGCCGGCCCGCGCTTCGACTTCTCCTTCTCCGGCATAAAAACTGGTGTCCTCCGCTACACCCAGGCCCACCACATGCAGTCCGCCATCGAGCAACGCCGTCCGCTCACACACCCGCTCGCGCCCACCGCCGAGACCATCGCGGACCTCATCGCCAACTGCCTCCTCGACCCCCAAACCCTCGACCTCCTCGCCAGCTTCCAGCACGCCGTCGTCGGCAACCTCCTCAAGCAGACCTTCGCCGCCGCCCGGCACTTCAACGCCCGCGCCATTCTCGTCTGCGGCGGTGTCGCCGCCAACTCCGAGCTCCGTCGCCGCTTCACCGCGGAGGCAGACCGCCGCCAGCTTCCCATGGCCTTTCCATCCCTCGCCCTCTCGACCGACAATGCCGCCATGATCGCCGCTGCAGCCTGGCCCAGACTCCTCGCCCAGGACTTCGCCTCCGACGACCTCACCGCCACACCCCAGCTCCGCCTTGGCTGACCATCTCACCTCCCCCAGAACCCATCAGCTAAAATCATCGAAGCAAACCCCACCCAGAGCACCGCGCACGCGGCTGCGGTAAGGCACCCCAAGCCACGTGGCGACACTCGATCTGTTCAACACCCTCAGCGGCACCATCCAGCCCCTCACGCCCGTCGGCGCCCCCGCCCTCCGCATGTACTGCTGCGGCCCCACCGTCTACGACTACGGCCACATCGGCAACTTCCGCACCTTTCTCCATGTCGACGTCCTCCGCCGCTTCCTCCATCAACAGGGCGTCGCCACGGAGCACGTCATGAACATCACCGACGTCGATGACAAGATCATCCGCAACGCTGCCGCCGTCAATCTCCCCATCGACGTCTACTCCCGCATCTACGAGCAGGCCTTCTTCGAAGACCTCGACGCCCTCTCCATCGAGCGCCCTGAACACATCGCCCACGCCACGGATTGCATCCCCGAGATGGTCGCCCTCATTCAGCAGCTCGCCGCCAAAGACATCGCCTACCAGGCCGAGGACGGCTCCTGGTACTTCCGCCTCGCCCGTGATCCCAGCTACGGCAAGCTCTCCAAGAAAGACCTCGACAACATCGAGGATGGGGCACGCGTCGACCTCGACGAGTACGAAAAGGACGCCGCCCGTGACTTCGCCCTCTGGAAAGCCGTCAAAAACGATGAGCCCTCCTGGGATACAGCCCTAGGTCACGGCCGCCCCGGCTGGCACATCGAGTGCTCCGCCATGGCCACCAGGTTCCTCGGACAGAACTTCGACCTCCACGCCGGCGGCGAAGACCTCATGTTCCCGCACCACGAAAACGAGATCGCCCAGTCCGAGTGCGCCTCCGGCCAGACCTTCGCCCGCCACTGGATGCACGTCCGCTTCCTCCTCGTCGAAGGCAAGAAGATGTCCAAGTCCGAGGGCAACTTCCATACCCTCCGCGACCTCCTCCTGCGCGGCTACCGCGCCTCCGCCATCCGCTTCCTGCTCATCAGCGTCCCCTACCGCCACCAGCTCAACTTCACCTTCGAAGACCTCGTCGCCTCCACCAACGCCATCGACCGCCTCCGCACCTTTCACGGACGCATGCTCAAGGGCGCAGGCGCTCCCACAAAGCCTGTCATTCTCAGCGAAGGCGCAGCCCCCCACAACACTGTCAACCTGAGCGAAGGCGCGGCCGGAGTCGAAGGACCTGCGTCTCGAACCGCCACCTTCCCCGAAGGCATCGACCCCGCAATCGAAGCCGCCACTACCCGCGCCGCCGAAATCTACATCGCGGCCCTCGCCAACGACCTCAACACCGCCGAAGCCCGCGCCGCTATCTTCGATCTCGTCCGCGCCGCCAACACCGCCGCCGACCACGGGACCATGCGCCGCGGCAACGCCGTCCAAATCCTCGCCGTCCTTAAGCTCTTCGATCAGATCTTCGCCGTCCTCGACGACCGCGACGCCGAACACACCCGCGCCGCCCTCGCCTGGGCCGAACGAGAGGGCCGCCTCAACGAGGCTGACCCCGATCTCCTCGCCACCCTCGCCCTTGCCGACGCCGAGATCGATGCTCTGGTCGCCGACCGAACCCTCGCCAAAAAGCAGCGCAACTTCGCCCGCGCCGACGCTATCCGCAACGACCTCCTCGCCAAGGGCATTCTCCTCGAAGACGCGAAAGACGGCGTCCGCTGGAAGCGGAAGTAGGTGCCGGACCACGGGCAACAGTGTTACGCTAACCCGCATGCTCCGTCGCCCTGCTTTTTCACTGCTCGCACTTCTCCTGGTCCCCAACCTGCCCCTCAGCGCTCCCGCGCAGGCACCCGCCCCACCTGACACTACAACCTTCACCAGCGAAGCCCTTATCCTCCGCTTCACCTACCCTTCAACCCTGCACGAGACCATCGGCCTGGTCACCCAGCGGGAGGCCTGCTGCGGCTCCGTCGTACCCAGCAAGGTCTACGGCCTTATGGCCGCTGGCGTCCCATCCTCTTCATCGGCCCTGGTGCTGCTACCCCAGCTCATATCGTTGAACGCTTCAGTTGCGGTTGGCACGTCAATTGCAACGACTCAAGTGCACTCACAGCTCTGCTAAAGTACCTCGCCGCTAATCCAGTGGAAGTCGCTCAAGCTGGACAGCGGGCACGCCGGGCCCTCCTCGAGCACTACGACCTTCCAATCGG
>JAABUY010002586.1_pt1 | contig 21266 bp, 15 predicted proteins | sample 5560271 | NCBI WGS metagenome assembly JAABUY01 (sample SAMN10711886, study PRJNA513374) | rock metagenome | isolation source: Antarctica rocks | place: Antarctica: Victoria Land, University Valley | reverse complement strand
ATGATGAGTGTATAAAATGCAAATAAGACAAGTTCAAACACAACTACAAAGTCTGTTTCTTATTAGTGGCTATGCTCGTTGTGTGGCTGATGAATATATGTGGAAAGGGGTTGGTTGTATGGTGAAGCGGTGAAAATTTTGAGTATGTGGAAACACAGCTTCACCACCATGAATAATGGTGTTGAAGATAAAAAATTTGGGAAGTTTAGAAATGTGAATGAGCTCTTTCACATGCACTAAGTGACTTTCTGATAGCTGATGTGATTGTGGTGTTTTGGTGTGCCTCGCGTTTCAACTTACTTTGTTGATTGTTGGTGTGCACACAAAAGTGAAGTTGAGATGATTGTTTTAATGTGTAAGTGTTGTGATGTTGATGTTTTTGAGTTGTTTTGATGTGAAAATAGACAAGTGAATCAGCAAAAACTCAGAAACATCAAAAACTGAAGATTGTGCAAAGAGCTTTGCACTTAAATGCACTGAAAAGCAGCAGATATGATGAGAAATGATGAGTATATAAAATGCAAATAAAATAAATTTAAACACAACTATGAAGTCTGTTTCTTATTAGTGGCTACACTCATTGTGTGATTGATGAATATATGCAGAAAGAAGTTGATTGTATGATGTAGTGATGAAAATTTTCAGATATTGAAAATGAAGCTCTGTCATCATGAAAAATGATGATGAAGAGAAAATATTTAAGAGTTTAAAGATGTAAATGAGCTCTTTCATATGCATTAAGTGAATTTTTGATAGCTGATGTGATTCTTTTAATATGTGTGTTTTGATTCTTCAATTGATTCACTTGTGTAAGTAATGTGAATGATAGAAGATTGACAGAATGTGTTATATTGTTAAGATGTTTGTAAAAGAATGATTAAGAAAATGTTGAAGATAAATTAATAATTATATAAAATATTGAAAATACTTTTTTACTTAAAGAAAGACTGCTGATTTCAGATATAGTGTTGTTTTCATTTTGATATCAATATTTAAGAAATAATTATCATATAAAGTAGACAGTGTCTTCACATTAAACATTGACAGAAAGTTTTTGTGAATCTGATTTGTATTAATTTATTAATAGAGTGATTTATGAAACATAATACTTACATTATTGTAAAGACTCTCAATATTCTCTGTATTATTCATATCTTCATTATAAACATCACTATACTTATCTATTTTAGGATAGTTATACTTTAAAAACTCATTAATATTATTAAATAAGACTTATTTCAGTTTCATTAAATCTTAAGATGAAGAGTCAGCATTATAAATAGTATTATTAAATAAGATTTGCTTTAAATTTGTTAAATTCTGAGATAAAGAGTCAGTCAGTATAACTCATTTTCATTAAATAAAACTTATTTTAAATCTGTTAAATTTTAAGATAAAAAATCAACATAATTAATATCTTCATTAAATTATTTAATCACTTTAAGTGCTTCAATATTTCAAGAAGTCATAATTAGAATATTAAGAGAAAGATAATATTCAGTATTATATATATATAAAGTTCAGCAAGCTAACTATATATAATTATATAAGCTTCATACATATATATATAGCATATAAGTCTTAAACAAATTTCTTTTACATTCATAAATGTTTTTAAGCAATAAATCATTCAAACTACACAGAATATCTTTCTAGACATTACATTACAAGTTATATTTAAATATTAAGCAAAATCAATAAAGTAAACATCAAAGCTTACTGATAATGAATTTATTGCTGAAATTAATTTTATATCTCATTAAAATTTATACTTAACATATTATTGAGATCACAATCATCTTTATATTTCTATAACTTATATTTGTAATTATTACTATCATTAAAAATCTTCATCTTAATCTTTCATTCTGAGTTATTCTCTAACTATTAATCACAGAAATCTTTTAAGTCATTTTCTTCATTAAAAATCTTAAATGACAATGATGACTTCTTTATCTTCTTATTAAAATCTATATTTAAGTCAATAAGAATTCTTCTTTTCTTCTGACTTAACTTAATTTGTTTATACAGAAAGTTCTTAAGACTGATATTTTCAAACTTTTTCTTTATATATAGCAAGTCAAACACAGTAAAAAGATATTCACATTTATATTTAATAAATCTTAAATTGATAAGATTATTCTTTTGTAACTAACACATTTTAACATAAATCATTAATTAAATAAATGTATCTAATACTTCATCAATATTAAGTGTGTAATCTTTGTTAAGAACAAACAGAGAGTTTTATATTTTAATTAAAATTAATTAAAAGTTAAGATTTCATTAAAGTCTATAATCTTTTTATTAAATCTGAATATCTTCTACACTCAATAATATTTATAATACTTAATTACAATTCTTCTTAAAGTCTTAAAATCTCACATCATCAATAAACTCTTATCAATCTTAATCTCAATGAACTTTATAAATTATAATCTGATCATCTTAATAATTTTATTTTTTCATATCTTGTAAACATTTCTAATCTTTGTACAGACAGTCTTAAACTCATTAAAGATTACAAATATATCAGAATATATAGTTCTTACAGACTTATCAACATTTAAGTTGTTCAAATAAGTTAAAAAATAATATTTAATTAAATAATTAATCTTTTTTTATATCTTTTTCTTTAATTTACTTTTTCATACATATTTCTGTGATACTGTCTGAGTATTCTGACTGTTAATGAATGTTAAGAGTATTTTAATGAGACTTCATTCAATAATTAAGTTTTTATTGCTGTTTTAGTGTATCATAATATTAATATAAGCAGAGTTTCATGTTGCTTGTTTGAATAAATTTGTAATGTTAATGAAGAAGAATTTAAAAGATTATATTAATAATAGAAATTATAATAAATTCATAGCTGTAACTATGCAGAGCACAGTGAAAGATAATTGACTTAAAATAAATTTTAAATAAGATTTAATTATTGATGCTGTTTATGATATTTAACTTAATGAGTCTTGTGTTATTTAATCATTTATAAAATTTTACAGATAGAGATCTTAAGATTTTCTTTAAGAAAATATAAGAGATATAGAAATAAAAAATTAATATTTTTTTAAAAGACTGTAGAATAGTTCTGATTGCTTTTTTATAAAGAAGAATTATAAACAATAAAGATAAAAAGAGATGCTGATCTTTTCTTTAAGAAATAAAATTATTATTAAAAATATGTATTAAAAAATAGGTCTGATGCTTAGCTAAGATATAGAGAAGAAGAATGTATTTTAATTTTTTTAAATTTACATTATTTAAAGATGATCTGATCAATCTAATTGAAGTCAGCATTAATTTATGAGAAAAATTAAAATATTGATAGATTTAAATTCATTATTCTCATTTAAATTTATATATTGACTGTCATGATTCTTCTCAATATGCTTCAGATTAAAGTCAAAAACATATAAGAATTTATTATTAATTTTAAAGTAAAATAATTTATAAATCTTCTTGACAGTCTGCTTTGCTGTTAATACATTGCTGTTAAATTTTTTCTTTATACAATAAAATAGCTTAAACAATCTATAATAAATAATATTTACTGTCTTATTATAATAAGTCTAAAGCTAATCACTTAAAGTTATAAACTAATTTATAACTTTTTACTACATCACTAATCTTGTTCTGATCTTCTGATCTACATTTAATACTTTATAAATTAAAGCTTTTGTTGTCTTATCTTTATCATTATCTTCATTCAGAAGCTCAAATCACTTGCTTTTATATAATAAAATTGATGACAACAGCTGATATATAAAGATGAATAAAACTTAAATATATAAAATAGAAATTACAGCAGATCATTAATTATATAAAACTTCTATTTATTTTAGATCTTAAGCATATAGTTATTAATAGATTTATTTAAAGTTTATATTATAAAATTAATCTCTTTTCATTACAGATTTTCAGCAATCTGCTCATCAGTTCAGAATCTGTGACAACTAAGTAAAATAAATAATTAAATTCTTAAATGTCTTATAAGACAAAGATAATTCAGAAAGATGACAGAATTAATGAGTCTTAATTATAAAAGAAAACTTATTCTTAAATATTAAGTCATTAAGATGAAAATATAATCTCTTTATTAGAGAACTTTTGCAAAGTGTAAATTTTTATTTGCACTTCTGACATAGGTTTAGCTCAGATTCAAAGTGTTAGTCATTTACACAAAGTGAAAACAGCTAACACTTTGACTCTTGTTTTGCCTGCAGTTTATACTTTTTACACTTCATTTACAGTTGATGGACCCTGAACTGATTACTTTTGAAAGATAATTACACACTAGTATTGTAAATTCTGAAGTGCAAAAAATTATTTGTACTTTGCAAAAGTTCTTTATTATATAATTCTTTGACATTAAGCTGAGAAGAACACAGTTAGCAAAAAAGAGTTATGTACTTAATCTAAAGTATATTATAAAAGTGCAGTTTAAGATACAGTTAACAATAATATGAAATAGTGAGATAAACTGATCATTGAAATAAACTATTTAATGTATAAACAATGATATTTTGTTACAGACTATTTGTATATTTGCTTTGTGAAATATCTTTATTTATATAATATGTCATTCTTATATCTACACATTTTAATAAATCAACACACACACTTATCAATCTCTTCTTTTTATATTAAGCACAGTTCTCAAATTCTTATTCTTAAGACTTATACTTCAATAAATAGCAAATTCTTTTAAAATTTTCATTACACAACATAAATCTTTACAGATACTGTGAATAGCTTTTGTCTTAAATACTTAATTTAAAAATTAATTATGTAAAAGTTTAACACAACATCAGCAGTCTGACACATCACTTTATATAGATATGCAAGATTCAGACTTATATTCTTTTAAAATATATATATTAATGATTTATATATTAACATATATATATCTGAATGTCAGTCATGAATTTAGAAAGAAAAGACAGTAATTTAAAGTTAATTGATTTTTTAAAACTCATCATTAAATGTATTAAGTTCAGTATATTTATCATAAACATTATGTAAAGAAGCAAAGTCTAATCATTATACTTTAACATTGAGTAATTTACACAGCTTTCAGTCATTTAATCTTTTCATATTTATTTATATAAGTTAAAGCAAGTCTAGCAGTTGTATATAAGAAAAACATAAGATTGTTTATGAAGACTTTAGTTTTAAAGAAAGTTATGATAAGAAGAGAATTGTGAAAGATAAAGATTATAATGTAGATATGAATGATATAATTTAGATTATTGAGAAGAAGCAAATCATTATTGATGAAAAGATTATCATTATGAAGTTTAATGTAATTATTAAGACTGATATTGTTGTTAAGAATGTATACAGTGTTAATTTAAAGTTTTATTACTTGAAGTCTGCAGAATTAGTGAAGAAATATAATTACAATTTTAAAGAAATTGTAAATCATTTAATTTAAGCAAATAAGTTTATTGAACTCATCAGTTTCAGTATTGATGCAATAAATTATGTTGCACAAAGCTTATGAAAAGATTAATCATTATATAATAAATTTTTTCAATATAATAATTATAATTACAACATTCTATCTTCATTAAATGTCAGACTCTCAAATTATCATGTATTTGCTATTATATTATATATAATTAATATACATAGAAATTAAGGCTGATCTGTAGACTTTAATTATAATAATTATATTTGTTAAGAATGAGTCAATTATGATATATTATATAAGATAATATGTTGCTTTAAAAAGAACAAAAAACAATACTGTTATATCATCATTAACTGTCACTATCAGCTACAGAGTAATGAAGAAGAGAAAGTATATATAATGAGCTTTAAATCTTTTAAGAAATAAAAAAAGTCTATTATTTATGTTAAAGATCTGATTAAAATTCAATTTATTGTACATTTAAGAATAAAGAAGACTATTAAAAATCTTAAAAAATATTTTAATATAATTTTAAGTTTCATTAATACAATGTCATTAATAATCTTTTTTTAAACTGCATTAAATATAGTTAAAGACTCTAAACAACATCATACTTAATTATTATTAATCTTAAATGAACATCAATGAAAAAAACACACATAAAGATATTTTTAAGAAGATAAATATGTCAGTAATGCACTTAATAATAAAGACTCATCAGTCTTTACTCTGAATATTGTAATTGATACTGAAAAACTTTATAGTTATTTATTAATCAATTATGAGATTTTTATTTGTTGTTTAAAGACTTGTGAGAAGACTATTACTTTGAATTAAAAGCTTTACAGAATGATTTAATAATTAATATAATATAATATAATAAATCTCATTTTAATTTAGAGAAATCTTACTGCATTGATAAGTATTGAATAGAGTGAGAAAGCATAGTTATATAAGAAAGAGATTGTATGCAAAATTATGTAATTTGATATGTTAAGTTTAAGATGTTAAACATTAATTAGATAAGTTACATAACAGAGATGAATAGAATCAGTATATAATACTTTAAGATTGTTTATATATGTATATAGTCTCAGAGTGTGATCAGATGAATGTAAAAAAAATTATATTATTAAAATTATTGTATTATTAAACTTCTTTATTATGATAAGACTTACTATAAAATCATAATTTACAGTAAATTAAGATTCTGAAATGATTTCTTATAAAGAATGAGTAAGTTATGCAACACAGTAATATATTAAGATAAATTATTTACAGTATTTCAATTATGCTTTAACAGTCATAATCAGTTTAATTACATTGCAAAAAGATAACATAGTTGTTTGACTACAACAGAAGAGTGATACAACAGTTATGTTATGAAAAATAAGTTTTAAAACAGACTTATTGCATTTAAAAAGTATATGTCTTCATTCTGTTTAATATATAAGACTTGCAATCATGTCTAGACTTAGATGTAATGTAGTTTAATTAGATAAACATAAGATTTATAACAGATTAATGATTATATACTGAAAATATTACAGTTACAAGACTTATAAAAGACTTATATAAGGCTGAAAACTGATTTCTGACTGAAATACTACAGTTGTAAAACTTATAAAAAGACTCATACTGTAATAAATTATCATTCTTATATTCTTAAAGCATTATAAAATTCTATCTTCTTTATTCATCATTTTCATTGTTAACTGTCAATGTCAATAAATATATTTATCATCTCTTAAAGTTCTTCAAAGCAGTCTTATTACACTATTTTATTCTTAATAGACTTATTCAATTCTCAATAATATTGTAATATTAAGATGTCATTATCTTAGTCTATTAAAACTGCAATATACTGAAACTTTAATGAATACTTAATCATTAATTTATTTATTTTCAGCATATAAAGTTATCATTTTGCTACTTATTTCTTATCAATCACTTTAAAAGTCTTTCAAAGTTTTTTCTTAAACTTCTTAAAGTCACTAAAGATTGACTTTTTGTCAGTTTTGTATTTCTTTGATGACTTATTTAGAAATTTATACATTTTAAAATTGATTCAGTTAAACACTGCATTCTTAAAATAGATTACTGTGTATAAATCTTTATTTATCTTGAAGTTAAACTTCTTTTAATTGAATTCAATATATAACTTAAGCTTTGTCAAGAAACTTTACAACTTTTTTTGCTCTTCACTGAATATATTTAATGTTAATATTTTTAGTATGCTGTTCATTTTATATAGATCTTTGAAATCTTAAAAATTAATTATACTGATTAAAGTTGCTTTCTGTGTACTGAAGATCATGCTTATATTGTAAGAAAATTCAATGTATTATATTTTCATTAAAGATTTCTCTGATATAGAGTCTAGAGATTAGAGCTTGTGATATAAAAGAGATTTCAGATATATTAAAGTTAATTAATAGATAGCAGTATATTAAATCATGACTGTACTGAATATGTTTATCTTCTTAAAAAAGATAATTTATATATATACTAAACTGCTTATCTTGCTCATCTGTAAGCATCATAAATCAGCTTACTCAGCTTATTCATGAGCATTATAAATCTATACTAAGCTGTACATCTTTTAGACATAGTTCATTGAACTTATCACATTTAATGAGTCTATTAAAACAATAGTCATAACAGAAAAGTCTAGAAGTCTTTACATGAATAACTGTTCAAAATATTAAATTAAAAATCACTATTACATCATAAATCATCACACCTTATAGAAATAGACATCTTATTATCACATCAACAACTATTGTCAAGACACTAAACTCTATTTCTATAAGAAATAACATTAACAATGTTCTCAAATCTGCAAAACTCAACATCATGATAGTTTATTTATTTATTTATTCTTCATACATCACATGCAGCCTATAAGACTATGACAGTTAAAAACAGAAAATAGCACATAGAACTCTCAATATAAGAAATTCACATACTGATGTGCTTTTTAATCACTTTTTTACAGTTAGACTGTTTTCTTAATTGTTAGTTAACTTTTTTTCAACTTTTCTTTCAATGTAGTCAACTTCTTTCTTCATTTTCTTTTCTAATAATCATTTTCTGATTTCTACTCTTATTTCTCTCATAAACTGTATAACAGTCTGAATTTCTTCTTTTATAATAAAAAGAGTTCTGATTTCTAATGATAGATCTTTTAGTTTTCTTTTTAAGATTAATTGTTCATTTTTAAAACAATAATAAATAGTTAAAAGATGTTCTAATGTCTGTCTTTGACAACATGACAGATGACATTTATCAGAATTATAGTCAGATAATTTATTTAAATAGAATTTAAAATAATCATGATTTAGTTTAATCTAAATAAATGTAGAAAACTAAAGTCTATTGATGTTTTTAAGATTTTTATTCAGGTTTCAGTGTGATTTGACCTTCATTTTGATGTAGATGTATTCTTTTTTGACTAAATTTCAGTAATTTTCTTAGCTGACAAGCACTTTAGTCTTTATGAGATCTTCATGTAGCTAATAGAAATAAATCTTTCAGAACAGATTTTAATCTTCTGTTCTGCATTTTTTTTGTGTAACTATATCAGCTTTTTTGTTTTCAATAATGTCTTTGTGGCTAGAAATTCATTGAATGTGAGTTATAAAATTCTGAAATTTGAGTATATGCAACATTGAATGATATATAATCATTAAATGCTGTTTAGATTCTGATTTAATGTTTTAAAGTCTTTGAATTGTGATCTGACTGTCTGAAAAAATTTAAATTTCTTTAATTTTTTTTAAGTCAATGCTTTGTGTTCATTTTAGAATCTGAAATATAGCAAATAACTCTGCATCAAAGACTTCTAAACTGTTTTCTAAATTTCAGAATCTTTCATTACTTTTTCTTTCAGTCATATAGACTAAATCAGCATTCACATTGACTAGAATTTTGAATTTATCTGTGTAAATCACTGTGTGTTGTGAATTTTAATTGTTTAAAAGAATTCTTTTAATCAGATTTAAATAAATTTTCATTGTTTGATCTTTGTCTTCTTTGTCTTCTTTGCTGATTTGAATATTTCATGAATTTTGACTAAAAGACTTTTCTTTTAAAAAAGAACTTTCTTTTAAATCAGATTCTTTCAGATCAGAATCTTTTAGGCTAGTTTCTGAACTATATTCTCTTAATTTTGAAGTATTTGATAACAACTCAAATAGAGTGTGTAAAATTTTAATTAATTGAGTTAAATATTTCTTTGTGATTTGAATGCTAAATTCATTTCAGTTTAAAAATTTAATTTGTTCAAATTCACTCTGCTTTGATATTTTAATGAATAGATAATAGAAGTTCTTTGTTTAATAGAATAATTTTCAGTTATGCAGACTATTCTGAGTGCATATAGTCTGCATGTTTTCTGAAATCTCACTATGAGAGAACAAATAGTCACTTCTATTTTCATTATTAAAAATAATGATGTTTTAAAGATCTCAAGAATCTTTCTGAATGCTAAATTTTAAAGTTTCTGAAAAGAATTCAGAAATTCTTTCTTGATTATTGAATCAGACTTGACATTCATAGTCATTAATAAATGTAATGCATGCAATATAGAGCTATTTATCAGCAGCAGCTGATAAATCTCATTTTGAACTTAACAATCTGTGTAATAGATGTAAAGTTCTAGTTGCAGAGACTACTTTCTTCTTAATATAATCTTTAAAAGTGAGTTTTCAGTTAAATTACACTTCTAGTCACTGTATAACTTCAGAAGGTTTGATAATGATGTTATTTGAAAGTGTGACAGTTGAATTAACTATTTTTTTTGTTTTTATTGAAGTATATAAGCTCTGTTTTGCTGTCATTAAAGACAACTGCATTGTTTTTAGCTCATAGAAATAGTAATTTAACTATTTTTTTAAGCATTATATTATTTTCTTCTACTGATTTATTCTTAACTGTCACAGTCACTTCATCAATATAGCTAAATATTTTGATTTGTGAGTCTGTATATTGTTTTTTGACTTGAATAAACAGAAATCTGATGTATATCAGAAACAATATAGATAAAATTGATGAACTTTATAAAATTTTAAATTTAATTTTCTAATCTGAGTTCTTTTCTTCATCAAAGACTAGACTGACAGTTTGATCTAATAGAAATAGTTAAATTTATTTTGTCAAAATATGTAATAAATAAAGGTCTTGTATGATTTTCAGAAGTTAATTCAGTAAAACATGATTAAATGCTTTCTTAACATTTAAAAGTAATGCTGAAAGAGTTCTTTTATAATGATTTATTAGCTAAATGTTATATACAAAACATAATACTGCATTCACAGTGAATCTCTGTCTTCTATTACTCATTTGATCTTTATAAAGTAGATTAGACATCTTAGCTAGTTTAGAAAGTCTTGTAACTATTGTCTTTTTAAATATTTTATCTAAACAATTTAACAACATAATGATTTGATAAGTCTTGAATGCAGAATAGTCAGATTTTTCTTCTTTTCTTATAATAACATCAGTTGTCTGACATCAGCATGTTGAGTGATAATCATTATTCAGTAATTTTGCAAATATAGTGAAAAATAGTTCTGAAATAGTCTGAAATGCTTATTATAAAATTAAAAAAGAGATTTTATCTGACTTAAATGCTTTTCTGAGTAATGAAGACTTTATAGCTTATTTAATTTCTTTAAAAGTAGTTAACTTTCATGTTATTGTGTCTGAATCATCAGATTTTAAAGCTGTGACTGTTGATTCTGAAGATGATGAAAACATAAGTCTTTAAAAACATTTTGAATTTTTTCAAAAAAGTTATTTCAAGACTCTTTTCATGCTGAATTGATGAAATTTTGACTATTTTTGAGATTTAATGAAATAATATGCTGTAAACACATCTTTTGTTGCTACACCCTAAAGAAATGTAGTCTATAAGACTTGTTTGACTGTTCAAATAGCATGAAAGTATTTGTTTTTAAAGAAAACAACTTCTTTTCAGCTACTTTCAGTTTTATTGAATTTTCAGTTTCTTTTAGTTAAATTTATTGACTTTCTTAATGCATTAAGATCATTATGTCATCACACTTTAGCTTTTATAAAGAATTTTCTCTTTAAAATATATTGATTTGCAGCATTCAAAATCAGATTTCTGAAAGAAATAGCTATATTTTTTAAATCTTTCAGACTATTTTCTAAGTTCTTTACTAAATTTGAAATCTTTTCTAATTTTTGTTGTAATTGATTTGCAAACTTTGTTCAGTCTGCTTTGACTGTATTGTATGATGAATTTAATGAATTTTTAATCATTTCAGCTTTATTTATTAATATTATGAAGTGTATAACTTCATAATCTAAATCAGTAGTCATTTCTTCATCAATTTGTCAGTTTTTAACAAAAGCAAGCATTGCTGATGTGATAAAAGTCAAATTAATTACTGAAGAAGAGCTTTTGAAGTAATTTGTGTATGTGAATTTATCAAATATGTTAAGTAATTCACAGTCTTAACTTTCTAGTCATTATGTTAAGACTATAGCTTTAATTAAGTGTTTAACTTCTGAATTTCATTATGCATGATGTGAATTGAAATCTTTATAGATTATAAATTTTAAAAGTAGCTAAACAAATATCTTTCAGCTTTCTTTTAACTGTTCACATATCACTATCTTCTTCTTGTGATTTCTCATTGTAAATATTAAGGAGAAGTACAGTTTCTGAAGAGTTGTTGATAGATATAGTGATAATTTGCAAATCTGAGTTTATAAAGATGTTAAGTCTTGATGTACAGACAAAATTTTGTTTATTTTTATTGACAAAGATTATGATACATGGTTGAACATCTAGAGTTGATGAGAGTAATAAGATAGTAAATGCTGAATGTAAAATAGTTATTTTGTTGTCTTTAAAAATTCATAATTCTTGAATTAAGACTATGTCTTTGTTCATGACTGAATTTAGCAAAGAATGCATGACATTGACATTTCTAACACAGTTGTGTTGTACAATCTAAATTTTAGATGTTGATGTTGTGATGTTTATGAATAATATAGATGTATTACTCATTATGACTTTATGATTAAATACTCTGTTGTTGAAGAAATGAAAATAGACTGTAATGCTTTAAAAGTCATATATTTTAAGCTATTTGCTCTATACATTTCTTGATAATTGCTGCATTTCAACACAGTATGAACATATATGTTTCTCTTTTCAGTCTGAGAACACAAAATGCAGTTGTGTTGTATAATGTTATGATTCAGTACATAAATTTGACATTTAACAGTGTTTTAATACTTTACAAAATAATATTTAAATTATTAACATTTGTTACATTGATCTGTTGATTTACTGACATTATAAACAGCTATTTTGACTGAAACTTCAGTTATAATCAGTTTATTTCTCAGATCTTTTTTGATCTCTTGATCAGAGTCAAAGACTAAAATCACTAAGAAATGTACTTTTTGACTTTAAACTTCTTATGAAGTTAGCTATGTGAGTAAACAGATTAGTTTAAGATCTTTAATTCTTTATTGAAGATTTCTATTTCTTCTTTGATTAGTTGCATGTCATTTTCAGTGTTAAAAATAAATGTAAAAATGTCATATATTACTACTTTGTATCACTTTTCATTCTTTTTGACCCTTGTAAATTCTAAAACATGTTGTTAAATTTTCTAATGTTTTAAAAGATCTTCTGCTGTAATATCAGACATGACTGTTCTGACTATGTTGAATTTTAACTGAGACAAAGTCACAGTGACTATCATGATGTTGAGATTTACAGATTTAAGAACATTATTGATGTTATTTCTTATAGAAATAGAGTCTAATGTCTTGACAACAGTTATTGATGTAATAATAAGATGTCTATCTCTATAAGATGAGGTATTTCATGATGTAATAATGATTTTTTATTTAACATTTTGAACAGTTATCTATGCAGAGACTTCTAGATTTTTCTTTAGTGCAGTAGCATAGAATTTTGATGTTTAATGTTGTAAAACAGTTTTTTAAGCTTTTTTTGAGGCTTTTTTTGAATGTATAGCAGCTGTTTTGACATCATTTGATGTGAATGTAAATTGAAATGCTGACTAAAAGATAAATTTCTTTGCTGTTTGCATGATTTAACAGAGAATTTAATTTAATTTAATGTTCACTTCTTTTTTAAATTTATTAAGTTGCTGTTAAACTGTTTATTGTTCTTTGCTGAAGATTTCTTCTTCAGTCACTAAAGAATTAAGATCTTCTGACTTTCAAACTTTATCTATAACATTAATGTTAATGATTAGTTTTGATTAATTTGCTGCTTTAATCTTCTGAAAAACTAATTTTAAAAGAATTTTAGCTTGCTGAAGTAGCTGATTGCTATTTTGTTAAGTAAATGATGATGTGATGTCATCATTCAGCAGATTGATGTGAATGCTAAAGATAAAGTTTATTGAAAAGATAGAGCTATTTATAGCTCTTTGTTTTTTTAGAGATTTTATGATCTGATGAACTGATTGTGTAAATGTGTCAGATAAGTTAATGAAGTTATGAATTTGACTTTTGATGTAATGAGTACTGTGAGTATCATGAGATTTTTAAGAGAGTTCATATTTAAATTTATAAATAAGATCTTTTCTAGTAGTAATTGCTCAGCTTTTCACAAGCTAAACATTTCTAAGATTTTAAATTAAGTTCTTATTGATTTCTTTCTGATTTAAAGTAAGAAAGTCTTAATTCTTTATTTTAAATCTTGCTTACTATCTTAATTCACTTAAAGTAAATAGACTTTACAATGAGCTTTTATCACCAATTAGATAAGATGACATAGTTAATGCTTTATACTTAAGACTAGATTTAAATGATGCATTTAGCTTTAAATATATGTTCTTTACAGTTTATATAATTCATTTCAATATCAATTTTGATTGAGAAGATCTTTCTGCACAAAGAAATTGTAAATTCAGCTTAAAACAACAAATTTAATTTAAAAGAACTCAATTTGATCTAAAAGATTTGAAAAGTAGTCTGAAAGATTTTGAAAGTAATTTAAAAGATTGAAAAAGTAGTGTTTTAAAGATGATTTATTTATTTATTCTTCATACATCACATGCAGCCTATAAGGCTATGGCGGTTCCTAGGTAGATGTTTAGATACATGTAATAAATTATACAAAAGATACATGTAGATGTGCTTATTAATCACTTCTTTACAGTCAGGCTGTTTCCTCAGTTGTTAATTAACTTTTATGTAGTAACAAATGAAATATTTATGTCAAATAATGACTAAATGAGTGTAAATTTAGTGTGTTTTATACACAACTAAGATCTGTGAAAGTTTTCTATCACTTGTTTCTCTTATTCAACATGGCAGATTTGGTGGTGATATTTGTGATGAGAGTAGAAATTGAACTCACAACCTTTTAGATTAAGCAAAAAATTTTGAAGTCACTACTTCTGAAAATTTTGCTTAATCTTTAAGGTTATCAAAATGACACACTAGTCATCTGTGCCATTCACCTTACCATTTTAAAGATGAAATATAGTGATGTAAATGTGATTTTAATATTCTATAAATATTTTAATGTAATGTGATGTTTTTTAATGTTGTTGCTGTGTTGTTTGAATAAGTGAGAAGTTAGAAAAATTAAAATTTCTAATATGATGTGATATTTTTGCTTATAACTTTCTGATAAAATGAGATATGAAAACAATTTTGATGTATGAAATACAGAAGAGTGTAATGTGAAAAATGTGCTGTTTTTGATTTTTTAATATCTTTATTGATTGTTATTGTGCATGCAATAATGAAGTTAAGATGACTGTTTCAATGTGTAAAAGTTGCAGTATTGATGTTTTGAGTTGTTTTAGTGTGAAAATAAGCAAGAAATCAGAAACATTAAAAACTGAAGGTTGTGCAAAGAGCTTTGCAATTGAATGAACTGAAAAGCAGCAGATATGATGAGAAATGATGAGTGTGTAAAATGTAAATAAGACAAATTTAAACACAACTACAAAGTCTGTTTCTTATTAGTGACTATGCTTGTGATGTGGTTGATGAATATATGTGTAAAGAAATTGATTGTATGATGTAGTGATGAAAATTTTCAGATATTGAAAATGAAGCTTCATCATCATGAAAAATGATGATGAAGATAAAAGATTTGAGAATTTTAAAGATGTGAATAAGCTCTTTCATATGCTCTAAGTAAATTTTTGATAGCTGATATGATTGTGATGTTTTGATGTGCGCTTCATGCTACAGTCATACTCAGTAATGATTATGTAGTAACTAGATATACACAAATACAGCATATCTTTAAATATAAGATTGCTCAGCTTAATATGCTTGTGACAATCTTGACAAGCACAGCAACTCAATAATATATAGACAGACTATCTTCTTTAAGAAGATGAGTGTATTCAATGATAATTATTATTTAATATCTGCTATCTATCAATTAACTTTAACATACTGAAAATCTCTTTTATATCACAAGCTTTAATCTCTAAATTCTATATCAGAGAAATCTCTGATCAAAATGTAACACATTGAATACTTTTATAATATAAGATATAATCTTCAGCACACAGAAAGCAGTCTTTATTAATATAGTCAATCTTCAGAGTTTTGAAGATCTATAAGAGATGAGTAACATACTGAAGATATTGATGTTGAATGCATTCAGCAAAGAATATAAAAAGTTGTGAAGTTTCTTAACAAAACTTAATTTATACATAGATTTCAATCAGAAGAAGTTCAACTTCAAGATGAATAAATATTTATACATAATAGTTTATCTCAAAAATGCAGCATTTAACTGAGTCAATTTTAAACTGCATAAGTTTCTAAATAAATCATCAAGAAAATGCAAAGTCAATAAAAAGTCAATCTTTAGTGACTTTAAGAAGTTTAAGAAAGAACTTTGAAAGACTTTTAAAGTGATTGATGAGAAAAGAGTAACAAAACAACAATTTTATATATTAAAAATAAACAAATTAGCAGTTAAATACTCAGTGAAGTTTCAGTGTATTGCAGTTTTAACAGATTGAGATAATGATGTCTTAGTATTGCAATACTATTGAGAATTAAATAAATCTATTAAAGACAAAATAGTGTAACAAGATTGTCTTAAAGAACTTTAAAAGATGATAAATATCTTCATTAACATTGATAGTCAACAATGAGAATGATGAATAAAGAAGACAGAATCTTATGTAGCTTTAAAAATGTGAAGATAACAGTTCATCATTAAAATGTAAGAAGATTCAATGAATCTTAATAATATTAAGAAGCACAATCAGAAGTCAGAAGCTAAGTTAATGAAGCAAGAACAATGTATAAGTAAGCTTTACAAGTCTCATACTTAATGAGCAGAGACTCATAATTGTTATTATTGTGATAAATCTGAATATCTTGTCAGAAATTACAAGAAATCTTAATGACAAAGAAAGAAAGTTACAATGATAAATTCAGTAATAATACATAATTAACTGAGCTGAACAGTCTGCTACAACAATAACTGCTTTGTGCACATAAGCAGTAAAGACAGAGTTAAATGATGATTACAAAAGTTTAAGAAGAAATACAGCATTGATTACATTATAATGAGTGAATTTAAGAGATTAGCTATTTTAGAGAAGGTTGTTAGAGATAATATAAATAAAATTGAAGAAACTGATATTTATAAAATTTAAAAGAAAGACACTGTAGAAGTTAAAGATCTAAAGAATCTCATTTAAATGTATCTGAATTTAAATGTGAACTCAGAAGATGTCAATAACTGAGAAGTTAACATGAAATTTAAGAATCAATATGAGCATTCTGAGAATGTATACATTAAGATATAACAATAGATACTTAAAGATTAGCAATGAGAACTGAAGTGAGAACAGTGTTATTTATAAAAGATAGTTGATGATCTTTAAAAGCAACAAGAAAATGCAAAGTCAATAAAGTTTAAAGAATCTCAAAAAAAGTTTAATGAACTTTAAAGCAAGAACTAAATTCTGCAAGCTTTGATAGAAGTAAAGAGCTTTAAGAAGTTAAAAAATCTTAAGCTTGTTAAAAGGTGACATCACACAAATAGCAAAGCTATTGTGAGTTATATTCAACACTTTTTCTAACTCACAATTCTCTAGAGCACACACATACATCATGACATTCAGTGTCCTGCAGGTGTAAAGAGTGCACATAGATAATGATTTAAACTTGTAATCTTTGAGCTTACTTTCTCATCATGAACTTGAATCACCAACTGAGATAGTCTAGACACACACCTTCATGAGATTTTAGACAAGAAATCACTTCATTAATCTGAGCTCATAATCTGTTAAAAGGTGACACCACACAAATAGCAAAGCTATCATGAGTTATATTCAACAAAGCTTTCTCAATAAAATTAAAGAATAAGAAGCTTTTAATGTCTTAATGAATTGACAACAATAACAATTATAAAATATGAATTAATGTTAAGATATCACTAAAGAGACAACTTTAAGTAATAATAAATTCAGAAGCAATTAATAATTTTATATTGCAATGAGCAATTAAACAGCTAAAATTGACATTACAAAGAGTGTTAAAGTTCACATAAGTATACATAATTAACAGAGAATTCAAATGAATTTATAAAGAAATTTATATTGAAGTTATAATACTGAATAATTTACAGAAGTTAACACTGAATGTTTTTAAGTCAGTTAAGTATGATGTTATACTAGAAATACTTTGATTACATAAAAAGAATTCTCAGATTAACTGAATCAATAAAGAACTCTATGCAACAGAGAATGCATACAAGATCTTTAAACAATTAGAAAAGAGCTTATTAGAGTATAAGTCTTGAAATTATAAAATATTATTTATAGATAATAAGCAATCAAAGTGAATGTCTTTATATTTAATGAGTGAAGATTAGTTAAAGAAAGTTCAGAATTATTTTGTTAAGAATTTAAAAAGAGAGTTTATTAAATCATTAAAGTCATTAATTGATTATTTAATATTTTTTGTATTAAAAAATGATGACATCAAGCAATTATGTGTCAACTATAGACAGCTCAATAAGATAATATATTGAGACAGTTATTTTCTATTACTGATAAAAGAGTTGCAAGACAGACTAAAAAGAGTTAAATAATTTATAAGTTTAGATTTGAAGAAAGTATACTATCATATATATATGAAGAAGAGCAAAGAATGAAAAATAGCATTTTGAATAAGATATAGACATTATAAATACATTATTATGTTATTTAAGCTTAAAAATGTCTTAGTCATCTTTCAGAGACTTATCAACAACATATTGAGAGAATATCTTGATGATTTTGTAATTATATATCTCAATAATATTTTAATATATTCAGACAATCTCAAGTCACATTACAAACATGTATGTAAGATTCTAATAAAGCTCAATGAAAGAACTCTGTATGTGAAAAAGTCAAAAAGCAAATTTAAAATTAAGAAGATTAAATTTTTGAGATATGTTATTTAATTTAATTAAATTAAGAAGAACTCAAAGAAGACAGAAACAGTAAGAGACTAATTGATATTAAGAAAAATTAAGAAAGTGTAAGTCTTTTTAGACTTAATAAATTATTATTGAAAGTTTATATTTAGTTATATAAGAATTACAGAATCTCTTATGTGTCTGACATGCAAGAATGAGAGATAACATTGAGATAAAGAGTAAGAGAATGTGTTCTGTACATTAAAGAAAAGTTTTAGTGAAACAGCACATCTATAAATACTCAATTCAGTATGCAAAAAGATACTGAAAATTGATGCCTTAGATTTTGCAGTAAATATATATTTATATTAGATTAAAGATAAACAGAAGAAGTTTATTGCATATTGATTTAGAAAGTTATCAGAATTCAAGAAAAGATATAAGATTTATAATAAAGAATTTCTTGCAATAGTGAAAGCACTGTAAGATTGAAGATTTTATTTTATAAAAACAAAGAAGTCTATTTAGATCTTTACAGATCATAAGAATCTGAGAAACTTCATAACAATAAAGTAACTAAATTAACAACAGATTCACTGAATGAAATAGTTGACAGACTTTGAATTTTAAATTTATTATAAGAAGAATAATAAGAACAGTGATGTCAACACTTTGAGTAGATAACTGAATTATAAAGAAATAAAAATAATTTATGCTGAAATTTTACATAAAGATAAGCAAGAAGCTCTCATGAAAAATTTAACAGCAACATTTAAGATGAAGAATACTTTCTTGATAGATGAAGAACTCATTAAATTATGTTACAACAGCTAAGTTAATGAATATTTAAAAGTTAAATGTATGAAAGATCTTATACAAAGAAGATACAATATAGATAATCTTAGAAATTAAATTATTGAATACATTGTCAGATGTGATTTATGTTAACATAATAAGATTTAGAAAAATAAACATTACAATAAAGTAATTAGATTGAATACATTAGATGTGTTTTAAGAGTCTGTTATCATGATCTTTATCACAAAATTATTAAAGTTTAAAGATCTAACATGAAAAGTCAGATTTGACAGCATATTGATTATAGTGAATAAATTGATGAAGTACATGATGTTTATTTTATTTAGAGAAACTACAACAGCATTAATATTGATATATATTATACTGTGAGAATTGATTAGTAATTATAAACTATTAAAGAAATTTATTATTAATAAAGACAAGCTGTTCATAAGCAAGTTCTGAGAAATGCTCACAGCAGAACTTAAAATAAAGCATAAGATGTTAATAATTTATTGTTTATAGATAAATGAGCAGAGCAAATGAATGAATTAGACAGTTAAGATGTATTTGTGATATTATGTCAATACAAAACAAAACAATTGAGTATAACTGCTGTTTATGACACAGTTTGCATACAACAATGCATAAAATAAAATCACAGAAAGAACATCATTTAAAGTAAAATATAAATATTATTTAAAGATATAACAAGAACTGCAAGTGCACAGATCTTAAAGTTAGAAAGTAATATTGAATATTGTAGAATTTAAAGAACTGCATATTGATCTTATGAGAAGAATTAAAAAGTAGAAGAGATGAACAATAGAGATAAAATCATTTAAGATTGATAAAAAGATATATTTATGAATGAATAATATATAAATAAAAGTGAAGAGTAAGAAACTCATGAACAAGAACATTGAGTCATTTATGATTAAGAGAAACATCAAGAAGTTAAGTTATAAATTAAATTTATTTTAGAGAATGCAAATACACTTAATATTTTATGTATCAATGCTTCAGCATTGTAGTCAATTTATTGAAAGAAAGTAGATACTTATGCTATACTATGTCATTTAGTGAAACTTCTAAACTGTGTTGTCTATGAGCACATCTTTGTTGAGAGAGTTACAAAAAAAGTAGAAAGAATGTTGACTGCAGTCAATGTAAACAGAGTCTTCACTCAGTCTTTAATGCTAATTTTATTTTACTTTATAGAAGTAATTAAAACATTGTTGTACATAAACTGTGTCATGAGCAGCAGTTATACTTAATTATTTTGTTTCACATTAATATAATATCACAAATACATCTTGACTGTACTTTCAGCACTCTTATAGAAACGCAAGGCACACCAAAACACCACAATCACATCAGCTATCAGAAAGTCACTTAGTGCATGTGAAAGAGCTCATTCACATTTCTAAACTTCCCAAATTTTTTATCTTCAACACCATTATTCATGGTGGTGAAGCTGTGTTTCCACATACTCAAAATTTTCACCACTTCACCATACAACCAACCCCTTTCCACATATATTCATCAGCCACACAACGAGCATAGCCACTAATAAGAAACAGACTTTGTAGTTGTGTTTGAACTTGTCTTATTTGCATTTTATACACTCATCAT
>JAABUY010002584.1_pt1 | contig 21273 bp, 17 predicted proteins | sample 5560271 | NCBI WGS metagenome assembly JAABUY01 (sample SAMN10711886, study PRJNA513374) | rock metagenome | isolation source: Antarctica rocks | place: Antarctica: Victoria Land, University Valley | reverse complement strand
GGAGGGCTTTGCACCCGACGACTGACACAGGGCCGTCCTCGCCGACCGATATGGACCGGGTAGGGTAAGATAGCTCATGAGGCAACGACCCGCTCATGGGTAAGATTCTCTCGTGAGGCAATACGCCATAACTACATGACTCCACGTATCGACCGGCACGGCACACGTGTCTTCGTGCGCGACCAACGCGCCTCACGCATCGCGGATTCCGAGCGGGATCTTCAGTGGCACTTGCTCAAACTCGATGCCCCATTCGTCTTTACGGTTGTGTCCGAGTCTGTGGCGTGCCCTCAGGGGTCAGCCAATCCTGCACGCACGGACGTTTATGTTAGCCGGACAGAGTTTCCGACGGCCAGACTCTACATCAACAACATGCTGGTCTCCAGCCAGCCCCAGCGGGTCGGACAGGGGCAACTTGCAGACTTTATCGTACATGGTGGAACTACGTACCATGCTACAGGGCATGGTCTGCTGGCACCGCGTGGGGACGGCCTCTCCTGGATACAATCTGGAGCCACAACCATGGTTGTGCCGCGGCTTGGGGCTCAGGACAGAATTGCCACCCGAATTACTCGTGCGCATCACGCGTACCCAGTCTCTAAGGGCGTGGTATCGCTGATACGTAACCAACAGGTCTTGCACAGACCAGCCAGTTGGCTACGGCCCTCTTTCAGTGTGGATCGGGCGCGTCTCCTGACCGCATCCGCGACAGGGCCTACACAGGGCCAATCTGTCCTGGCGCCGAACGGGACCCGCCTGGATTACCACTTTAAGCTCAGGCAACAAGTCACCTATAAGCGACAGTCAACGCTGCGTATGGTGACCGGAGGCGGTCCTACGTTGATCGTCCGTGAAACGGACACCATCACGGATCGGGTCGTTCATGTGGACCAACGGGGATGGGTGACACTGGACGAAACGGGACGTATCGCGACCATAGATGGATTGAAGCGTTCGCCTACGGCAACAAACAGCGTCATTCTCGCGCGTCGGCGTGTCATGATGAGCACAGCAGGAGGGGTGGATACCGTGCATCCGAATACCCCTTTTATCCTGGGAGACCTGCTGCTTGGAACCCTGCCTGGCTATCCCCTGCGCACCGGGACAACATGGTCGACCCAACTCGGGCACGCCTCGGTGCAGCATGTGCTCACAGGATATACAACGCAGCAGGGCCAACGTATTGCCCTGATCCGTAGCACGCTGCATAATCACGCGGTCGATAACTTGCGCGGTTCACAGCGTCGTACGACGGTAGACGAAACGGAGGTGGTGCGCTTCGCTGTTGCGGCGGGACGACTGCTGATGGCTGAGACGTCCGCAACAGTCGACCTGGAGATACGTATTGGAACGGCAACGGCGCTCCACTCGCACTCTACGGAACTCGCAACGGTGCGTCTCGTTCCCATTCCATTGTCACATCTGTAAACGCCGGTTTGCAAGACAAGATGCTGCTGGCGAACTCAAAATGTTGGGTAACAAAACTGGCAAACCAAGGGCTGCAACGCGAGTAATAAACGAGGACTTAGTGGTCCATTTCAGTATTAGTCGTAGGGTTAGGTGCCCGTCGTTAGCCCCAACCGGACCAGGCGAATGCCACCGGCATCCCTACAAGAGATTGTGAAATGGACCACTTAGAGGATGGATTGTACGTTGTCATAAAGGTTGATATTGGTGGCGAAGAATGAAGGGGCGGGAACTGGAGCGTCCAAAACACGCCAGGTGAGGGGGTGACCGCATGCTGCACGGAGGCCGTCTGTAAGGCGTCACATTAAGTGCGCCTAACGTCACAGTAGCTGCGCCAGAAACGTCACAGTTGCTGCGCCATCCTCCACCCCGTCCCTCTGCACGCCCCTATGACCCTCTTTTTGGTGGCTGAGTCCACCACGAGTCCACTCGCCTCGCCTACACGTAGCCACGCCCCCCGTGGCCGTGCGCAACCCCACCCGCCCCCGCAGCTCGGCTGAGTGCCGATGACAGCGCGGCTCACGAGCGCACCGACGGCGCGGCGAGGAGCGCGCGAACGCGCCGATAGCCCTGCGGCACGCCCACAGCGCCGTAGCGAGGCGATAGTCGCCTCAGAGGACTCTACCCCCTCCCCTAGACCCGCCCACAGCGCCCCTCAGCGCGTCGCCTAGGCCGGCGCGTCGTCCCGGCGCCAGGACGCCGGCGACGTGACGTGACCTATGGCGGCCGCTCGTGGATCTATGGTGTGAGGTTGCGACACGAGGTCGCATACATGGCTGTCGGGCTGCGCGCGGCGTAGACCCGACCGGGGGTCCTGCCCCCTGATCCTACCGGGACATGCGTCGGGAGTAATCCCGAGGTGTGAAGCTCCCGGGACAATGCCCCCTCACCCACCATGGGTGGCGGCCCGACCGTGAGGTCAACCCGCGACTGCCAGCATCAAGGCGGTCGGAGGGCTAGGATTGGATAGCACGGCTAGCACAAGCGAACCGCTGATAAACGTCGTAACGTGGAAGCGAGCCAAAGATGCTGACAGGCTCGGCCCAAAACGGGATGTGGCCCGGCACAAGGGTCTTTTCACGCCCTTGTCGCAGGCAATAGCGGCCACCGGCGAACAGGCGGAGCCTACCTTATCCATGGCATGTATGCGGAACGTGGTAAGCCCATAGCCCTCCCGCGAGGGACAGCGACCCGCGAGGGGAGCCTACGGGGCTGTGGGTATGAGAATGCGGAAAAAGCGAACGCCTCCCCGTAATCGGGAGAATAGGGGTTGCGCCCGGCGAATGTGCCGGGCAAGATCACCCCGCGCGAAAGCGTGCAGACTTCCGCGCGGTCTCGTCGCACGAGAAAGTCTGACCAACCGAAGAAGGAGGGAAAGCAGATGACGGGAGAGATCGCCGCGTCCAGCGACGCGGACAGAGCTACTGGTGCGCCCTCCCACGAGGAGGGCGACTGGCACGGCACCGACTGGTACCGGGTCGCCCGCAACGTGAAGCGGCTTCAGGCGCGTATCGTGAAGGCAACCGAAGAGGGCAGGTGGGGCAAGGTCAAGGCCCTGCAACACTTGCTCACGCACTCGCACAGCGGCAAGACCCTTGCCGTCAGGCGAGTCACGGAAAACCAAGGTAAACGGACCGCCGGCGTGGACAGGATAGTCTGGGACACGCCGACGAAGAAAGCGCAGGCCGTGCGCACGCTCACGCAAAGGGGCTATCGGCCCCAACCGCTGCGGCGTGTGCATATCCCAAAAAGCAACGGGACATCCCGACCGCTTGGCATCCCCACCATGAAGGACAGGGCCATGCAGGCGCTCTACCTGCTGGCCCTGGCCCCGGTCGCGGAGACCACGGGAGACACCAACTCCTATGGCTTCAGGCCGGAACGCTCGACAGCGGACGCCATGGGCCAATGCTTCATCGTATTGGCGCCGCGACGATCCGCTGACTGGGTCCTGGAGGGAGACATAGCGGCGTGCTTCGACAGGATTAGCCATGACTGGCTCCTGGCCAACATCCCCATGGAGAAGGTCATCCTCAGGAAATGGCTAAAGGCCGGCTACATGGAGAAAGGGGTCCTCCATCCCACGGAAGAGGGTACGCCGCAAGGCGGCATCATCTCTCCCGTGATCGCGACTATGGCCCTGGACGGGCTCGAAACCCGGCTGCGGCAGTCCTTCCCGCGGCAAGTCTGGCGGGATGGCAAACTGCACGGCAACAAGGTCAATGTCGTGAGGTACGCGGATGACTTCATCGTCACGGGGCGCTCGCAAGAGCAGCTCCGCGACGAGGTCCTGCCCGTCGTCGAGTCATTCATGGCGGAACGCGGCCTGGAACTCTCGCGAGAGAAGACCGTCATCACCCGTATCGAGGATGGGTTCGATTTCCTCGGGCAGAATGTGCGCAAGTACAACGGGGTGCTGCTGATCACCCCGGCGCGCAAGAACGTCAAGGCGTTCCTGCGCAAAGTCCGACGGATCATCAAGGACAACAAGCAAGCGAAAGCCGGGCATCTGATAGCCAAGCTCAACCCGGTCATCCGGGGCTGGGCCACCTATCACCGGCACGTCGTGAGCAAACAAACCTACTCCGATGTAGACGACGCCCTCTACAGGGCGCTCTGGCAATGGGCAAAGAGGAGACACCCGAAGAAGAACCGCCATTGGGTCGCGAAGAAATACTTCAAGACCCAGGGCGAGAGCAATTGGGTGTTCTCCGGTGACGCGCCGAACCCGCGCGGCAAGGCCGCGCAAGTGTGGGTGGCCTCGGCATCGAGCGTGCGCATCCAGCGCCACGTCAAGGTGCGCGACGGGGCCAATCCGTTCGATCCCCACTGGGAAAGCTACTTCGAGGCGCGCTTGGGCGTCAAGATGGAGAAGACCCTGGCGGGACGGGCTAAGCTGCGTCACTTGTGGATGGAGCAAAATGGCATCTGCCCCGTCTGCGGCCAGAGGATCACCACGGTGACGGGATGGCATAACCATCACATCGTCTGGCGGTCCAAAGGCGGGAGTGACAGGGCGGAGAACCGCGTGCTCCTCCACCCCACCTGCCATGCACAAGTCCACAACCAAGGTTTATACGTCGGTAAGCCGCGTCCCCTCACCGGGGCGTTACACGAGGCTTGAGCCGTATAACGGGAAACTGTTACGTACGGTTCTTAGGGGGCAACGTGGCGGCAACGCCACTGAGCTACCCAGTGGTATGGAGGCAGGGGGTCCTGCCGCGCCTACTCGCCGATGATAACGCTCCTGACCACGGCGTCGCGCATGGGCAGGACCCGCGCCCGCGCGCGCTGCGCCGGTGGCCCCACGACGTACCAGTACCCGTCGGCGTGCGCCAGCAAGGTGCCTTTAACCGGCGCGCCATCGCCTCGGGTGACGACGATGGCGGGCAGGAGATCGCGCTGCGCCCCGAAATCGAAGTACCCGGTCACCAGGGACGCGGCGTACACCAGAGCCAAGCCCCCTAACAGGCGATGGTGCCGTACCACCCCCCGCGCTTGGAGCACGAGCATGCCGAGCGCCGCGATCAAGCCGGCCACCACGCTGGCCCACACCGGCGCGTGCAGGATCAGGGACGTGGACCGCTGACCGAGGCCGAGGCCAAGCAGCGTGAACACGATCACGAGCAGCACCAGCAGCACCGCCGCCGCAGCGAACGATAAGGCCACGTAGAGGATCGCCACGGCGACGGCGGACAGGACGACGCCGGCGACACGCCACACGCGCCAGCCTCGATACCCCCGATGACCCCTATAGGAGGGCGGCGCAGGCGGTCCCAGCGGGGGCGGGGACAACAGCCGGCGGCCCAGCCAGACCAGCCGGTGGCCCAGCCAGACCAGCCGGTGGCCCAGCCAGACCAGCCGGCGGCCCAGCCAGCGGCCCAACCGGCGCGCGGCCCAGTCGCCCCACTGTGGCGCCGTCGAGACCAGGAACGTCAAGATGGCATTGAACACCGCCAGGGGCGTGGTGATGGCGCGTAGCGCGTGGAGCGCGATCGTCGGCCGCGGGACGAGGAACGTCGCCTGCCAGGCCGCCGCCGCGTCGAGGGCGTGCCGGTGCTCCAGCTGCTGCTCGAGGGCCAGGACCCCCAAGCCGTACAGCAAGGCGACGACCACCGTCACGGCGGAGGCCACGGCCCCGATCGACGGGAGGTGCAACGGCGGCGTCATCGCGGTGGTATCGGGAGGCCCCGACGGCGGCGTCATCGCGGTGGGCGTCACGGGAGTAGCGGCCATCGCCATCCCCCGCGCCACGTCACCGCGGCGTGCGCCGGCACCAACAACCACCGGCCGTACGGCCGTCGCGCCCCGTCGCGCACGCAAGGGATGCGATCCGGCCGATCATCGTCATCGAAGATGTGGTTCCCCATGGGCCTAGCGTAGACGACGCGGCGTGCCCCGCCTATCCCCACAATGGGACGGGCGCCTATCCCCTTGTGGGGATGGGAGGGGAGGGGTGCCGGCGGCCGCGCGAGAGGCAGCAGGCCCGCCGGTGCCCCTCCGCGTCGCCTGGCCACAGCGGACACGGCCCGCGCAACTCCGGGCGACGCCCCCACAGTCCAAAGCACTGCTAGCTCTCGGCTACGAGCGTAGCGAGTAGGACATCAAGGGAATCAAACGTTTCCGGCTGGGCGTTTCCCAAGCGGTGGCGAAGGAGCGTCCAGCCGGGCTCGGGCTGCGACTTGTAGTTCGAGTCCAGTTTCTCGTGTGTGATGAGGGCTATCCTCAATGGCGCGGGCACGGTCAGCAGCTTGGTACGGATCTTTTCTTGCAAGATGAACTTGCCTGTTGGGTCAATAGCCCACACGGTATCCTTGACCCACCATAAGAAATCGGGCCAGAAGTTCGGTCCCGAGTCGGATTTGATGGGTAGGGGGATGGCGTAATCACGCTTCTCTTTGTTGCGCACCCAGACATAATCGAGGAACCTGTCGAGGGCTTTCGCCATGCTCAACTCGTCATCGTTGAACGACTTGGCGTCGTAGTAGGGGTGGCCAGCACGATTAAACGGCCGATCGGTGGCGCTACGAGGCTGATACGCCCCGACCTCATACTCCCTCATGAGCGTGTCGGCCAGATTGCCGAGCTGCACATGATTCTCGTATTCGCGCACAACATCGACGGCGAGCTCCCGATAGTGTTCCAACGCCCTCGATCGGTAGCACGCAGTCTTGTCGAGTTTGTCGTTCGAGAACACGCGGAGGTGCATACTGTTCAGGGCGCTGCGTGATAGGCTCCCGATCTGCTCCTGGAGGTACCGGCCGCAGCGTATCCGCATGTCCTCAAGCAGGTCGCGCGTGTTCTGCTCCACATCGCCCGTTCGCACAGAAACGATGTTGACCAGGGCTGGCCCTGGAGCCGCCCGATCAGCGTCGCCGAAGTCGTACGTCTTCCTCTTGATCAAATCGGGCAGGAGGTTGCGCATCGGCGAGGGCAAGGCTGGCTGCAGCCGCGGCGCCTTGAGATCCCCGACGTACTCGGGCTTGAGGTCAATCCGCGGCGGGGCCGTGCGCTCCTCCTTGAACTGGAACGGCTCGAAGTCGTCGGGGGCATCGTCACCCTTGTAGATGCGCAGCTCCTCTTTGAGCTGATCGGTGATCTTCTCCAGCGCCTCATTCGGGCAATTGACGAAGAAGTACGCGGTGTTGAGGTCCTCGTCGCTGAAGTGCGTCGCCTTCGGCTGGCGCAGCGCCCGCCCGAGGACCTGCTGGACCCGCGTGGCCGAGTCAGTCTTGCCATCGAAGTAGCACACGTACACCGAGGGGTCGTCCCAGCCCTCCTGCAGCTTCTTGTTAAAGATGATGTGCGTGTACCGATCCGATAGCTGATTGATGTTCTCGACGCGCACCGCCCCCTTCGGTAAGGTCTTCGTGTTGGTGCATATCGCGATCGCCTCGGGTGCGATGCCGCAGGTATTAACCAGCGTTTTCCAGATGGCGGACGGGCGCGGCTCGCCGCCGTCGGCGGTCGCGTTGCTCGTTTCCACGACGTAGATCGCCTTAGGGGTTGGCGGAGCCGGGGTCGCCATCAGCTTCTGCTCCAGCATGTCGCGGCGTCGCACGACGTCGCCTAGCATCTCCTCGGTCGAGCTGTCGTAGTCGGCGAGCGAGATCGTGGACTTGAGGAGTTGCGCGTCCACAACCGCGCGCGTGCTCACCGGCACGATGCGCTGCTGGCGCACCTCCGCAGGCCAGTTCGTCTGATAGAGTTGGAGCTTGCCCTTGATCGGGCTCGCGCTCGCCACGAAGAAGCCCGCCGGGTCCAGGTCATCGAGGAGATCCACTTGATCGGTCGTCGTGTTGTGCCCCTCGTCGTACACGATCCATAGGGGGCGCTTGCGCTCGGTCGTGAGTTGATCCCAGCGGCTTTTCTTGTCGTTCCAGTCGGGGTTAATACGATGGACGTTCAGGCGTTCGTCCTTCTCTAACGAGTTCCATGCCGCCACCGTCGAGATCAGGATAGTGAGCCCGTCGGTCCGGTCGAGAATGTGCTGCCACTCGGCCGGGCTGTGGATGTCGCCGAACTTGACGATCTCGACCGGCTTACCTCCCGTCAGATCCCTCAGCAAATGGTGGTACTTCCCCCCGTGGCCCAAGTTGGCCACGGTCTGGTCGACGACGCTGCCGAACTTCGTCGTCCACAGGATGATGGACGGGCTCATGCGTCCGATAACGTTGGCCAGGATGGGCGTCTTACCGGCCCCGGTGACGGCCTTGAGCTGGCCGACAAAGGGGACATCCTTACCGGCGACTCGGTCGGGACCGGACTGGTAGTAATCGAGCGCGGCTTTCACAAGCTTGTCGGCCGCGACCTGTTGAAAGTCCAGCAGCTCTAGTTGTGCCACTATTCCTCCTCAATATCGTCGTGTATGTGCATCTGTGCCATGATATCATCTGGAATCTGGCAGAAACGCCAACTCGGCGTGTCACCCACAAGGCAGAAAGTCCCGTAGATGCGGAAGGGGCGCTTGAGCCCCGCCGTAGTGACCTCTTCAGCCGCCTCGCGCAGGTCGTCGGTCGTCACCTCGCTGTCCTCGTTACCATTCCACACGAGGCAGATCGCCTCGGAGCGATGGTTCTGCCCGATGATGTACTTGTAGCCGGTCAGGCGCGTGATGCCCTTGCCTCGACCAGTCTCGTCGGATTGGCAGATCAAGCTCGCCAAAGCGCCGCGTTCCAGGCCGATGATCGCCTTGCGGTCGATCTTTTTCCCGGTCTTGTAGAACGTGAACCCGCCGGTGTAGCCGTACCTGTCGATGGCGCGCTTGATGCGCTCGGCGGTCAAGGAGCGCGTGAACTTGTCCGCGCCGCGCCCCTCTTCGATCATGATGAAGCGTCGCGAGCCGCCGTCCTGCTTGTTCAAGCTCAACACGGCCTGGCCCGTCGTCCCGCTCCCCGCGAAAGCGTCGAGGACCAGGCTCTCCCGCTGCGTGGTGTAGTCGAGGAGGAGGGCGATGAGCTCGACTGTTAGGGTTGCGGAACACGTTGCGGTCGCCGTCGAAAAGCGTGGCTAACTCATTGGCGCCAGTGCGCGAGTCGATGTCGATGACGCTCTTAAGGCTGCCCACATAGTCCTTGAGATAGACCTTGAGCTGGACGATCTGGTCCTCGGTCTTGCCATAGATGAGGCGATCCTCATCGATTAGCCTCTGCATCGCGGCCGGGGGGTAGCGGTATCCGTGCGCCGGCTTCTTGGTCGGTTTGCCAGTCTTAGGATGGGGCACATCGTAGAAATATCCATCTTTGCCGGGGTTATGCACCGCGCGGCTTCCGGTGTAGGGTCCGTTCTCATCGACGTGCGTATAGTGCGTCAGGGGCTCCAGGCTGGACTTGTTCGCGCTGATAAAAGCTCGGAGGCGCTTCTGGATCGTGGGTATGTCCGACGTTTCCGCCTTGATCCGCTCGTACTCGCCAAGGATGCGATCTTTGATGGCGTTCTGTCGGCCGGTCCACTGCCCTGGTAAGCGGTCCTTGTGCTTGGCGTAGCACAGAATGTACTCGTGCTCAGTGGCGATCCGCGTTGGGTTGTTGTCGGTCGAGCCCTTCCAGATCAGGGTGCCGATAAAGTTTTTCTCATCGAATATCTCATTGAGGACCAGGCCCAGGCGGAACAGCTCAACATCGTTGATGCTGACGAAGATCACGCCGCGGTCGTCGTGCAGCATCTCCCATAGCTTGTTGAGCCGGGGAGCCATAAAGTTGAGCCACTTGGTGTGCTGCCCGCCGTCCTCATTCGTGACGTAGACAGCATCGCTGTCGTCAGCGTCGGGATCTAGGAACCTGGGAACCTGGCATCGCTGTAGCGGAAGTCGCCAGTGCCGAGGTTGTAGGGGGGGTCGATGTAGATTACATCGACCTGGCCGGCATAGCGGCTGGCCAGCGAGGCGAGGACTTGCAGATTATCGCCTTCGATAATCATGTTCTCGCTGTCATTGCCCACGGAGAGCCCTTCGACCGGCTCAAGAAGGCGGGGCGTCGCAATGCGCTGGCGGTAGAGCCGCCGCCCTTCCCATTGGAGATACAGTCCGCGCATTGCCATTTGATTCGCTCCTCAGGCGCCACAATAAGCCGAATGCATGACGGCGCACGTGCCAGCTAATTAGAACACCGGTCCTAATTATAACCCGTTCACAAAAGAACAATTTAGGTAAACGATCGCCCAAGCTGGCTATCCACGCCGGCGACATTACGTCGCGTCGCTCGGCGTCAGCGTCAAATCTAGTCCCTCAAACAACTTCTGTAGGATAACAGGACGTGATGCTCCGCCAATCTAAAGCAGCCAATCATTCATCCCCCCTACAGAAATCAACAATAAAGACTCTGCCTAATACTACAACGTTAGGTGGCCGCGATCCTGCTGGATAAGGCAGCAGGAGGATGAGAGATGGAGACGATAGCCATGGTCATGCAGGTGATCCCACCGCCGTCGAGGCACCCTAAGGCAACAACCCCTGCCCGATTTTGTAGAAGCGTTTTTTGACTACAATATAAGCCTCATGCAGGCAGAAAGGGAGTGGCTAATCCGCACGATTAGCTCTCTAGGTAGCACAGTGGAAAAGATAGACTTCAAGAAAGAACTAAAAGAGCTGTACGCACCGTCAAGTAAAGATTTCAGCGTGGTTAATATACCCAAGATGTCATTTCTCATGATTGATGGTGAGGGCAACCCCAACACAGCCAAAGGTTATAGTGATGCTGTCGAAGCCCTCTATTCAGTCTCGTATGTCCTGAAGTTTGCCAGTAAGAAGCAACTCAGCAAAGATTACGGCGTTGCGCCACTAGAGGGCCTCTGGTCGGCTCAAGATCCATCCGCCTTTGGTCGCCGTGCTAAAGATGAATGGCGCTGGACGATGATGATTATGCAACCTGAGTGGATTACAGCCGACATGGTCAGTGCTGCATTAGAAACAGCAAAAGCTAAGAAGAATTTGCCCGCCTTGCTAAAACTTCGATTTGAATCTTACGATGAGGGCGAGTCGGTACAAATACTACACATTGGCTCCTACGATGAGGAAGCACCGACACTCAAGAGACTCCACCAAGAATATATGCCTGAGCATGGGCTTACATTCAACGGACAGCATCACGAAATATACCTTGGTGATCCTCGTAAGACTGCGCCTGCCAAGCTCAAGACGATTCTGCGACAACCAGTAAAAGCTATGAAATAGTGATCCCAGCACTGCCAAAAGTTCAGCTAGCTCAACCCTATTCCCTCATGACACTTGACGGAGGTGGGAATCGGCGCGATACGTCCTAACGTTGTAATACTAAAATCGCGGCAAATACCCCTACCACGCCCGTCACTGTAGTATCCACGTCCATCCTAATAGGCCTCTAGCTATGCGCCCCCGAAGGTCTCGGCCGTCTGGCTGATCCGCCACACCCGCGCCGCCCGGTCATTTGACACACGTACTGGCCCCTCCGTGTCACGCGCCCAGCGCGAACGTTCCCACCACGTCGGTCACGCTCGCGTCCACATCCATCCCGTACGTTTCCAGCCAAGCCGTCCCAAACGCTTCGGCCGCCGCCGCCATGTCCCCATCTTCGAGCGCGTCGAGCGCGTCGATCAGCCCCTCGTTCGTCCCCGCGATGTGCTGCGGCCCGACGTTCCGAGGCCGCGCGCGATCCTCGTTGTACACCAGGACCATCACCCGGCACGGCCCCACGTCCAGCCCCTGCTCCTGCACCCGCTCCCGGAACGCCCGCGCGTTGGCCTGCCGCTGCTGCTCCGTAGCGATCCCCTGCACGCTGATGCGCAGCCCTGGCGTCGAGCGCGCCACGCTGCGCGCCTCCCCGCCCTCCTTCTGCCACCGCTGCACCGTCCGCACGCTGATCCCCAGCTGGCCGGCTAACTCCTTGTTGCCCGCGGCCACCTGCGCGCGCCCCTCGCCGCCCCCGAGTGCCTGCACCACCGCGCGGATCGCCGCGGGCGTCAACTCCACGTCCGTCGCCGCCACCCGCGCCTCGTAGGCCCGCGCCAGGTCCTCGCCCAGGTCGGACACGTTACGCCGCCCCCTGAACGGCCGCACGCTCGCGCAGCGGCTTCAAGAGCTTGAGCAGCGTTCCGATCCCGCCGCGCGTCCCGTCGAACGCGGGTAGCACGGTCTCCAAGGGGATCGCCGCGTCCTGTACCTTGAAATGTCCCAAGCCGGTCCCCAGGGTGACCGAGGGCGGGCACGCTGCCACGGGATCGGGCTCGTCGCTCACGAGGTACACGGCGTCCTTGTGGACGGCCACGGGCGTATACCCGGCCGCGTCCATCTTATGCAGCGCCCGCGACATATTCGCGTTCGCCTGCGCGATGATGAGGTGCCGCCAGTCCGGCCGGTACAGTGGGCTGCGCCTCTCACGCTGCCACGCGCTGTTGAAGCCACTGATCGTCAGGCTGTAGGTGTACTTGAGCGCACCCAGGGCCAGCCGCCCCGCTGGCATCGTGTCGGCGTAGAGCGCCGTGCGCGCCCCCCGCAGCCGCTCGTACCATGTTTCCATCGCCCGCGAGTGCTTCGTCCACACGTACGCCTCGGTGATCGCGACGGCCTGGCCGCGTTCCAGCGCCCAGGCCACCGTCGGCGTGCAGGCCCACCGCTCCTCCGCGCCAGCGACCCGCGCCAGCCAGTACCCCGGCAGCTTCTTGTCGAAGGGCAGTTTGCCGGTCGCGTCGCGCCGCTCCTCGATGCCGGACAGGCCCAGCTCCACCACGCCGGCCGCGCTCAACCACTGCGCGTTCTTGTCGTAAGAGTGGAGGTACGCCTTCTCCCGCTCCGCTGGCGAGAGCGTGCGCAGCCAACTCAGCTCCGTCACCGTGTCGGCCTGCCCCGCCGGTGCCGGCAGCCGCTCGGGGTACTCCCGCTTGGCGTCGGCCCCCCGCTTGCCCAGCTCCTGCAGCAGGTCTATCCCTGTGCGGCCCGGCGAGCGGTAGTAGGGCGCGCCCACCGCTTGAGCGTAGGCCACGAGTGCCCCCAACAGCGTCGCGCCGTCGGTGTCAAGGCCCCACACGGCGTGCTCGTCGTAGAGCGGGAACACGATCGACACACCCGATCCCGCCTCGCCCTTACGACGCAGATCCAGCCAGGGCGTGAGCGCCGTGGGGAAGGCGTGCAGGTCGTCCAGGCCATCGCTCACGAACGCGTGGCGCAGCTCGCGGAACTGGCCCGCCACGGCGAGCGTGTCGGGCAACGCGGCCGCGCGCACCCAGGCGTCAGTCAACCAGAGTTGAGTCAGCCCATATCGGCGCGCGCCGTTATACAGGTCGCCGACGTGCCGGATAGCCCCCGTGATGGGGACGAGGGGCCGCCCGGGCAGGTGCAGGCCGTCGATGTCGAGCACGCCGATGGAGACGACGGGCAACGGCACCGTCATGCTACTCCTCCTCCTGCGCTACGTGCGCCCGCTGATACTCCTGGAGCCAGGCGATGACGTCAGCATACTGGTCGGCGCGGATTAGCTTATAGGACGTGACCGCGTACTGGCGATACATGGCCCCGAACAGAGCCTGGTACGCGTTCGGCCGCGTGCCGCCGGCGCCGGCCTCTGTGTCGCGCCGCGCGATGGCGGTGGCGATGTCCCGCACGAGTGTCTGGATCGCGGCCGCCTGCTCATCGGTGATCGTCGCGCCCGCACTCAGCCGCGACTGGACGGTCCGCACCTCGCGGATCACGTCGCGGATGACCGTCGCCGCCCGGTCGATCCGCTCGTCGTGCATGGCCAGGCGATCCTCCTGCACCGCGAGGTGCGTGCGCACCTCCGCCAGGGCGCGCTCGTGCGCCAGTTGCTGCCGCGCCAGGGTCGTGATCGCGATGCCGACCTGCGCGATCTGCTCTAGCGTCATCTCCTGCCCCGTCGGCGTATCCGAGGGCACGGCCGGCGTCGGAGACTGCTCAATCCCCGTTTCCGCGGCGAAGGCCTCCCACACACGACGCACGACCCACCGCTTGTACGTGACCAACCGATCGCGCAACTCAGGTTTCGTCCGCCGCGGCTCAATCCCGCTCAGCCAATAGGGCACGACGTCGAGCCGCAGCCCTTGCAGCGTCTGCAGGCCGCGCGTCGCCGTCCGCACGCGTACCTCGCGCAGGCCCTCGGCCATGACCTCATCGGCCTGGATGCGGCGCACCTGCCCCGTCGGCGCGACCCCCAAACTCACGCAGACGGACCGGAGCCCGACGTAGATCTCGCCATCCTCGGCCCGCATCGCCAGCACCTCATCGGCATCGAGCAACGCGACCTGCCGTTGATCGACCACCGCGAGGGCGGCCGCCGTGCGCGGCACGCCCTGCTCTCCGTCATCGGACATTCTCCCACCCCTCCCTACACGTCCTCAGTCTGGTATCGTCTCGATGGGTCAACGTCATGTTGACCCATCGATCGCGTGTGTGTCCCGCTGTATGACCGTCATGGTGACCCGTCGCTCGGCGTCGATGGTCCCTCTCAGCGCACGCCGTCAGCATAGAGCATGGAGTGAAGGCGATGAGCCCGGGACGCCGGTCTGTGGCAGGGCACGACGAGCGGCAATAACCCGCCGCACCTGCTCCGTCAACCGACACTGACAGGGCACAGCGCGGCAGGAGGGGCACGCCACCACCGGGGACGGCACGCCGCTGGACACCGCGCACGGCCACGCCGCGGACACTGCGGCGGGGGTCTCGCCTGGGGATGTGCATGGTCGCGGCGGACTAATCGCCCTGGGGAGGATTGATACCGTCACCTGATCCGCCGCTTGAACGTCGACCGACACACGATCCCCCGGCGTCACAACCTCGTACGTGATGCGCACCTCGCCGTGGCCGGCATGCCTCAACGCCCGCTCCACACACGCCCGCAGCTTGTGCTCTGACCACTGCGCGTGGAACGGCGTCGGCACACCTACGCGCAGCACGTCCCCCTCCAGGGCGAGGGCGCAGGTGGGGGCGAACCAGATGGCGTAATTCTCCGCCGTCACGTCTCGCCGCACCTCGCCCAACACGGCGCGCCACAGCACTGTGGCTGCGGAGAGTACCGGAGCATCATCCAGGTCGGACGCGGCGGCGTCCTCCGCGGGCGACGACATACGGGTGCTAGCCGCTGGCGCGGCGGCAACGATCGCCTCGTCGGTCGCGTCGTTGGTCGCCTCGATGAGGCTCCGCAATGTGGCGAGCAGGTACGGCATGCGGATGACCGTCCCGCCGCGGCCCCGCTTGGTGATCGTTGGCCCCTGCGACCGCGCGATCGCCGTGGCTTCATCCAGCAGCGCCAGGAGAGCTTCATCGCTCAGACTGGCCGCGCGCTGCATGTTCAGCACGCGTGTCTGACTCGCCTGCGGCGCGTCGTCGCCGAACGCATGCGAGAGGTGCGCGACCACGGCGACCACCCGCGTGGTGTCGGGCTCGGCCGATTGCTCCGGTGATACACTATTTTGTGTTATAACCATCGAATCGGTCGAGTCGAGAGAGGGGGTACTACGTAGCGCGTGAGGCACTCGTTTCGATACATCTGTTTGTTGTGTCGTGTTTGTTGTTTCGACTGTTTGTTGTAGGTTCGATTCGCGCACCAGGGGTGGTTCGATTCGCGCACCAGGGGTGGTTCGATCCGCGTACCACCGTGGTTCGATCCGCGTCCGCTCCCGCGCCCCCTCCGCAGCGCCGCCAGGAACGCTTGTGTGAGGGGAGGAGCGATCATGGTCATCATCGCCCGTGAACCATAAGGAGTAGCGTGTCGTGGCCCGATCCCCCCGGGCGTCCTGCGCTTTATAGGAGCGGATCAGGCGCAGTTCCTCCAGGCGGCGCAGGGCGGCCGCGAGCGTGCCCCGGCTCTTGATGCCGCAGCCGCGGTCGAGCACCTTGCCTTCGCGCGTGGTGATGCCGTCGAGGAACTGCGTGTAGCTGATGCTGTCCTCGACCTTCTTGAACCCGAGGGTGCGCCGGACGACGTAGAGCAGCGCGAGCAACTCGGCGTGCCGGAGCACATGCACCCACTCCTCGAAGATCTCGTCGGGGGTGGCGGTCGTGGTGGGCCGTGCGAATGGCATCACACACCTCCCAGAGGGGACGTGCCGGCATGGAGGGAGCGTAGCCGCCAGTAGCGGTACTCGGCCAGCTCACGGGGCGTGGCCCCAGCAAAGGGCTGGCGGATGCCCTGGGCGCGGCGCGGACGCGCGTGCGTAACGCCGCCGCTCAGGATATCCCGCGCGCCAGCGAGGGCTTGTCGCAGGGCGGGGTCATGGTCCAGGGCGGCCGTGACCCGCGCGCGGCTGTTGACGACGGTGGTGTGGTCGGTGCGCCCCAACGCCCGCGCGGCGGCCATGTTGGTCAGGTGATAGTCCTCGACGAGCAGGTAGGCGCAGAGATGCCGCGCCTGGGCGACGTGGGGCGTACGCCCCGGGCGCACGAGCGCATCGGGGGTCACGTCGGCCGTAGGGTGGGCGTCGTTGTAGGCATGCGCGGCGGCCGCGATGATGGGCGACATATCGACTATGCCCGTGCGTGTCCACACGGGGGGTGCGCTATCCCATTGACACGCGCGCGGGTCCGCGCTATCCTGTCGGGAGAGCATAGGTGTGCTTTGAAGCATAAAAGCCTCCTAATGCAGGTCCGCAACCCGTTTCGGAGTTGGCTACTCCTTTGGGCGACGGCCTCCGTCTTGGTGGCTCTGGTGGGTCCTTAGTCGGGCGGTACACCAGTGCCGGTTGATATAGAGAGTTAGTCTGTGGCGAGGTAGAGGCTCACCGGTTCACACCCGGTGGGCCTCTACCTTTTGCCGCGGCTCCAGCCGCGCTACGTACTACATGACGCACTCCTTCATGATGGGCATTGTAGCCCACGCCCGCCTCTGCCGTAAAGGCGTCGCGCAGACGCACGCCCCGTCCCTCCCTTAAAGGTCCTATCTGGCGCGTTCTATGTGCGGTCATGGGAGCCCCGTCCAATCGTAGGCCGTGCCATGCTTCACCGGGGCCGTCGGCAGCCGCGCCGGGCCGGATGTCACCGGCGGCGCTGCCGGTGGTGTGGATGTCGCCGACGCCAGCGCGGGAGGTGGAACTGCGGTCGCCGTCGCCGCAGGAGTCTTCGCCGTCACGCGCACCGGGGCGCTGGGCACCGTGGCCGGCGTGGCTCCCCGCGCCGCGTCGGGTGTCGCTCCCCACGTTGGGGTGGGCACGGGCACGGGGACCACCGGTGCGTCCGCGCGCGCGGGTGTCTGTGTGGCTGCGGGGGCTACCGGCGCGGGGGCGTCGACGCAGGCGGGCGGGGCCGGCAGTTTCGAGAGCCGTCGGAGCGCGCGGACGGTGTAGAAGGGCCGCGTGCGCAGGTCCATCGGCCGCGCCTCGCGCACGCTCACGATGATACGCCGGCGCGAGGAGGCGTGCAGGTCCTCCGGGAACAGCAGGGGCACGCCCGCCTCGCTCACCGAGCGGCTGTCGCGCTCGGGCGTGCGCCCGAACAGGCCCCCTGGCGCGGCCGAATCTCCCGCGCTGGAGGCCAGCACGGTGCGCTTGCCGAGTGTCTCGCTGGCCCATTGGGCATCCTTGCCGCGCGTTCCGCCCAGCCACGCCAGCGCGTTGCACGACTCCACGAGGGCCTCGGCCCCGGTCTCCGCGTAGTCCTCGATCAGTTGCGAGCGCATCTGGAACGAGAGCACGCGCGAGACACGCACCTGACGCAGCACGTTGAAGCGATCGGGCGCGTCGGGCACCGCGCCCATCGTGCCGAACTCATCCAGGAGCAGGCGCACCTCGCGCTCCAACGCGCCGCCGGGCAGCGTGCGCGCGCGGTCCATGAGCACGCGGAAGAGCGTGGTGAACAGGCCGCCGACGAGCGGGCGCAGCGTGCGGTCGCCCACGGGCGTCACGATGTAGAGGGCAATCGGCCGCCGGCCGCGCCGTCCCAGGCGGTCCAGGTCGAGCGTGCCGGGGCCGCCGACGACGGCGCGCACGGCGGCGTCGGTGAGCGTGGAGAGGCGCGGGGCCAGGCCCGAGGGGATTGAGGTGCGCAGGTCCTTGTGCTCCTTGATGAGCCCGAGGAACTGCCCCGCCGCCGGGGGGATGCCGCCCGGCGTCTTGAGCAAGCGCGCCTCGATCTTCTCGATGGTCGGCAGGAGCAGCAGGTCGATCAGCTCGCCGAGCGTGCCCGTCGCGCGGCCGGCGTCATGGGCGACGGCGTGGACATGGGCGACGCCGGCGGCGATGAGCAGGATCAGCGCCTGCTCGAAGTAGGCCACGGCCGGGGCGCTGCCCGCCGGCGTGGTATTGCGGAGCCAGGCGGCGGCCCACGCCTCGGCCTGCGCCTGCGTGCGCTCCAACGTGAGCGGCGCCCACGTCACGCTGTCGGCGGGCGTCTGCATGTCCAGGCGGAACACGTCATGCGTGCGGGCCAGGGCCGCGGCCGTCTGCGCCCAGTGCTCGCCCTTGGGGTCGGTGGCCACGTAGTCCACGGCGGGGTCCGCCTCCAACAACTGCCCCTTGTAGATGGCGTTGCTCTTGCCCAGGCCGTTGGGCGCGCAGATGGCCACGCCCTCCACGAGCAGCGCCTGGGGGATGCCGACGGTGAGGCGGCGCAGGCCCCGCCGCGCCGTGCCCAACACGAGGTCGCCTGGCTTGGCCCGCCGCCGCTTCAACTCGTCCCAGGTTTGCCAGCGCGCGCCGCCGTACGTGTTCGCCCGCGTCGGGTCGAGGGCGCGCGTGCGCCGTCCGATCATGATGAAGACGCCGAACAGCGCCAGGAGCGCGAGCGCGCTGCCCAACTCCACGGGGATCGCCGCGCGCACCGGCGCCCCGTTGGGGCTGTGGAGAGTGGCGTAGCGCCAGGCCGCGCCGTGGCGCATCCAGAAGGCCCAGGGCGTCGTGTGGATGGTCGGGGCGAGCCCGTGGAGGCCGTGGTGCGCCCACGCCTGCGTCGCGCGTAGGGCGGTCACGCCGTTAGCCGCCGGCCAGGCTACGGCGTCGTAGGCTGTCTGATACCAGAGCGCCACCGCCGCGGCTGCGTGACGATAGAGGGCCGTAGCCTGGGCGGCGATCCACCGCGCGCCGTTGGCCGGCCCGAGCCAGATAGCCAGCGCGGCGAGCAGGCCGGCGATGAGGCCCGCCCAGCCCCGCAGCAGCCAGAGCGCGCGGGCGAGCAGCCGGCGCAGGGTGAGCAACAGGGCGCGCCCGATCGCGCGTGGGAGCCGCGCTAGGCGACGCACGGCGACGCTGGCGCGTGCCCAGGGGCGGACGGCCAGGGGCGGGCTAGCGGGTGTGCTCGGCGTACTCATGGTCTCTCCTTCGTCCTACAGGTCGAGGGCCGGCGTCAGATCCCGGTCGCGGTCCAGCGCGGGGGTCTGCTCGTGGGAGGGGACGGCCGCCGCCTCATAGTCGTCGGCCGGGTTGGCGATCTCGACGCCGGATGGCGCGGGATGCGCCTCCGCGTAGGCGGTGAGCAGGACGGGATCGGTCACCTCGTACAACTGGCCCTCGCCCACGGCGGGACCGGTCTGCTCCCAGGCGTACACGGTCGGCCCCTCCTCTGTCGAGGTCAGGTCGCCGGGGGCGAGCGCGGTCGGGGCCTGGTCCACCCACACCTCATAGGGCGGGTCGATACCCTGGGCCAGCAGCGCGGTGATGTCGGCGATCTCGGCCGGGTCGGTGATTGGTTGCCAGCGATAGTCGTCCGGGCCATAGCCGTCCGGTTCCCGCGTGTCGTACGTCACCTCCTGGTCGCTCTGGTCGAGGCCAGGGTCCAGCGGTGTGGTGTCGACCGCGCGCGCCGGCCCCTCGGGGCCGTCGGCGAGCGTCCAGTCGTAGGGAGCGATGTCCCTCTCGTCGCGGGCTGCGTGTGTCATCGTGCGCTCCTTCGTCGTGTCGTCGGGGGGCAGGTCGCCGCCCGGCAGGTATCAAGCAGTTCGGCCGCGGTCAGGCCCTCCCGCGCGCCCCAGGCGAGCAGGCGCTGCACCGGCTCCCACGTCAACGGGGCGACGAGGGTCCGCAGCGTGACGGGCGGCGCGGCGTCGGCGCGCCTGAGGGCCGTGTCAGGGGGTGGCGCGTCCTGCACGGCGCGCACACGCCCCTGGCCGTCGATGGTGTACGTGAGCAGTGCCCCAGCCGGCCGGGCACGGCCCCTGTGTCTACGGCTAGCGGTTTTACCCATCGGGGTATCCCTCCTTACAGGCCAATCAGATGCGCGATCCAGTGCGGCGTGCGGGGCCGCGGGAAGCGCCCGGTGACGTCAGCGCGCAGGTCGTCCAGGTCGCGCGCGAGGGCGTCCACCCGCTCGGAGAGGGCGGCGGCCCGCGCCGCTGCGGCCCGATCGCGCAGTAATAGCGCATGGGCGGCTGTCACCGCCATCTGGATCTCGGTGGTCGCATCCCGGACGCGTGCGAGGCGCTGGTGCGCCTCCCCGATCCGCGCGTGGGTGGCGTACGGATTGACGAGCCTCTCCGCCGCGTCGTCGCACCACGGGCAGGTCTCTCCCGACTCCTCGCCTCGCACACGGTCGACAGACTCCATCAGCGTGCTCCTCCCGTCCGTCTACTCCCTGGGGCCATCACGCGGCGGTCCCGTCGCCGTTGAGCGCGCGGATCTCGGCCGCGCGCACGTCCCCGCGCTGGCGTATGAAGCCGCCGGGGACGTAATGGACGCGGCGCAGCTCCACACCCCGCACCTTCCCCTCGTGCGGCCAGTGGGTCCGCGCGGCTGCGCCGGCGAGCAGCACATGGACGTGCGGCTCGTCGGTGTTGCGGTGGACGGCGGCCACCCACACAAGCTGCTGACCCAACTCGTGGCCCAGGTCCATCAGGAGCAGCCGCGTCCAGGTGCGCAGGTCGAGAGGACGCACCACGCCCGCGCGCGGCCCCGGCGAGAGGATGAGGCGGTGGAAGGCGACTTTCGGGCCGATCGCGGCCGTCAGGATGGCCCGTGCCGCCGGCTGGCCGGCCACGTCGCCCTGGGCGTCGAAGATCGCCCGGCCCTCGCCGTCGCGCCGCTCGCCCGCGCGGTAGTCGGCGACGAGGTGCTGCACCTGCCGCTCGATTTTGCGGGCGGCCCACGGCCCGGCCGGCACGTAGCGCCCCTCCACGAACGTCCGCGTCATCGGCGTCATCAGGCCACCTGCTCCTCGGTCACGCGCCTGTACAGCCGCGCGACCTCGCCCGCCGCGCGGGCCGCCGTGGCGCGCTCCTCGGCCGCTGCTTCGAGCCGTTCGGCGACCTCGGCTCCGTAGTCGTTGTAGATGTGGGCGAACCCCTCCAGCCGGGCCACCGTCGCCTCCCGGCGGATCGCCGCCAGTTCCGCGCCGAACGGCTGCACCACGACGGCGCGCAGCAACTCCTCCACCGTGCGGCCCACGGCCGCCGCGATGGCCGG
>JAABUY010002583.1_pt1 | contig 21274 bp, 23 predicted proteins | sample 5560271 | NCBI WGS metagenome assembly JAABUY01 (sample SAMN10711886, study PRJNA513374) | rock metagenome | isolation source: Antarctica rocks | place: Antarctica: Victoria Land, University Valley | reverse complement strand
GGCGCGGGCCCGGCGGCGGCGAACGGCGTGGCCGGCGCGGGGGGCGACCCCGACCCTGCACGAGCAGGTGCGCGGCCAGACTGTGAGCCGGTCTGTGCGCTCGCGCGTCTAGGCGTCCGGCGGGCTTTACTACACCCTATCTGCCCTGCATGCAGAGTGTGGCAGCAGATGTGCGGTTTCTCGAGTCCCACATGTTGTGCCTCCAGGTGGCTGACGCTCTTTTCTGTGGGCCTGCTCGCAGGAAGGGGCCGGTTGATCCCCATCAACTAGGGCGCGTGCATGGCATGTGCATGGGTTTGTCTGAAGTGCAAATGGTCTTCTTAGGTAGGAAGCGTTTGTAACTTGTGTACATGTGGCCCTCTGCTGTGACATCAGGACCACAGAGGCCGTTCTCTAATGTACCCAGCAACACTTCCAACTGTGTAGAGAGCAAGCTGTGAAACACAGAGCACAGGTAGTGCACTTCACACGCCTCATTCCAGCCAAAACAGCTCAGCACAGACAGCCTTCCCACCAAACGGCCGTTCAAGCACTTCAAGATGGGCGCTGGGCTGTCTGTGGTGCGCTGTCTGCTGGCGTTGGTCCTTGGCGGCTCTCTCTGCATAAAACAACCGCGTAACTGCTGAGCCAATGTGCAGGCGGTGGCCGTGGTCCCCCTGCTGGGCATCTCGTTCGCGACCGGCCTGCGCGTGAAGGATGAAGTGAACGGCTGGTACAAGCGCTTGGACAAGCCGTCCTGGACGCCGCCGGGCTGGGTATTTGGCCCGGTGAGTGCACACCGCAGATCTGTGCGGCTGATGGGAGCGGCGCTTGCCTGCGGCACGACCTCATTTTTAATTTCGTAGCAAGTCCACTCTCTCAAGCACCCCACTAGCCTAGCAATTGGCTCCTGCAGTCTGCTCGCGCGGGGCGCAGGTTTGGACCGTGCTGTACACCGTGATGGGGCTGGCGAGCCGGGAGGTGTGGAAGCACACGGGCCTGGGGGGCCTGCCGCTCGGCCTGTACGCGGTGCAGCTGGCGCTCAACTTTGCCTGGTCGCCCCTGTTCTTCGTGAAGAAGGAGATCGGCCTGGCTCTGGCCGATATCACGGGTGCCGCACCTGCGCAGCCGCCCCCTATGCACCACATGGTTTTAATCCGTATTGTATGAAGCACTGTTGCTTGCTGCACGGAGCGGCAGCGGCTGACACCTGCATGGCTGCCCGGCGTGGGACCCGGCAGAGATGCTGTTCTTGCAGCCCTAAGTGTCGCCGTAGTGGAGCCCGAAGTGTAGTGCAGCCCTAGTGTACCCGGCCTGACGCGCGGGCGCGGCGGCGCGGCGCAGCGCTGCAGGGCGTGCTGACCGCCACGCTGATCGAGGTTAGGGTAGGGTAGGGCCAGACGCTCCGGCCGGGCCCGCGCGGCGCAGCGCTGCTGGGCGTGCTGACCGCCACACTGGTCGAGTTCCACAAGGTCAGCCCGAACGCGGCCTACGCGCTGGTGCCCTACTACATGTGGTCCACCTACGCGGCCGCGCTGACGGCGTCCATCTACCGGCGCAACCCGCACAAGCGCGGCCACATGTCCGACCGCGCGGCGGCCGCCGCGGAGGGCGCCGCGCGCGACGTGGCCGGCGTGGTGCAGGCGCGCGGCCTGCGGCAGAAGGTCCCAAGCTGATGAGCGGTGGGGCGCGGGGAGCCCTGGTGTTGCTGGTGGGCCTGCCAGGTTTAAGGACTCGCTTAAACATGTGTGCTGCATGATGTTCGTCATTCCAGCCCCCGGGTCCAAGTGACTGTGCGCTGCATGCAGACCGGCTCCTGAGCGCAGCATGGGCAGCAGGGTGCTTTCTGCGCAGTGCTTCTTGCACGCAAAAGTGTGCTCTGCCGCACATGCCGGGTGCGGTCGTGGGATGTGCCGGTCAGGGAGGCTGGGCAGCGGATTTCAGGTGACTCTTGGGCATGCATGAGGTGCTGCCGCCGTCGGGCGCCGTTGCGTGAACCAGAGCAAGGGCGGCAGTGCCTGGCACGCTAAAGCGCGCGCGTGGCTCTGCGCAGGCTGCCGGCACGGCAGTGAACGACGCCGCGGCGTCGGTGGCAAGGGACGCGAAGGAGGCCTTGGAGTGAGCGGTGGCAGCAACCAAAGGGCTGCATATGGACCCTGCCGCCTGCGGATCTGTGGAGCTTGGTGGATTGCAATTACGCGCCACGCTGACCCTGCGAGGCATAGCAGACCACACGGCTTGTGATGCCTGAGCGGACAGGACCTGCTTCATTGTTGAACGTGCGTTGTCAGGGTTTCTGCATTCTTCTGCAGTCCTGTTCTTCACATGAGAGGGTTTCCTCGGCAGTCATCGTGTTTCAAGGCTGACGCACGGCTGTGATCCATTCATGCATTGAAGCGGCTTGATGAGTTTTCTGTAATGTTTGCTCGATGGCAGGCGTATTGCAAAAGCTGGCTAAGACACATACTTGAAGTATGATAAGTCAATGCTGAAACACTATTAGAACAATCTACATGCATGCATCAGCCAACATGCGGATGTCTGCCGACGAGCTGTTTGTAAAGCAGGTTAGCTAGCCTTCAGTCTTCCACATGGTAAAAGGTTTAGGGTGCTTGGTCTGGCATGCTTGGCCTAGCCAAGCATGCCAATATTTTCCGCGCCGCTGAACTTGATGCACTCGCCGATGCCTGCCACCTGGTCCTGCTGGCCCTCACATGGGTGAGGTGCAGACAACCCCTAGACGCCTGCACGCTCCCTGGCAGCAGCTTGCAGTCCGCCCAGCACGACAGCACGTGTGAGGGCGCTCCGCCTCGACAGCTGCTGAGAGCCTCCGATACGGGCCGCCCACAACCATGAAGGTGCTGGCAGCAGGCTGGGCTTGCGGTGTGGGCTTGGAGTGCGCACCCGTGCTTGGCACCTTGGACTCCTAGGCAGGGGGCCCCAGCACCGTCAAGCGGCGCGCACAGCCTGCATCGCTCCCGGCCTGCAGTGCGTGAAAAGGGACAAGCTTGCGGTGCTGACATGTCAGACATGTGTGCAATGATGTAACAGGCTGCAGGGGGCGCCTGTCATGCTGCTCCTGCGTCGCACACAACTGGCCACTGGCTGCCTGCTTCAAAACTTGTCTGTCGTTGTTAAGGGCCTGGATGACAGGCTGGCCTGCGACAATCTGTGACGTCACGTCAGGAGCGGGCACCTGTACGCAAAGTTTGCGCATCTAATGAAGAAGAAGCGACCTGAGGACGAGGTGTGCATTTGCACATTGACTGTGTCACAAGGCTGCACATGTGTTGCGTGCAAAAGTGCATGCAACACCTGTGCAGCCTTGTGACATAGTCAATGAGCGAAAGTGCACCCAGTCCTCAGGTCACTTCTTTATCATGAAAAGCGCACTTTTGCACGCAACACATGTGCAGCCTTGTGACATACAACGTGACAGGCTGCAGGTGTGGTCTGCCCAGAGGGTTGTGTCTCGCATGCCATGTGGAGAGGATGCACCGTATGTGATTTGCCGTATGTGTATGCTAAAGAAGTTAACTTGTAGCAGGATAAATGACGAAACTTGCTTAAATACTAGCGACTGCAAGGATGGGCCATGCATGCGCTCTGCGTTTGGTGCAGCTGAAGCTCTGTTTGGAAGAGGGAGCATGCGCGCGCAGTCCAGCAGCGCAGTCACATGCCTGTGCACCGCACAGCACCCCCTCTGCTGCGGTGCCTGCAGGCATGAATATTAGGGCTGTCCCCGCCAGCAGCTGTGGAATGGGGCGCTGTCCACAGCCAACGTCATCAAGGCGCTCATCACCTTGACCAAGCCCGCTCGCGAGCGCACTTGCGGCGCATCGCCTGACTGGCTGTCCGGTGCGACCCCGGGTGCACTTGTTGCCGAACTGGGCTACAACTCGCACACGGCACAGGTGTTCCTGGTATGGGGGCAGGTACAAGGAAAGCAACTTGCGCTCAGGCGTCCCTGGCAGCCTTAGGCCGCCTAAGTTAGGCGTGCCCTGCAACGCAGGATACCTATTGTGCGCATCCGCACGGTATGTTGCTTTGCAGGGACGCCAAAGCAGCCAGGGACGCTGAGCGGAAGTAGCTTTCCTCGTACATGTCCTCCTCCTCCACCTGCTGTTCCTCAATGGCGGAGGCGAGCATTGCACCCTAACAGCTGTTTGCGTGTCTTTTAACACATGGTTCATGGTGAGAAGGCGCGCTGCCAACCTACATGAAGGCAAGCATGAGCGCATCAAGCACCAAAGCGCTCCGGCGACGCATGCGAGCGCTACTGGGCCATGCGGCAAAGACGTGAGGCGGTGGGGCCCGCCCATGCGGCCCAGCACACACAGAGGGCAGTGCTTGCCCCAGGAGTTGGAGATTGGTGCTGAAGCGCAGGCTGAAAGGGCTGTCGCGCAGGCCATGGGCACCAGGGCATGCCTGCATGCGACCTTTTGCGCCAGGGCGGCACGCGAGCGGAGGCCGCAGCACAAGGTCGGCTGCCCCTACCTGGGGCCAGCTGGCATGGCGATCGGCCCATCCAGGCGCGCCCGCAGTACCCGGACATCATCCTATGGCTGGCAGGCCCCAGCAGTGCGGTCTACAGCCTTGCCTGCTCGGCCCGCGTGCTTGGATTGCTGTGCGGTCGGCTACATACCGCGTAGCCGCACACCGCACGAGCACGGCAGCCCAGACAGGCAGGGCTGCGGCCCGCACTGCCTGGGGCCTGCTAGCCACAGGATGGCGTCCGGGTAGTGCGAGTGCACCTGGACGGGCCGGTCGCCGCCGACCCAAGCTTTCCAGGCAGGGGACCTTGCGCTGCGGCTTGCAACACTTGTGGACCGCCCTGGCGCCCAAGCTCGCATGATGGCATCCACCAGTGACAAGGCCGGCCCGGCAGCCCCTCCAACGCGCGCTTCTGCACAACGCTCCAGACCCCCGGGGCGCAGGCTGCCCGTGTGCGCGCCGGGCCACTCGGGCCCGCTGCCTGCCCGCGCGCCCCGCTGGCTGGCCAAGCGGGCGACGAGCTGGGCGCAAGGTGCGTGCGTACTTGTTTGGCCTGGATAACTTGCTGCTTTGTTTGACACGGCATTGCGATGCGCCCAGCCCCAGCGCCAGGCGGAGCGGGCACATGACATGTGCCTGCCAGCAGGCGCCGCGGGCGGGGCCTTGGCGCCGGCCGGCAGAGCTGGCTGTGCAAGGGCCCAGCCGCGCATGCCGGGCTCGCGCGTCAGTGGCCGCTGAACGCGCCCCGCCTCGGCGGCTGAGCCCGCATGCGCGCCCCGCATGCGGCAGCTGGGCCTTGGCAGCGCCGCAGCTGTGACTTGCAGCCCTGCTGCCTCATCCGTTATGCGCCTGCATGCCGGGTTGTCAAGCAAGCGCTCTATGGGCAGCTGCGCACCGAGCTGGCTTGCTGCGGCGCTTCTGCCCATGGGTCAGCGCTGTTCCCAGGCCAGCTGGTCCAACGGAGCTGTCTGGCTCCCGCTGACCAGAGCACCGATGTGCCGCTGAGAGCGCACTGTGTGCCCCAGCGACCATGGCAGCTAGGTTTTTATAAGGACAGCCAGGCCACCGTTGCCAGCTGGCCCTCTGCCGCATGCTGCGCGGCCGCTGCCTCGGCGCGCTGGGTCTGCGGCTGGCCCTCCGCGCACTGCAGGCGCTCGCCGGCCGTTGCCAGCTGGCCCTCGAGCTACGTGCGCGCGACCGCCGCCTCAGCGCGCAGCGTGCCCAGCTGGCCCTCCAGCTGCGTGCGCGACTGCCGCATGCAGGCAGCTCGAGCGCCAGCTGGCCGCGGCCGGCGAGCGCCTGCAGTGCGCGGAGGGTGAGCTGGACACCCAGCGCGACGCCGCGGCCGCTGCGCAGCGGGCGGCGGACGGCGCGCTGGCAACGGCGGCTGCCGCGCGCACGCAGCTCGCGGGCCACCAGGTATTGTCTAAAACTTGCTTGGTTGCCGCTCGGGCAGCATCGGGGTGCCCTAGGCAGCATTGGCTGGCTGGCTGATACAGTCTGTCAAAACCTCCATCGAGCATGCGTACTCGCCTGGAAGCGCCACTTGTTTATGCGCTTCAAGGCGTACAAGAGTGGGGCAGAGTGCGCCTTTCGATGACAGACTTTCGAAAATGAATGTCGCAGGCTGTATCAGGCAAGACACAGCTGCCTACGGGAACCCGATCCTGCCCGAGCGGTAGCCAAGCAAGCTGGGCGTGCAGCCAAGTCCTTTGCTCGCCATGACCTGCCGCAGGTGGCCGATGCATGGGTGCAACCCATTCTGCCCTTTCTGCAGTGGCAATGAAGTGTAGGCAGGTTTGAGGCGATCATGTAAAATTACTGAAACTGTGCCACAGTGTATCAGGCATTCAGGCATGCAGGCGATGTCAAGCACTGGCAGGAAAGGCTCTCAGAGTGCTGGCGCACCCAGGCGTGTCAGGTTAAAAGCCTGTTGCAGCCAGCTAGGGCTGCTCAGGTGACACGCTGTTATGATAAGAAGGCAACCGGCAGTGCCATGCTCGGCAAGATCCGCTGGTCAGTGATGATGAACGATGAAGGCCCTTTGCCCAGATTGAGCCTCAACCCCAGGCCCGAAATGGGGTTTCCAAGGTTGAACCTGCCCGCAGAGCAAAGAAGCACAAGAGGGCGATTCTTGTGTCACCAACCTCTGTCTAGCCTTGCCTGCCTCTACCCCTGAGTGCAGCCTTGACACAGAGCGCTCTGACCGACCACCGTGCGGTGCATGGCCTGCAACCTGCCTGCGCGCTTCAGCGTGAGCTGCGGCTGCAGGTCGCTGCGCGCGCCGCAGCCAGCCAGGGCCAGGCCGCGCGCCTCCAGGCGCGCCAGGGTTTCCGCGCTCCAGACGACAGAGCGGAGGGGCGATGCCCCGGGCGGGCCTGCTGCGCCCCTTGCGAGCACCGATGCGCCGGATTCCATCTTCCTGGAGGAGGAGCTTGTGGGGGCGTACAGCTTCACAGAAGCGCACATCAAGCGCTTCTCTGCGCTGCACGCGACCATGCAGCAGTGCGGCTGGAGCTTCATCGTCGTCGCGGGCGCCACGGTGCTGGGCGTGGTCGCCAAGGTGCGCCCTCCTCACTGGTGTCGCTTCCAGGCTGGGATTCTGGCCCTAGTCTACAAGATGGGGCACCGGCCTGGGCATTTCATAAATGCAACCTGGCAGGTTGTGCAGAGCTTTGAACACTCGAGTCACGCTGCGCCAGGCGGGCGGCGGGTGAGGCGCTGTGCAGCGAACGCTGTCTGCAAGGAGATGCTGAGGGCCAGTGTAGCGCAGAAGCTTTGAAACGTAGTTTTGACTGCTCACTCCAGGAGGCCTGCAAAATACCACGAGCAGCAGTGGCTGGCGCCAGGCCTGGCGCACAAGGCCGCGCAGCGGCCTCCCTGACAGCCTGGAGTGAACCGCTGTTGGTCCGCAGCGGAGCGCTGAGGGAAAGAGCCTGTACGTGCAGGCGGGGCACTGCATGCCACCGTGAGTTGGCAGCCGTGTGGCAGCACACGCTCAGAAAGCTGCCGCTGAACGGCGCCGTGACAGACGCGCGCGCGCCGCGCAGGATGCGGGCGAGGGGCACCACGAGGCGGCCGCCGGCGGCGCGGCGGCCTTCTTCCGCGAGCTGACGGTCGGCGGCGTGGCGCGCCCGGTGGACACGCTGCTGATGGCGTGCCTCATCCTCTACTGCGCGCGGCCGTTCGGCCGCGTCGCCACCTCGTCCTCGCGCCAGCTCGCCTACGTCTTCCGGGCGCGCCGCCCCCCGCCGCCGCTCCCTTCTTAGGGTAGGGTTAGGTTTAGGATAGGGTCAAGCGCTATAACCCCCAAGCGCGCATGCCCAGACGTTGTGCTCCACCGGGCTGTGCGCGCTGCCGTTCTGCCTGCCGCCCTGCGTCGCCGGCGCCAAGCCGGGCGCGCGTGTGAGCCGCAGGGCATCAACCGACCTGCCTGCCACCCTGCGTGCCCGGCATCTGAGCTGGGCGCGCGCGCGGGCGGCAGGGCATCAACCGGCTGGGGCTGGTGTTCCAGCAGCTGGTCATCGCGAGCCTGGCCGTCAGCACGGTGACGACGCTGGAGGCGGCGGCCAAGTGGCCGGACCTGGTCTGGATCGCGTCGGCGCTCTTCTTCGGCGTGGCCGGTGAGCCGCCGGGCCTGCACACCATGGGCGGCAGATATAAACACCTTACGGCAGCTGAACGTAGGGCACACCATACGCTGCTTCTCAACCAGACCGATGCTGCGAGCGGCGAGCGCATGCTGGAGCGCATTCCTCGGCGGTGTGCTGCTGTGGTGAGTGTGCACTTTGGGTGCTGGGGCACTGGCCGCCCTGCATGCCTCGGTAAGCACCCGCCCCTGCTGCTGGCCGGGGTGCCTGACGCGGCGGCCGCGCCGGCGCGCCAGTGGTGCGCTCGAGCGCGATGTGGTGGGTGCTGCACGTGCACGCGGGCCGCCTGGACGACATCGAGGCCACGCTGGCCGCATACCGCGGCTGCGGCGACAGCCCACTCGCCGAGCTGTGCGCGGCCGAGCTGCCGCTGCTGGACCGGCTGGCGGTCGGCATCGCGCTCGGGCACCTGGCGCAGTACGAGCCGCCCAGCGACGCGGGGCGCGCCGCGGTGCGCATGCCCTCTACCCTCATCCTATCCCTATATATGCGCGGCCCGCCTGCGACATGGTCGCACAGTCGGCCGTGAGCTTGGATCGCGGGATGCGGTGCGAGCTCGCTCACTCTCTGTTGCGGGGCTGCCGGGCACGTTGAGAGCGTGCACGATGAGTGGCAGACATGCAGCCACCCCTCCTCTTCTATGTGTGCCAGCGCGAGTCGCGTCCTCTCCTGCGGCGCAAGCCGCCGCCCAGATATCGCGGTGCGGGGTCCGGCGTCACCTCACACGGCAGGCCTGCGCCGGCCTGCCATGTGAGCACGCTCTGCCTACCTCCCGCATCAACGAGTGACTCGGCGGGCCTGAGCGCGTTTGGGGTTGCAAGATGTCGATGATGCAGGCGCTGCGGCCGTCCTTGGCGCAGCCAACAGTCGTGACCGGCTCAGCGGCGCCATTATCACAAATGCCAAGGCGGCAGAGCCGGGCGGGGCGCCGCAGGCGCTGCAGCCCTACCTGGCCATGAGCCCGAGCACGGAGCATCCGGACGAGCCGCTGGACTGCAGCCTGCCGCCCTAACCTTAACTCTGTGAGGCGCTCGCAGGCGCTGCAGCCCTACCTGGCCATGAGCCTGAGCACGGAGCACCCGGACGAGCCGCTGGACTGCAGCCTGCCGCAGTACGCGTTCTGCCGCGGCGAGAAGCAGCTGCTGCGCATCTGCATGCACTCCGCCACCTCCGCCGGCGCCGCGCTCGCGCTGCAGGGCTGCGCCACCGGGCTGCTGGGTGCGCCCCCGGGGGCTGCCGGCGGTCCGGCGGCCGCGCCCGGCCTGCCGCGCCTGACCCAGCGCCTCCTGCCTAGGTCTGCAACCCGAGAGCACGGCAGGCTTGCAGGCGCTGGCTGGGCTGCCTGGGGTGGAGCGGCTGCGGCCCTTGGTCACACTCTGAGGGTTACTTGAGCGCAGAAAGGCGCCATGTACACAATGCACCGCCCATCGCATCAGGTGTGGGCGTTGGCTGAGAGCGCTACGCGGCGCGTGCAGCGGTGGCTAATCTGTGCTCGGACGATCCCGGCGAGGCTGTGTCGGAGGCCATCAACGCGGCGCACAAGCTGGTGGCGGCCACGTTTGTCGCCGGCGCCTCGCACAGCTTCGACCGCATCCTCTTCATCGGTGCGCCCGCGACTGACGCTGTGGACCGCGCTGAGGAAAATAGCTGCGCGGTCATCACATAGTGATTTTCAATAACAAAGCCCGCATGCTTACAATGACGAGGCGAGGCTTCGACGAACCCGTGCAGGACGGCATGGGGATGCCGAGGCGCTGTGCAAACACGTTCTGCTTGCACCCATCACATAGTGACAAACCTGATGCATGCCCGGTGCTCACGAGCGGGGCGCGCGGCGGCGCAGAGGGCTGCGACATCGGGCACCTGATGCAGGGCGTGGGCCGCCGCGGGCTGACCTCGCTGTTCCAGAACCTGTGCCTGCTGGCGTGGGCGGTTACGCTGGCGGATGCGCTCACGCTGGCCGCGCCCTGGATCGAGGCCTCGCCCGTGTTCACGTTTGTCAGCGAGCGCGTGAGCCACGAGGCCGCGCACACGCTGCTAGGCGCCGAGAAGCTGCTGGCGCGGCTCATCCGCTGAGCCGCGCGCCGCGCCTCAGGCGGCCGCGCCTGCGCCGGCTGTTGTTCAGCCTCTGGCAGCTGGCCTCAATCTGAGTTGAAGCTCGCCCCTTATTATTGTTTGGAGTCCAAACTTTGGAGCTTTGCAAATGCATATGCCATGTGGCCACGCACAGGCTTGAACTGCGCTCAACCCATGCCTGCACCCTGACCGCAGCAAGCTTGCCTTGTGCAGCGTGCCGCTGACACGCTGAGGCAGCTGGCGCACCTGGTGGTGGGCGGCTGCAACGGTGGGCAGTATTCTTTTATACTGGCAGTGTGCCCGCTGGCACCTGCATGTGAAATGTAAGGAGGGAGGCTGGGAGGTAGTTAAGATCAAACAAACAGCTGCTGTACAATCAGAATGCGTCTGCAGAGGCACAGATTTGTACTGGGTTGTATGTTTCTCATGTCTTTTGCGGGTCAGCATGGGGTGAGTGATGCATATCAAAGCACAGGTTATGCAGTGGTGGGCTCTGGGTTGTCCATTGGGTTGTCCAGGCATCTGAGACAAACAGTCTGCAATAGCGTGGGCTGGAATTTGTGTTGGGTCATGGCTCTGGGTCATGGGTATTCTCCCATGTTTCTAAATGGAGCGAAGGCGTAAACGTGCATGTTGGCCGGCATATTTTGAATTTTATTCGCCGAGACCCTTCACGTGCACCACCCCACCGCTGGCGCTGCCTCCTCGAGACGAGAGACGTCCTGTGGGGCCGCCGTTTTCCGCCGTTGCTACCTGGGAATGTACCTGAGATTGCCCACTCCAAGTGGCCTGCATGCGTCAAGAAGACATTGGGCATACGAGCCTCTAGGGGAAACCACAGACTTGTCTGAGCCATATATATACAGTTTAGAGGCCGTTAGATGTAACTAGGAGCGAGCGGAGCAAGCGCAGAGCGTCTGACAGCAAATGCTGCGCGCTGCACGGAAGTGCGGGCGGCAGCGCGCTGCCACTTAGTCACATAGGCACTGCAAGCGGCAGGTGCCCGCCCGTGCTGCACACCCATGCAAGTCGGGTTAACGCCTTGATCTGCTCTACCTTTGCAGCACGCCCATTGCCCCAGCAGTCACGCTTGGCACATAGTGGGTGCTGCCTGCGACACTCGAGCGCCGCACGTCCCAGGGGCCATGACTGCAGCAGGTAAAGGGCATTGGCAAACACAGGCATGACAGATGCTCACACCTGCTTGCGCGTGTGCTGTGGTCTGCTCTGTGTGTGCTTGTTTGGCCCATCCTGGAGAGCGCCAGGGGACACGCCAGGCGTTCGTGACTTTCCCGTCCACGGCGGCAGAGGTCACCCGATGGGCTCCGCCGATTGGCGTGCGGGCCTGCAGCGGCCCAGCGCAGCTACCTCGAGGGCCTGGCGTGCTGCACGGGACCCACCAGCTCCGGCGGTTCTGACGGGGAGCCGCAGCGGAGCGGCGCGGCCGCGTGCAGCGCGGGCGACGCCGTGGCCAGCCGGGCGGCGGGCGTGGCGGGGCCTGAGCCCCCCGCCCCTGGCCTCGAGGCCGGCAATGCCACGGGCGGAGGTCGGGAGCCCAGCGCAGCGCCGGACGCGGCGCACGCCGGCGGCCCCACCGTGCGCCCAGCCGAAGAGACGGAGATTGCCGACGCGTCCACCGCCGGGGCGGCGGGCGTGGCGGGGCCTGAGCCCCCCGCCCCTGGCCTCGAGGCCGGCAATGCCACGGGCCGAGGTCGGGAGCCCGGCGCAGTGCCGGGTGCGGCGCACGCAGGCAACCGCGCCGTGCGCCCAGCCGAAGAAACGGAGATCGCCGACGGGTCCACCTCCGGGGCGCCCGTGCGGCCGCCGAGGGCCGCCGCGCCCGCGCCGGCAGGCTCGGAGGCAGCCAGCTCATGCGCCAGCGGCGGGGCGGCGCAGGAAGGACGCGGCGACGGCGCCCCGCGCGCCGCGCCCGGGCCCGCGTGCGCGCCCGCCTCCGTTGCCGGCAGCAACGTGCCCCCGACGCCTGCAGGTGGCTCGGAGATGGCGCAGCACCCCCCGCGCCCGGCAGGGCCGCGCTGCGGCGCCCCGGGCGTCGGCGCCCCAGGCGGCGGCGGCGGCCATGGGCCGGACGTGCGCGCGGCAGAGCAGCGGGCGGACGAGGCGCTGCGGGTGCGACGCCCTCTGTGCCTGCTGCCGGGCGCCGTGGCTCCCTGCTCCGCCCTGTGGGCACTTGTGACAGGAGCCAAGCCGCTGACACGCCGGTGACCACCGTCTGCGGGAGGGGTGCACGGCGACGGGCGTATGCAGGGCGCATGATAGGGTGCAGCACTGAGCCGGGTGGGGTGGCCGAGCGCCCTGCGGGCCGCGCCCAGTAGCTGCCCGCGGCCCGGCCGGCGCCGGCTGCGCGACGGCGGCGGGCGCGAGGCCGCAGGGCGCCTTGGTGGGGCCGGGCGCTCGGGCGGAGCCGCGCCGGGCTGCTGGGCATGCTAGGGCTGGGACTGGCGTATGCTTTCAGACCAACAGCACTCGCGAGCCGCACCGCGCAGGACGTGGCGGCGGGCCAGGGCGCGCACAGGCGCCTGCCCGAGGTGGAGCCGGCCGCCGGCCTGGCCTTCACGCTGAAGCCCTTTCAGAAGCAGGGCCTGGGGTGCGGCCCCGCGCTCTTTGCCATACCGGGCGGCTGCAGGGCCGGCGCTTCACGGCGGCGCACAGGGCCGGGGGAGGTCAAAGTGTGCGGTTTGCTGAACTGGCAGCTATTCCCAGCGTGGGAAGCGGCCCGCCTCCGTCGGCGCGCCTCGTGTGCGGCCGGCGGTGCCCTGTCACAGCCGGAACACGCGACCGAGGCACCCGGGCGTGAGCATGGAGAGTTTGCAGCGCGGCGCCTCGGTCGGCAGAGCGTGTGCGGCGCAGCGCGGCAGCCTGCCATGCCGCCCCGGCGCGCGCGAGCCGGGCGCCCGGTGCGGCTCACCCTGGGCGCGCGGCGCCTGCCAGGTGGATGGCGCGCCGGGAGGCGGACGCGGCGGGCGTGCGCGGCGGCATCCTGGCGGACGAGCAGGGCACCGGCAAGACCGTGCAGGTCATCGCGCTCGTCTGGTCCTACCCGCCGTCCGCGGCCGAGCAGCGCGTGCGGCGCCCCCCCGCGGCCCACCACGCGCCGTCGCGTGCGCACTGCGTGACGGGGTGGGCGCCAACGTGCTCGCCTTCCTGCACGCAGTGTCTGCGAGCGAGGCCCGCCCACCGGCTGGCCGCCAGTGCGGCGGGCAGCGCGCGTGTGCTCCACCCCACTCACGGCGGCGCGGACGCCGCAGGACGCCATGCGGGGCGCAGAGGCGGGCGCGCGGCGGTACGAGGAGGCCTGCGCGCAGCGCGCCGCCGCCGAGGCGGAGCGCAGGCGCGCCGCAGAGGCCCGCGCGGCCAGGGCGGCCGGCGGGCAGGCCGGCGCCCGACCGGACCCAGGGGCGGCTGCCGGTGCGGCGCCCAGGGGGCGCGCCCCAGGCAGGCTGCACAGCAGCGCGTGGGCAACAGGGACGTGCCGGCTGCTGTGTGGGCTCGTGCGGGCTGTGTGGATGCGGGGCCGAGCGCTGCGAGGGCTGCCGGCCATCGAACGTGCAGGTAGTGTCTGCCTGCAGGCATGCGCGGCGGAGGCGCGGCTCACCCCATGCTGTGCGGGCAGAGGCGCTTGGTGCGCGGATGCGGCGCCGCGTCGCCGTGCGCGCTGTCTCGTGCCTGGCACTGACGCGCCACCCGCGCGCTGCCAGGCGGTGCGCCGGCGGCGGCAGGCGCGGCGGCAGGCGGCGGCGCCCCGCCCAGCGCGGGCGCGCGCGCGGGCGCCAAGCGCGCGCGCGAGGGGCAGCACGAGCCCTGCCGCCGACGCGGCGTCAACCCCGACACCTGCACGTGCGCCAAGTGCCGCGACTGGCGCAAGCACCAGGCGCGCGCGCGCGCCTCGCCGGGGCCCCATCGCGCAGGCCGCGGCAGGCAGGCCGCGCGTGCGACGCGGGCGGCCAGTGGCGTCAGCCGCGCGCGCCACGCCGTAGCCCACAGCGCACAGCAGACCCGACAGCGACCGCATCGGCGTCACGGACGCGGCCGCGCGCGCAGGAAGCCACGGACAGGCGCCGCGAGGCCGCGCAGCGGGGCCGCGCCGCGTCGGCCGCGAGCGGGAACGAGCGCCGCGGCGGCCCCGGCGGCCCCGCCCGCGGGCGCGCCCTCCCGGCCCGCCCGCACAGGTCCTGAGGCAGCGCGGGTGGCTGCATGCTGCTTTTTTTTTTTTTTTTTTTTGTTGGCCAGTGCCGGGAAGTGCGGAGCACGGCGGCGTGACGCCGTGAGGCGCGCGCCAGCGGCCTCACCGGCAAGCGCGCGGCGCCGCTGACACAGCGCCCCCGCGCGGGCCGGGGCGCATGAGCTCAGGAGGGCCGGGCGCTCCCGCCGTGCAGCTCACACGTGCCTGCGGCAGGCCGCCGCCGGCGCCGGACGCCGCGCGGAGCGCGGCCGGGCGCGCGGGCCGGCGCACGCTCGTCGTCTGCCCGCTCGGCGTGGTGCGCCGCGGGCCCGGCCAGGACAGATGGGATCACCCAGTCAGGGCTCTGCGCAGCTTTTCCACAGTGGCAGGGCCCGACGGCCGCGTGCTTTTGAGGGCGGCTGGTTGTGCAGGGCGGCGCAGTCGCGGGCCGGCGCGGCGACAGTAACGCGCGGCGCGGCGCGGAGCGGGGCCGCGCCCCTGGGGCTGGGCTACTGGGTGCAGGCGGCATCGCATGACGCCAGGGCGCGCGTCGACGCGCGGCCGCCTGCCGCGCGCCAGGTGGACCAGTGGGTGGCCGAGGTCCGGGAGAAGGCGCCCGCGCTGACGGTGGCCAAGTACCATGGCGCGCAGCGCCGCAAGCTGCTGCCGCCGCTCGCGCTGGACGCGCACGACGTCGTCGTGACAACCTACGCGGTGCTGGTCATGGACGGGCGCGAGCAGGCGCTGCTGCGCCAGCGGCACGCGGACGGGCCTGCACCGCGCGGGCCCGAGCCGTCCGCGGGCGTGTTTGCCGTGCCCTGGCACCGGCGCGCGCCCCGCGCTGCGCGCACCACACTGCTGCCATGTGCCCCTCGTGCTGGCTGCTCTGTTGGCGCAGCGCGCTGCCAGCTCCGGCGGCCCAGGCTCTTGCTGCCGCGCGCGTCGCCACTTGCGCTCCGGCGTGCCTGCGCCTGCGCATGCCTGTGCACGAGCAGGGCGCGCTGCGGGCGCCCGTCCGCACTGCTGCGGTTGCGCGTTGGAGCTCTGTCTGTCCCTGGCACGGCGCCAGCGCTGCGCGAGTCGCTCCGGGCGGCTGGCCTGCACCAACGCGCAGCCGTGACGCGCGCAGGGCCGTCCTGGACGAGGCGCACACCATCCGGAACTATAGCACGCAGGCGCGTGGGGCCCGCGCTGGGACGTCTCATATGTGTAGGGTTAGGGCAGGGTTAGAGACAGTGTTTGCAGCCCTGCACTCGTGAACTGCAAGACCAGGCGGCAGCAGCGCGGCTGGGAAAAACGGGCTGCGGGCCTGTGGGAAGCGGCCGCGAGGCCGCGCGCGCGGTCACGAGTCGGGCCGCTGAAATGCACGCGTGTGCGCGCAGTCAGCGAAGGCCGCGCTGGAGCTGACGGCCAGGAACCGGTGCGCCTGGGGTGCTCGCGCCCCAGGCAGAGCATGGGGGTGCCGCAGAGTTCAGACGCCCATGACGCGCCAGCGCGCCGGTGCATGCGGCCGTGCTGCTGCTGCGCCGGTGGGCCGGGCCGCGCGCAGCCTGCGCCGTCACCGCCCATGCGATGTGCCTCTCCTGCTGGCGCCGCTGCGGACATGCCCGGCAGCGCCCTGGCTGGCAGGCCTGCAGGCAGCGCGTCGCTCGCCCGGGGAACTGCGCCCCCGGCCGCCCCCCGAGCGCGCTGCGCCCGCTGCGGCACAGGTGGCTGCTGACGGGCACGCCGCTCGTCAACCACGCATCGGACTACTTCCCGCTGTTCGCCTTCCTCCGCCACCAGTACGCCGCCCGCCTGGCTAGGGTTAGGGTACGGTGTTGCCCAGATGCCCTCTGCTGCGCTCGCAGGCGCCCCGAGCGCGCCCCGTCGACCTGTGCGTGCTGTGCGTGTGCTGAGGGCGTGGCCCCTCTAGGCGCATCATGGGACACTCCGTGCAGTCGCGCCCTGGTGGCTCCTGTGCGGACACGCCTGGCAGCGCGCTCTGCAGCCTGTGCTGCATCGGCCACTCATGACCCTGCTGCGTGCCGCATGGCACGCAGCGGGCGCCCGCCTCCCGCCTGGGGGAGCACGCGCGCCCAAAGCGGGGGGCGTGGCTCAGCGCCGCCAGCGGCTTGCGCGCCGGCCCAGCGCGCTAAAGAGTCAGCCAGGGCGCCGGCCGGGTGCCGCCGCGCTGCCGCAGGATATTACTAGATATCAGGGTCAGGGTTAGGGTTATGGTAGCAAAGTGGTCGCGGCGCCCCGCGCGCAGCCCCTGGGACGACCAGGCCTTCTTCTACTGGTACGTGGCGGACAAGATCGAGCCCGTCAAGCTGTACGCCGAGCTGTACAGCCCCTACGTCTGCGCGCAGCGGCTGCAGGCGGGCTACGACGCGCTGGCTACGGGCGTGAAGGCGCGCGCCCTGCTTTGCACCCGACGGGCGGGCGCTGCATGCGCGCTGGCCCCCAGCGGGGCCTTTCCGCATCGTCCGTCAGTGAGGACACGGCCGTTCTCCTCCTGTGAACAGCGCTTCTGCTGTGTGTGCAGCTCACAATGGTAGTTTGCATTCTTCACGCAGGCATCCACGCTGTGGTCAGATTGTAGCCAAATTGCTGGTAGCGCATGTGGTCCATGCGCCACCATTTGGTCAACCTGCATGCGTGGGTGTGAAGTATCTGCAATCGCGCACTGGCACAGTGCGTTCAGATCCGGCCGCACTGGTGTGCGCAGCATGTCGCGCCTTCAGCAGCGGCGCCACGCTGCGCCGCCCGTTACATGCAAAAAGCGGTGCCAGCCATCAGGCCTGCGCAGAACCGCTGCCCGGCGCCACCCCGCGTGCGCCGGCTTAGGCGGTGGCGGTTTAGGTAAGGTAGGGTCATCCTACTCGGAACCTAGAACACGGGGCGCCCGGCCCAGGCGGTGACGCTGCGGCGGATGAAGGCCGATCTGGACGCCGCGGGCCGGCCGCTGGTGGACCTGGCGCCCGCCGTGAAGCTGCCGACCTTCGCGCAGTTCACGCCCGAGGAGCAGGACTTCTACCTCGCGTTCGAGAAGGAGACGCAGGTCGGCGCCGTGCCCTACCCTAACCTCACCCTAAGCTTTGCCATCCTAGCAGTCAGAGCGCAGGAGGCATCTGCTGATTGAGCGTTGTCGGCGTGCGCCCATCGCGCCTGCCGGCCCCTGGCGCTCACCGCGCCGCAGCTGCTTCGTGTGCGATGACTGCTTGTGCTCCAGCAGAGGGCGCCCGCCATTGACCCTGTTGCGCCGGCGCGCCGCTCGTGCGTGGGCACAGACGCGCGCCTTTGCCGCCGCCCCGCGTGTCACATGGCAGCCTCGGCCTGCGCTGTGTGCAGCACGGCTGTGCGACAGCGTCGCGGCCCTGACGTGGCATTTGTGTGCTGGGGGCTGCAGACAAAGTTCAACAAGTTCGTCAAGAAGGGCTGGACGGCCAACATCACAGGTATCCTGGTGCGGCTTCCCGAGACGCCCTCCGGCCCGCTGCGCGCTGTTCCTGTCAGCGCGGCGCGGCCGCTGGCACCCAGCACATTTGGGAGGCTGCAGCATTCAGCTGCTGTAAAGCCAACATCATTCTCGCCCACTGCCTGATCCTGCTTCCGTCGTGCAGTCCCCGCCCTGGAGGCGTCTGTTCAGCGACAGGCTCGGCGCGCGTGGCTGATCGGCAGCCCTGTTCCGGCCAGGTGAGGGTGTTGTGGCATGTTGGCAAGGGGTGCTTGGAGCGCGTGCCGGGTTTAGAATCAAGGTCAGGCCCTAAATCTGCACCCGCGCCGCGGCAGGCGCTGCTGGTGCGGCTGCGCCAGGTGTGCATCCACCCGTTCACGGCCAACCTGCCCAGCCTGGGCGCGCCCGAGCCAGACGGCGACGGCGCCGCAGCGCCCGCCGCCGCCGGTCCGCCCCGCCCCCGCCCGCATGCAGCGGGCGCCTGCCGGCGCCTGGCTGCATCCGCGGCAGCGGCGCACCCCCCGCCCTAGAGCAGCGGCGCAGAGCCTGCAATGCTTCCTGCTCCTGGCTCTGCAATGTCTGCCAGGCGGTGCGCGCGAGACCTGATATGCCCCTGGAGCGGGGCGCCGCACAGACGGCAGGGTCTGCTCACGCCGTGCAGCGCGAGGCCGCACGGTGCCTCACAGCCGCACTGGTGCGGACCGCACACTCAGGGCGGGCCTGCTGCGCGCGCAGCGCTGACCCCGGGCAAGCGCCGGGCGCTGCGCGCCAAGCTGCAGGAGCACGCGCGGCAGGTCGCATGGGAGTGCCCCATCTGCTTCGAGGCGGTGCAGGTGTGCCGCCGGCGGGCTCGGCGTGCCGAGCGGCTGACCCCTTGGAAAACCCTGCGTTGAGACAGTGTGCGCCGCGACCGCTGAGTGCCTGCCTGCAGCTGCATTTGAGCAGAGGTGCTTGCGACGTCCCCAAGTCCTTTGTGCTGCATTGCGGTGGAGCGCGTCATGCGAGCTGGCAGAGCAGGCTGGCTGGGACAGCCGGCGCTGCTCGGCGGGTCGGCCCGCGGCCTGTACAAGCCCCGGCTCGCCGTGGAACCAGCGCAGTCAGCGTGCTCTCACAGCTCGCGCAGCCACATGTGTAGGCTTTCGGCTGAGGCAGAGCATGGATGAGTGCGCTGTTTGCGACAGCACGCGCCCGCGCCGGCAGGACCCGGTGGTGACGCTCTGCGAGCACGGCCCCTTCTGCGGCGCGTGCATCCGCGGGCAGCTGTGGGGCCAAGTGCGCCGGCATGCCCGCTGTTCCAGTGTCTGCGCGCAGATGCAGCAGCCAGCCAACCTGCCCTGTGCACCTGATGTCAAGCCGTTCTGTGACGCGGTCACCCAGCCAACGCAGCCCACGAGCTGTCACATTCGGCGCAGACCCGGGCGCTCACTGCGCGCGCGCCGCGCAGGGCGGCGCCTGCCCGTGCCCGCTGTGCCGCGCGGCCCTGACGCCCGCGGCGCTGTTCGACGAGGCCGCGCTGCGCGGCGAGCGCGCCGCGGCGCAGCACTTTCCCGTCTTCCCCGAGCCCATGCCCATGAGCCGCAAGTTCGAGGCGACGCTGGAGATGCTGAACTCGGCCATCAGGTGCGTCACGGGGTTGGGGGTTCATGCGGTTGGAGATGCTAGCAGTCATGTGATGCGCGCGCGCTCGTACGTCGGCGGGGCATGAGGCGGGCCTCCTCATCATGCAGCGTCGGGAGCACGTGTCCCTGCTCGTGCGCGCTCGTTGAGCGGCATCGGTGCAGCAACAAATCGAGGGCTTGATGCGCGGGCGCCGCTCGCAGTGCTAGGGTAGGGTCACCGGGCATGCTGCCGCCCGGCGCGCGCAGCGGCAGAGCGCGTGCGCTGCGCGCGACAGGGAGGACTACGCAGCGGCGGCCAACGGCGTGCAGCAGGTCACCAAGACCCTGGTGTTCTGCAACTTCGTGCGGGCGCGCCCCACGCGCGCGCGCGCCGCGCCTCGCCTCCTCCCTTGCGCCAGCGCAGACGCACCGGCTCACGCTCGCTCGACGCGGCGCCCTGCTGTCTTGAAGCAGTGCTGTCGAGTTGGGCTGCTCTGCCGTCCACTCCTGGAGGCTTGCTGTTACATTTACAGTTGCAATGATTAAACTTGTAGTGCGATCGAGTCGGGCAACTGTGTTACAAAATTCCGTTGTCATGGATGCCAACGCCCCGCCGCCGCTGCGAGGCGTCCGAGCGAGGGCCCGCCCCACGCCGCGCGCGCGTGCGTGCAGGCGCTGCGCCTGCTGGAGGTCCTGCTGCGCGGCGCGGGGCACGCGTACGAGGTCCTGTACGGCAGCATGCGCCTCACGGAGCGCGGCGCCGCCATTGCGCGCTTCAACGCCGACCCGCAGGCGCGCCACTGCCCCACCCTCTCCTGGCACACCCGGCCTGTGAGCAGCGGCCCCATGGCGCTGCCGGCGCACGCGCGCTGCGAGCTGCGTGGCGCGGGGGCCGCGCGGCGAGACGCGCAGGCCGCCGCCGCTCAAGCCGCGTGCGTGGCTGCGACGCTCGCGCGGCCCTGCCAGGTCGCCGGCCGCGCGCGCAGCGTTTTCGCCTGCGGTCTGCGCCCGCGCCGCTCGTCCAGCACGCATGTGGGCGCTTGGTGGCCGTGCATGTGGTTGCCGTCGGTACGAAGTGCGCCATTTTGGTCGGGCGGTCCACCACCACGTGGGTGGCGTCGTAGCCGTCCGCGGTACGCGGTACATTGCAATGAGGTCCATACTCACTGACTCCCAGCGCTCCAAAGGGATGTTCAGCGGCTGTAGCAAGCCCGCCGGCCGTGCCCATCCCTGCGGAGCGCTGGGATTCCGTGAGCATGAACCTCATTGTGATGCTACCGCATACCGCGGACCGCTTCGACCCCATCTGCGTGCTGGTGGACCGCCCTACCAAGGTGGAGCACTTCGTACCGACGGCGACGTCATGCACGCAACATGCGAGTCCGCATGTCGCAAGCCGGCGCGCCTGCCTGTGAGCACGCCGAAAATGCGGCTGGCTGGGGCGGCCGCAGACGCGCGTGCTGCTGTGCTCGACGCGCGCGGCCGGCTCGGGGCTCAACCTGAGCGCCGCGTGCCGCGTGGTCATCCTGGACGTCTGGTGGAACGCGGCGCTGGAGGACCAGGCGCGGGCCGCGGGCGCTGTCAGATCCCAGCTGGGGTTTTTGCCCTGCCCGGCGCATCGGTGCCAACCCGCAGCGGCCGCGTATTCGCTCTGGACGTCTGCTGAAACGCAGCGCTGGAGGACCAGGCGCGGCGCCGCCGGCGCTGTCAGGCCCCAGCTAGGGTTTTGCCCGGCACGTCATTGCTGTAAGCGCAGCGGCCGCATCCAGGGCTGGAGCCCAGGCCTGCCCCAGCGAGCCGCGTCCGGCGGGCTCGGAGCCCCGCAGCGCGTGGCTCTTGAGGGCTCAAAGCCCCG
>JAABUY010002577.1_pt1 | contig 21284 bp, 29 predicted proteins | sample 5560271 | NCBI WGS metagenome assembly JAABUY01 (sample SAMN10711886, study PRJNA513374) | rock metagenome | isolation source: Antarctica rocks | place: Antarctica: Victoria Land, University Valley | reverse complement strand
GAGCTATGATCTGATTTATGACATATGAAACAGCTTTCGACTAGAATGTCTGCTTCTTTGACGCTAGTTAAAATCGCGTCGCGCGACTTTAGCTGATCAGACTTCGAATGATCGACTGACTGAGTGATAACAGTCGCTCTATGAAAGATAGTCTTAGAAAGATCATTGACGCGTTTGATCTTGTCTTTGATCTCTCGAATGACTCGCTGATCATTATTCAAACGAATCAGATAGAAATGAATTTCTTTTAGAGAATCAGATTAAACTAGTTGATCTATTCAAATGAATCGAAGACGAGAGTGTATTTTATCTTTCAGATCAACGATCAGTTGCTTCTCATGATAGTCTAGATAGAAAGATAGACGTTGAAACTGAGTATAAAATTCATTGAATTTCTTGAATTCTTGAACCAAGTTGTAGTATTCTCTACGAAAGTTGACTTTCTTATTCGAATCATCGAACAACTGAGCTAGCTCTTTCAAAAGATCGTCGACAATGTTATAGAAATTGACACAGTCACGTTCGCGTCTAGCTTGAGTGATCTCAGCTGCGTCATCGAATAATCTAGAATGTATATAGCTCAATTTGACTCGTTCATTAAAAAAGAGATCGACGTTGATCTCTAGTTTATTCTGAATTTTTCCGTATCAGTTCTCTTAAGTAGAATTCTTTTCATCAGTAAACAGCGAAGAATCAGGTATTTTTTGAGATCTAGAACGCTCAGAGTAGGTGAAATCAGAAGAAGTGTTTTCTTTAGCTTGAAGTCTAGTCTATCAACTCTTTGATTTCGTCTTCTTGTTGTTTATTTAACTCGTAGAGTTGATCTGTTTCTTCATCAAGAACTAGACTTTGAGTCTTTCAGATTTTGTAGAACACGAAGAATATTATCGTTTCAGCAAATGATTCATCATCTTCATGAATGAATGATGCAGCACTTGATGATTTCGTTCGTGATTTCGATGAATCAGCATCAGAGGTTTGAGAGAAACGATTTCGAAATTCTTCGAAACACTCTTCAGTGAGCGAACAACTAAACATGATGAGATTTGTTTTGAAAGAGAATCGAACGAATGACGATGCTCGACGATTGAAGAAGAAAGACGTATAGAATGATGTTTAATCTTCAACAAAGAAGATGGGATTTGTTTGTTGATTGATTTGATTGATTTTCTAGCAAACAACGAAGATTCTTTATTGTTGAATCTATCGATCGATTTGATTCTTGAGCAATTCACGAAGATTCTTTATCATGATTCTCGTAATCGAGTGAACTTTGCATACTTAATGAGCAATAAGTAGTCTAGCAATTCAAACAGTCTCATCGTTGATTCTATTCAATCTTCTAGTGTTGTTTTATCTTTCGATTATCGTCAATCATCAGGTAAATGAATTTCTTTAGACTCGTTCTGTCTAGACGAGTATGTTGAATGAATAATGAGATCAATATCATGTGATTAACGAATTCTTAATATAATGTCAGAATCGTGCCTAGATGATACAATCAATGAAGATCAGAGTTGATAGTGCTTGATCTTTAGAGATAGCTATAACTGAATATTAAGAATACAGAAGAAGATTGATACAAAAGCTTCTATTTATGTAATGTTCAGAGACTGCGCTAGACTTGAAAGAAATGTGTTTGTGACATGAAAAGAATATGATGTAAATGAACAAGATATTGATGAAAGAAAAGAATGTTGAGAAAGAAAAAGAATGTTGAGCAAGAAAAAGAGTGTTGAGTCATATCTGAGTCATATCTGAGTCATATCTGAGTCAAACCTGACTAGCTCGCTGATTAGCTCTAATCATTATGCAGAGAACTCGCTAGCGTTCACTGCGAATTGATTAGAGCTTCAGTCTTGTTCAGTCTTGATACGCTCGTAACAAAATCAATCACAAATGACTTCAGAATCAGTTGAACAGATAATGCTTCTCAAGTATTATAATCGTATCATGAACTTGAATTCTGAGAAGATTATCATCGAAGCATGAAATATTTATCGCAGAGAAGAAGATGAAGATAACGCGATTGATGAATCTAATGATTCTTTCAAGACAGATTTGCAGAATGTTTTACGTTCTATTAATGTTTAGATGTTCAATATCATTTCATTTGAAGTTGCTTTTGCATTGTCAATGTATGTAGTATAATAACACAGTTACGAGATAATGCAAAGAGATAATGCAGTTCATAGAGTGTATTGCTATGCTAAATAACTTGATCTGATCAAGATATCACGAATGCTATTTTCATTGAGCACTCAACTGAATCTCAAGATTACGCATCAAAGTTTTCATGAGTATCAAATCTCTCTGCTGAAGAATTACTCGTTTGACATGAATAGCAAGAAGATTGCTATCTGCATATGTAAAGCATTATATCAGTAAGTGTTGTAAAACATCAATGATAATGCAAATGAGTAATGCACTTACTGACAAGAAATTCACATAGAAATGCTTTTGTGATCTTTTGAAAAGCAAGCAATGTTGAAGTCTGAATTTTATAGTTTGCATCTCTCATTTTCTGACTCATTTTGTTCATATTAGTCTCATTCTGCATGATTTCACGAACTATTCTTTCAAATGAGATCTTCAATATCAACAAATTTGCATCTCTCTGATAACGACGTATCTCTCGAAGTGCAATGATTTCTGACTTTCATTTTCTCTTTGACTGTCACGACAAATTAACTGTTGATAGCTTGATGCATTATCTGTTTGCATTATCTTCTGAACTTTATTGATCTTGCTTTCAGATAGAATCTTGAAGTCTGCTCTTGATTCGTTCGTGATATGATTATCTGATATCATATCATCACGAGTTGAGATTCTCAAATCATCACGCGATGTGTCTTTAGACTTTCGTTCTATATCAAGTCTGTCAGCAATGTGCAACAAGAAATGCATTATTTAAATGCATTATCTGTTTGCTTGCAACGAGTCATGATGTATATTAACTGACAATGATTTGAAAAATTGAGACTATCGAGTTGAGTGAAAGCAAAGTAAAGTACGATGTAAACAAGAGATGATGTGTAAACAAGAGATGATGACTGTTGACTGTGTTTGTAGTAGAATCAATATGATGAATGTTTTGATATTAGCACTAATATGATGAATGTGTTGATCGCAGCTCTAAGATGATGAATAAATTCTAACATTCAGCTTTAACTCTAATTTTATCTACATCTCATCTCACATCTATTCTAACTCTAACTTTTTCTACACTTCACATCTATTCATTGCACTTATTTATTGTGACTAAGTTCATTAGCAAAAGCACTTCAACATCACTATCAGATAAGAAGATTGTTATGCATTATCTATATGCATTATCATTGAGACTAATCAAAATCGCAGAATGTTCAACCTATCAATCAAGTCGCAGTCAATTACAAGTAGAAATCATGCAATAAGATGAAACGAAGATCAGAAAACTCTTTATATCAAACAGAGTGCAGATTGAATGACTCTTTATAAACAACTCATCAAATTGAGAAGCATCAGCGTTTATCAGAAAGTCATCAAAGCGAAGCAGATGAAAATGAAGAACAATATGCGAAATATGATCACGAATGATCGAGTGAAAAAGAATCTACATGATAATGCATTTGAATAATGCATATGTGTTTCAAAAGCTGATTGTATAATAGCTCAATGCTTCGAGACGAATTTGATGAAGAAGACGAGAAAGAAGAAGACTGTGAAGCGAGCGAAGCTCGAAGCGATAGTCATGAAGATGACGTTCAATACTACTTCTACTGTTGATGTATGTACTGTGTTTGATGTGAAAGACAAGACTAACGTATGCATTAAACTATTGCACAACAAGATGAACTTGGGAAAAACATGTCAAGATACATAATATCTACTATTGAACTAATTCAGCAACACATTTTACATCATGAAGAATTGAATGAATTGAAGATGACAAATGATTCAAATGTCATACAAGAATTCAACAAATTCATGAGCGCATTTTCGAATGAAAAAAATGCGATTGATTGAAAGATAGTTAATTCACTAGATTCATCAAATGATGAATCTGATGATATCATTAAGATTGATGACGATGACAAGAAGATGAAATTTAGCAAGAGAAATGATGATGCAAATATGATTGAGAACGAGAACGAGTACAAGAAGAAGTACGAGAAAAAGTATGAGAAGAAGAAGAAGAATAATGAAATAATAGTGATCTCAGATTAACAATAGTAAATAAACAAGCATGAACTTTCTTCAATCAATTGCATTATTCTATTGCATTATCAGACATTCAGATAAATATTAGTAGTACTTTGCTTCATGTCTTGACGAGTCGAGTCGAGTATTTTAAGTCAATACTTGATTTCAATCTTTTGACTCAACTTAAATACTTAAGTCAAGAATTCTGACTCAACTTGAATACTCAAGTCAAGAATTCAGACTCGAATTGAGTCTTGATGAGTTGAGAACTCAGCTCAATCTTGATGACTCAACTTGACGCGATCAGTTTAATCAGAACGCAAGCGAAGATCAAGTAACAAACTCTGCAGAAGAGCAAGAGCATCATCGAAATGCAAGCGAAGATCAAGCAACAAATTCTGCAGAAGAGCAAAAGCATCATTGAGACGTGAACGAAGCTTCTGCAGCAAATCTCGCAGAAAAGCAAGCATCGCAAGAAAATAAATCTGATCAAGAGACAGTATTCATCGACTGATAAACATGTTTCACAGAAGATGACATTCTTTTTCGATGTTTAAATTCTTTGTCTGCTGCTAGTTCAAGTCTGTCAAAGAGATTGAGACACTGATCACTGTGTAATACACATTGAAATACAGACATAACAACTTGCAAATACAATACACTTCAATCAACAATATACTAGCTTAGTCTTTAAGCTGTTATGCGCATCATGTGAGCGCAAATCTTCAACGTGAGCTAAAGTAAATTCATTATGTTTCAACTTCTACAGTATCACATTCACTGCATGTAACACAACTTAATCTTTCATTCATCTGCTCATCATACTTGATGTGAGTCTTTCAATTTGCTTTCATAATTACATAAAATCATGATTTAGCATCATATGTCTCTTTCAACAAGCATCATCATCAAGATCAAGATATATTTATTGAACTTAATCTTAGTTGATTGAATCTGCATATTTAATATCAGTTGAGTACACATCTAGTTTGTCACGTCAACTCATCTCACATAGTCGAATAGCAGCATCAATATTTCATCATCATCATTTATTTTATTGAACTGATTTTATTGACTCATTATAATGACTAGCTTACGTCTTAAAAAGAATATCACTATCAGATATCAGAATTCTCAACTTGATGACAAGTGTTCAACTTTCAGAAACATGACAGAGATTCTTAGAATCTTAAACATTGATAAATATCAGCTGAAAAATCTAACAAATCAAGCTGAGCAATGAACTGAAAAGCACACGTCTACACTCAAGCACATCAGATTTAATGAGAAGTCAGCTATCATTGATGAGCAATTAACATCGTTTCTGTACAAGATCAATACACTTATGTTCAATGACTTTGAAACAAATTAAATTTTCAACATTTTAGTCGTTGTAATTCAATGAATGCTTTACAACAGAAGATGCTCTGAACAGAGACACGTCAAAAAGATCAACATATTTTTCATTTACACACAAACTAGTTCTACATCATCTTCAGATGATCAATCATTCATCATGTCAGAATTCAGATTTATGAGAGTCAAAGCTCTTCAAAGAATAGAGAACAGACATGAGAACTATTCTTCAACACTATCATCGATTTCTCAAATGAGAATCTGAGTTTATGAGAACTTCTATCGTTGATTCTCAGAATCTCTGAATCTATCAAGAATTCAAGTCACATACAACTCTTGACGTTTCATCGATGATAAAAGTTCAAGTCACATACAATCTTCGAGAAATCTCACATGAATCACATGTAATCTCGCTTGTTTCATCAATGATGTTTGAGCTTAGTCTTCTAAGTATATAGAGAAAAATTTGCTTCTGTATTTCATAGTCTAGTGTTAACTTTCTATACAAATAAATATTACTAAGCTACTATCAAATTTGATCGTATTATCTATGCGCATATTCTCTAGTGTGACTGTGCATTTCTCGAGCTACTCACAATTTTAACACTCTACTTTATTGCAGAGATGATAGTTTGTACAATCAAAAAAAAAATTTCGTTGACTTGAACAGCAATTCTTCGAATATGACACTCAATCTTTGTAATGAATCTTAATCTTTTTTCATTCTTGAAACTTCTGCGTCTTTGACTCAAGCGATTATCATCACTGACATCGTAGATGTACTTTTCGAGCATCATGATCAAGATACGATCTCTCTTGATGTCATGATTTCATCTCTCGAAAGCAATATTCACATGTCTTTCAAGAGTGTTGTCTCGTCTACTTTTGTCATCTTTACAGAGCTTGCACTCGCTCTGCTTGATCAAATCTCTTGCAACAATAGAGAGAAGTTTCAATTGAACTCGATGAAGAGTCTTGCACAGCATTAAGTGATCATCATCGATATTATGATCTCATTGACTTGATCATCTTCTGATTTCACAAGCATTAGTTTGAAGAATCTATTAGAGACTCGTTGTCGTGCAACATTGAACGAAGACATCAGAAGCATTCGCGTCAATGTAAAAAGAAAAGAGAGACAGCGTATGCTGCTTCAGACAAGAATGAAAGTTGTTAAGCATGAACTTTTATTTGTCACTCTTGACGAAATTCAGAGCATTATCAACGACGTGAAAGTCTTGCAGAGACAACAGAATTATTTAAAGATGTGCATTTGACATGAGACGTTGTTCATTGAAAATATCACTTTGCTAGAAGATCTGAATCAAGCATTTTGCACATTGAACTTTGATTACTTTTTAACATGACAAAGTCATGCATCTGATCATCTTGAATCGAAGTTTCGCAAAAGAGTTATTGCTAAAGTCATAAAGAATTCTTTCGTCAATGATGATTCTTTTAAGAAGAAAACAATCATTTCTAAGATCATTCTCTTGAATAAGTTCTCAAAAGAAAAGAAGTTCAAATTCATGATCGACGAGAATCTAAAGTTGTTTTTCAGAAAACTAAAGTTGAACTTCATCAAGATGAACTACATCAAAAACAATGACAAGCTTGATTACATCACGAAATATGTAAAGATCACGATGACGCACTATCTTCAACAGATTGAGAAGACTGTTGAGAAGAAAGATTGTAGAATCACATGAGCGAAGTTTCTCAAGACTCTTCAGCAATGCTTGCTTGACGTGAAGTCACTTCAGAATTGAGCGAACGATCTATGAAATGTCATTATAAAAAGAAGCGATCAAACATGCATGTCGTTCTTTCTGAAACTCAACAAGACACATTTTCAAAATCGTGTTGAAATCATGAAGTCTGAGAAAGTGCTATTGTTCAGATTTCTGAGTGAACTACTCTTCTTGAACAAGATCAAGCTAATTGTACTAACTTTTACTCAATGAAGCAAGATATTCTGTCGAGAATTGATGAAGTACATTGACATGCAGCATGCTTTGAACTATGCTCAGCAGAATTAACAGTTGAAAACAAACTCGTCTCTTGAAAATCAATCACACAAGAAGAGTTTGCAGAGTCTCTCACAGAGAATCAATAGTCGAGAAAAAGAAGAATACTTTGATAATCAGCAAGAGCAACGAGAATCAGAATTGAGAAAAACAGTCTTTTGAAAGAAAAAATATCACAGAATCAGCGAGAAAACGTACGTCAGATGCAAATCTAGAGATCACGCAGAATTGAATTGTTCAAACTCATGATTCATCTTTTCAAGAGCTTTCTTCTCAAAAGCTTCTTCTGCTTCTAACAATATTCTCATTGTCAACGTCTTGAAAAAAGACTTAGCTTGATAGATTTCTCTTATCTATCGATCGCTCAAGAAAAGAGAGCAACTGAAGAGTATGAAGCTCAATGAGTCAACTCGATCAGTCAACTGTCTGTTGAACTGAACGCGTTGACAATGTTGAAGAACTTGAACTCAGTCACAACATCATTTATTCTCATAGTCAAGATCAAGTCAGAATGTTTCAATCTTCTTGAAACTTAAATCATGATGAACACTGAGTGTATGTTAAACGTGATTCATCACAGTCTCATGAAATGTTTAAATAAGATCGAGAATATTCATTCTTGAAAGTTCATGAGAATTTTCTTCAACGATAAATCAATGCAACTACATGAAACAATACTGCTTGATTTGAACATTCAGAACTTTGATAAGAGCAATCTATGCATCTTGAAGATTTTTATCGTTGTCGAATATGTTTCAGAGAATCTCATGTTAAATCTTTCATTCTTTAAGAAGCATAATTTCATTCACGAGTTTGTTCATTGATGCTTATGCTGAAGAATCTTGTATGCTCAGAATGAAAGAAAGAGACTATCTCATTGAAGAACAGTTTCAGAATCATTTTATGTGATGTTTAATGAAGCAAGACTTGCGTCAAGTCTTTTTGCATACAATATTCATTAATCTAGCTTCGTAAGAAAAGTTACTTTCAAGTCTTCTCATTGACGTAATCATCAGAAGAAATGAGAAGTCTCAAGCACTCAATTGACTCAGAATCTCAAGCAACAGAGCATCACAATACACATTCAATTGCTTCTAGATGCTTTGTACGACTCTTTGAGTTTCTCAATGACAGAAGAAAACTTTCGATTTACACAGATTGAGAATACAATAGTCGATCAATTCTTAAATGTTTCAAAAGAATTTGCAAATTTCGCAAATTTCTTCACTCAAAAAGTCAAAGTTCTTTCGACTCATGAACTTCATGATCATGCTATTTGCATCAAGAAGAGTCGTATCGCTTTTTGAAGTTCTTTGTACAATTTTTTTTGCAGTTGAACTCATTGCACAAAAGATGTATATCAAGAAACAGCTTTGAGCAAACATGATACAATATTTCATCTCTTCAGCTGAAACATTCATGCTCTTTACATTTAAAAAAGATGAAACGCTGCAATCGTGCGTTGATTATCAAGAGCTCAACGTAATCACTCTCAAGAATAAATGTTCTCTTTTGCTGATCAATGAAGCTCTCGATCATCTTACAGACATCAAGTGATTTATCAAGCTTGATATCAAGAACGCATTCAACAAACTTTGTATATGAAAAGAAAATGAATGAAAGACAACATTTCATACGAGATTTGACTTATACAAGTATCTCATAATGTTCTTTGATCTTATCAATGCATCGACTTTCTTTCAGATCTATATGAATCAGACTCTGTTTGAATTTCTCGACATCATTTATCTCATTTATCTGAATGACATTTTGATATTCAGCAAAATTCGCAAGCAACATGTTCATCATGTACAACAAATTCTTGACAAACTGCAGATTTTAAAGCTCTACATCAAGCTCTTCAAATGCAAATTCTTCAAGAAAGAGTTATTCTTTCTAAAATATAAAGTAAAAAAAAGAGAAATTTCAATAAAGAAGAATTAAATGCAAATCATTCAAGATTGATTACAATCAAGAATGATGAAAAAGATTCAAATGTTTCTCGACTTTGTCAACTTTTATCATCAATTCATAAAAAACTATTCAAGAATAGCATCATTCTTGATCAATCATCTCAAAATGAGTCTCTTTTCTAATGGAAAGAAGAGACGAATTTTCAAAGAACAGATGAAGCGAATTGAGTTCATCAACAGTGCTTAAAACACTTTTCAGAAACTGAAAGTCATCTTTGCTCAAAACGTTGTTCTTCAGCACTTCAATTCTGCGAAAGTCATAAGACTAAAGATGAACGTCTCTGAATTTGCAAAGAGAATGATGATATTTCAACAAACAGATATCACACTTGAGAATCTACATTGACACTCAGTAATCATCTGATCAAGAAAGTGACAATTGATTGAATGAAACTATGATGCACATGATCAGAAAATGCTGATGATTGTCGAAAGCATAAATCATTGAAAACATTATCTAGAAAAGACTTGACATGAAATAAAGATAATCAATGATTATGCAAATCTTCAACACTTCATGACAACAATTAAGCTCTCTTGCAAACAAATGAAGTGAATCAACAGACTTACTGTGTACAACTTCAAGATCTTCTATTAAAAGAGAGCAAGCAACTTTGTCAATGACTTGTCAAGAAGACTCAACTATGAGAAAGATATCGATGCAGATCAGAGAGAGTTCACTCATGATCTAGCATACATGAGAAAACTCTTGAAGAATTTCTCGAATCAGTTAGCGTCAATGCTCGTCATTTTCATTCGACAGTTCAAGATTCTGAGCATCAAGAATCACAAAAAAATAGTCATCAGATCATTTGAAAAGATTATCAACTTATCAGCATTTGCAAGAAGAATCAGAAGAGTCTTTCAAACTTTGAAGAAACTCTCAACTGCTGACGAAAAGTCTCAATAATGATTTCAAAACATCATTATTTCTCGTCAAAAGAACATCTGTCTTTGCGAGAACAGTGAATCAACATTTACTACTGTCGCTGAAACTAAAGAAGATGTCTGCTCTCATAAGAACATTGAGTCAAGATCTACTACTGTCGCTGAGACTAGAAACATCGTCTGCTCTTGCAAAAACATTGAATCAACGTTTACTACTGTCGCTGAGACTAGAAAAGATGTCTGTCTTTATAAGAACATTGAGTCAAGATCTATCACTGTTGCTGAAATTGAAAGAAATGTTACTCAGATGAGATGAAAACGCAGAAGAGCAAATTCTTCTGTTGAAGAAAGCAAATGTTTGATCATGAATCAGAGCAAAAGTTCAGCTATGTGTTGTTTCGCTGGTGAAAGCGAATGTTTGATCATGAGTCAGAGCAGAGTTTCGACTATGTGTCATTCTGCTGAAGAGAGCGAATGTTTAATCATGAGTCAGAGCAGAGTTTTGACTATGCGTCGTTCTGTCAAGAAGAGCGAATGTTTGATCATGAGTCAGAGCAAAGATTTGATCATGTGTTGTTCTGCTAAGAAAAGTGAATGTTTGATCATGAGTCAAAGCAGAGATTCAACTATGCATCATTCTGCTGAAGAAAAGAAAGCTTTAATCACGAGAGAGAAAGTGAATGCATCAAAAAGTCATTTTGTTGCAATTCAGAATGATTCAGATGAGACAGATGATGCAGTCTCGAAGTCTACGAAAATTCATAAATGTTTCAATTCGTTGATATAAAATGATGTTCTGATTTCAAGCTTTGTTGACTTTGCAAGCTACTCTTTCAAGAATCTGACTTAACTGATCTGCAAACAGCAAAAAATGAATCATCTCGTCATCACAGTACAAGAATTAATGAAAAAGAAAAACTTAAGCATGCGTGATATTGAGATTGACTTCAGCGTTTTCAGAGTCAACTGATCAAAGAAAATCACAGACAACATCATGATATTTCAAGAATTCATTTATGTCTCTGCATAAAATGAATTTAGAGCAGAGATTATGAGACAACATCATGACAGCTTTCTTGCAGAACATCTTGATTCTTGACGATGTTTAAAGCTTGTTCAATGAATCTTCAACTGATTGTTTGCAAATAAGAACATTAAGAAATACTGCAGAATCTGTAAATCATGTCAGCAACATAAGACATTACATCACAAAATCTGAAGACTTCTGAATAATTTGCTCACTTCTTGAAGAATATGAGAAAGCATTATCATGAACTTCATCATCGATCTTTTTGACAGCACAAGCGTCTCAGACATTTTCTACAACAGCATTATGATTGTAGTCGATCATCTTTTCAAGATGACGCACTACATTTCTATTCAAAAGACAATGATTGTTTTCGATCTGATTAATCTCTTTCTTGACAAAGTAGTTCAATATCACGAAGCTTTTGATGATATAGTCTCTGACAGAGATTTCGTATTTACATCACACTTTTGAACGTTGCTGTGCTATCATCTTCTGATCAAGTGAAAACTTAGCATCACGTTTCATTCTTGCATTGATGATCAAATCAAAAGACAGAATTAAATTCTTGAGACTTATCTTCGAGTGTACTGCAACGATGTTTAAAATGATTGAGTTCATCTTCTTGTCATGATCGAGTTCTTCTACAATAACAGCGTTCATGTTGCAACATTGATAACATCATTCTTTGCAGTCACAGAAAAACATTCGAGAATGAAATTCAGCGTTAAGAGTCATTCAAAGAAATCAGAGTCAGTCACGAACTACGTAACGAGAATGAAAAGACTGCACAAGAATCTTCGCTACAGACTTGCAGAGACAAACGTCGACTACGCGACTCAGCATGACAAAAGACACTCTGCTAAGACATATTTTATCGATCAGTTGATGTGATTAAATGTCATGAACATTCAAATCAAGAAGTCTTTCAAGAAACTTGAAGTCAGAAGATACGAATCGTATAGAATTCTGAAGCATCTGAGCAGACAAGTCTATCATTTGAAACTGTTTTCAAAGACGTGAATACACTCGATATTCAATGTCAGCTTGCTGAAATCTTTCTGCTCAAGAGAGAGAAAATTAAATGAGTCGCTCATGAAAGATCTTGAGCTAAAGAAAGAAGTATATGATAGTTGAAAGATTGATGACATATTGAATAGTTGCATGCAGAATAATCAGTTGCAATATCTGCTTAGCTGAAAGAACTTTGAAGTTTCAGAAAATATCTGAGAATCATTGAACTGTCTTGATAACTGCAAGACTTTATTGAGATTCTTTCATCGCAAACATCTCATCAAGCTCGAAAGTAAGTCGTTAGCATCATCACGAAAGATTCGAAGTATGCATAAATCGAAGTAAAAGAATTGATAACTATTTAGCTATCACTAACAAAAAAAGAAAAGAAAAGAAAAGAAACTCAACAAGACTTTCTCGCTCATTCATTCTCGTCAATACTCGTCTCGACAGTCTAAAAAGCTGTTAGCAAGTGCATAAATCAATACACGAATAGCTTACGAGTTTCATATGATAAATGTATTACTCAGCTTTCACTTTCTCTGAAATTCAAGAGTTGATGATAGTAAACTCTTGCATCTATTAGTCAGACTGCACAAAACATGCACAAGCTATTGTATTGACAGAATGAATGAAATAAGAAGCTCATATCAAAGCTCATTGTGTTCTTCATCTCTTTGATAATAGATTGCGTGATCGACGTCAAAGATGAGAGAAGAGAAGAAGTCATCGACAGAAATGAATCAAACAAGAGCAAGATGTTCTTCATCTCTTTGATAATAAACTGCGTGATTGAAGATGAGAGAAAAGAAGAAGTCATTGACAGAAATGAATCAGACAAGAGTGAGAACAGAAAGACATGAAAAAGCAAAGAAAACAAGAACGAAGACAACATCACAGAAGAGCATGTTTCAATTGCAACAGAGACATTCTGATCTTTCAAACACATCACAAGAAGAATCAGAGCACTCTGAGTTCAAGCGATCAAAGCGAGTCAAAAAGTGTCATACTTTTCAACTTGTCTTTGCAACTCTTTAATAACTCTCTTCTGTTTTATGACTTGACACAAGAAATCATCAATGCAAGTCTCTTGTTCAACAATTAACTTTTGCATCTCTCTGTAACTAATGATAATGTTTTCAACGTCTTTCTTCATCTCACTTATATCGTTTCTGTTGATTTCTACATTTAGAACGAGAAAACGCAGCTTCTTTTCAACGTAATTTTCAATTTCAAGAAACATTTGATTCTGATCTGAGTCGAGAGAAAGATCATGAGAGATGATTCTCATTCTTTCGATCACAGATGAGTCAGACGTGATCTCAACAAGAGAAGAGTTTGAGCGAGAAGTGCTCAGACAAGACGAAAAAGTGCTTGAACAAGACGAAGAAGTGCTCAGATGATGTAAAGAAGTGCTTGATTCAGATGAAGAGAGAGCAGAGCTGATCAAAATGAATATCAAGTTGCTCTTGAATACTCTAAAAAAGCATCAATTAATCATTGAATTTTCACATCTTGAAGCTACTGAAAATTATACTTACAACTCATACTTGCAATTTGTCTTGATAACGATGCATAGTGCACATTTCTTGAAATTCTTTGCAATAGAAAACTTTATTTTGATGCAGTTTACATTTCTTTTCATGCACTTTTTACATCTATTCAAGAGTTGTATTGCAATTTCTTTGCTGTGCACATTCAGAGCTGTTTTGTGATGCTGAGTTGATGACGTGAGATTTCTCATGTAGAAAGAAAGAAAGACAAATCTTTGATCAGAAGTGATGTGAGAATGAAAGAATTGAACGTAAACAGCAGATACAATGAGTGCGCTGACGCAAGATGAAGAATCAATAGCGAAGAAAGTAAGCAGATGTGATGTGAACACGTTTTGTGTTTTAAAAGAGAGATACGACGAAGAACTGCATCACTCACTTCTCTTAAACTTCTTCATCTTCATTCAAAATATTATCAGCTCATCATCATTAAATCAAGAAGCTGATTCATACTCATTATGATCATGATACTCGAAAAAATCGTACACAACTACTCTACAGAATGAATAAAAGATCAAGTAAAATAATGAGATGAAGATTGAATGCAAGAACGAAAGTTGAAGAAGAAAGAAAGTTAAAGATCACGCAGAAGATAAAAAAGATGAGTCAATAAAAATTCATTACTTCACAACAAATAAACATAAACATCAATGATCATCATTCTCGCGCTAGTCACAACAAACAACAGAAGCATCGCTCTTCTGTTCACTGTTTACTTCTACTATCTGATACTATCTTCTGCTTGTTGTCTACTTCTACTATCAAGTATCATTTATAGAAGAAAAGCTTCAAATTAAACAAATCTTGATTCTCATTACAATTGTCATCATGAGAATTCAAGTCTAGTCAACGTGCATATGTTAATGAAAGAAAGCATCGAGATCATGACAATACACTGCATAACTACATAAAACGTCTGCAAAGCGACAGTTGAAGTATAATGAAACAACAAGATAATTGTCAGAATTCAGATCTATGAGAATCAGAGAATAGACATGAATGCTACTGCTGATCATTTAGAAATTCTACATGAGTTGCAAAGAATGCTCAGTCTACGTCTACGAGAATCAAAGATTAAAGAATATGTTATCATCAGAATTTAAGTCAGACACAAATGCTACTGCTGATTATCTAGAGATCTTACATAAGTCGCAGAGAATACTCAGTCTATGTCTACAAGAATCAAAAGTTAAAGAATATGTTATCATCAGAATCTAAATCTATGAGAATCAAGAGAATAAACATGAATGCTACTGCTGATTCTTTAGAAACTTGATGCTTGCAACTCGAAGAATAAAACAATGCTCACACGCTATCAAAAGAGAATCTCAAGAACACAATTACACACAGTGAGTTCTGATGTCATGCATTGCATGATGTCATCGCTCTTCTGCTTGCGATCGTTCATAATTCAACAATAAGAACGTTGTTATTAAGAAAGAGAATAATTGTCAGAACTCAGATCTATGAGAGTCAAAGCTCTTCAGAGAATAAAGAACAGACATGAAAACTATTCTTCAATGCTATCATTGATTTCTCAAATGAGAATCTGAGTCTATGAGAATCTCTATCGTTGATTCTCAAAGTCTCTGAGTCTATCAAGAATTCAAGTCACATACAATTCTTGATGTTTCATCGATGATAAGAGTTCAAGTCACATACAATCTTCAAGAGACTTCACATGAGTTGCATGTAATCTTGCTTGTCTTATCAACGATGCTTGAGCTTAGTCTTCTGAGTATATAGAGAAGAATTCACTTCTGTATTTCATAGTCTAGTGTTAACTTTCTATACAAATAGATATTACTAAGCTACTATCAAATTTGATCGTATTATCTACGCGCATATTCTCTAGTGTGACTGCGCGTTTCTCGAACTACTCACAATCATCACACACAAGATTGTAAAGATTTAACAAGCATCATTTGTGTCTGAGTTTTTGCAGTCATAAGAAGTCATGTGATTCATCAGAACACTTGAAGACGTTGAACTGTTAGAATCATACCTAGAGCAAGTCATAGAGATACAGGTAAACGAAGGGTAAATCAGGTAAACGAGGTGTTACGATCCTAGCTACGCACCTTCGTTGGTAGCTATGTTGATGGCTATGTTGATGACTATGTTGATGGCTATCCTGAGAGCTATCGCCGATCGCTCGCCGCTAGGGCATAGACTTGTTCCGAAGCCAACCCTATTCAGGGTTAGCTTATGTTCTCCTGAGTCATATAGATAGCCGGCCCTTCCCTTCTAGATACTTTCCTTCCTTAGCATTTATATACTCGTTACATTACACCCATATGACTCGCTCTATGCTGGCCCCTAACACGAGGATTCAAAGCTAAAGAGCGAGGTCTATCGAGGTGCGAAGGCTATATGTATAGAAGGAAGGGGAGCGCTAGGCCCGATAGGGCCTAGGCCCGCTCCGAGAACGCGCGTTCCAGTAGAAGGCTGGGCACGCTCGTAACATTACTCTCTCCCCTCAGTCAAGCAATGACCTCATTGCTTCAATCAGTTCTTTCTTGTTCGTTCCGTTACCGTTCTATTCAGGCGTTCCAAGCCCATTCCATCGAGCGTTTCAAGCTCATTCCATCAGGCGTTTCAAGCCTATTCCTTCTTGATATCTGGCGCCATTGAAGCAGGCTCACTATCGGTCCGTGCCTACTACACGCATGTAGTAGGGCTTGTTCTGTTCATGCCTACCGCATTCGATAGGGCTTGTTCTGTTCGATGACGGGCTCAGTCAAGAGGTCAACTATCGGCTTTGCCATTGTAGCAGGCTCACTTCGGATGACGAGCTCGGCGGCGAGGTCAATCGTTATCTGCCCTTGTAGCAGGCTCACTATTCTTGTCATTCAAGCAGGCTCTTTCTATCCAGCTTCAAATATTCAACGGTGGACGGGTTTCAGCTCATATCTTCGTGTTTTCAGGCATATAGTATATGTTCTATCCCCTCGAGGCATATAGTATATGCTACCCTGTCTGCAGTACATATCATCTTTGCTGTTGTCGTCAATGTCGTGAATAGAGGTAAATCGTAGCAGGTACGGGTAAGAGGTTCGTTGCTGAATCGGGTGGATTGCCATTGAAGCAGGCTCACTATCGGTTCGTGCCTGCTACACGCATGTAGCAGGGCTTGTTTCGTTCATTCGATGACGGGCTCGGCGACGAGGTCAATCGTTATCTGCCTTTGTAGCAGGCTCACTTCTGGTTCGTGCCTGCAACGCGTCGCAGGGCTTGTTCTGTTCGTGCCTACTACACGCATGTAGTAGGGCTTGTTTCGTTCGTTGACCGGCTCAATCAAGAGATCAACTATTGGCTTGCCATTGTAGCAGGCTCACTATCGGTTCGTGCCTGCTACACGCATGTAGCAGGGCTTGTTTCGTTCATTCGATGACGGGCTCGGCGACGAGGTCAATCGTTATCTGCCTTTGTAGCAGGCTCACTTCTGGTTCGTGCCTGCAACGCGTCGCAGGGCTTGTTCTGTTCGTGCCTACTACACGCATGTAGTAGGGCTTGTTTCGTTCGTTGACCGGCTCAATCAAGAGATCAACTATTGGCTTGCCATTGTAGCAGGCTCACTATCGAGTGACGGGCTCGGCGACGAGGTCAATATTGGACGCGCCTTTGAAGCAGGCTCACTATCGGTTCGTGCCTACTACACGCATGTAGCAGGGCTTATTTCGTTCGTGCCTTTGCAGCAGGCTCACTTCGGGTGCCGTTCAAGCAGGCTAACTTCTGGTCAATCGGGTCTGATCGATCGAGGGTCGGTTCGTGCCTGCAACGCGTCGCAGGGCTTGTTCTGTTCATACTGTCGAAATTTCTGAGTTCGACTTCTGGTTCTAGGAATTTCTGGTTCCTATTCCGGTGACGAGCTCAGTAAAGAGCTAGTCAAGGACAACGCGTTCGTGTTCTTCTGTTCTGATTCTACCGGAATTGCTGGTTCCGAATCAGAGTTCTACTGAAATTGCTGATTTCAGTTCTGATGACGAGCTCAGTAAAGAGGTCAACTGTTGTCTTCTGTTTCACGTCTACTACACGCGTGTAGCAGAGCTTCTGCTTCCGATCGTAGAGCTGCAAAAACCGGCTCAACTAGGAAGCGAACCACTGTCGTGTGGTATGTACGGAGCTTTGAATAATGTTAGAACCATACCTAGAGCAAGTCATAGAGGTACAGGTAAACGAAGGGTAAACCAGGTAAACGAGGATTCAAAGCTAAAGAGCGAGGTCTATCGAGGTGCGAAGGCTATATGTATAGAAGGAAGGGAAGCGCTAGGCCCGATAGGGCCTAGGCCCGCTCCGAGAACGCGCGTCCCAGTAGAAGGCTGAGCACGCTCGTAACATGAACTTCATGCAATGATGAGTTCACACTTGAATCTGATCACTTTGAAAGAGATCTCGAAAATGAGCTTGACTTCGATCGAAGATGTACTTGATCACGATTTACATGATGACAAAGATCGATTTTATAATGTTTCGTTTAAGATGTGAATTGAAATTCTCAAAGACGACATCAGCTACACTGAGATGAACATTATCATTTACATCACAGATGACGAAGTCTTGAAAATAAATTCAGATAGAACTTTTCAAGCTGCATTACGCAATGTCTTGAATCGATTTAATCATGCTGCTCGCTTTAATGTGACTTGCGTTACATCATACTCTGATAGATCAGAAACACATGTATGTAAACAGCAAACTATTGATCAGTGCAGAACTCACAGACAAGACTTCATCAATCTCAACTTTTCATCAAGAGCACACAAGATTCATTGATACTAATAAAAGCAAAAAGATTAACAAAGTGACAAATTGAAGAAATGAGATCAACACATTATCAATCAATCATGAAATGACAATTGATAATTTGATAGATCATGTATATCAATAAAGATTGACAAGAAGTTTAGATTTCATAAAACAGAATTAAATAGACTTTACTCAAGTTCAAGAGCAGTCAGCAGTCGTTAGCATGAAAGAGAAAGATGCAAGTGACACAGCTGTTCTAATTACAACAAAGAATAATGTTAACTCAGCTGATGATGCAGCGAGATCTAGTAGATTTATGAAGTGTGTACATTCACAGCGAACTGATGATGAGTGAAAATTTCACGAACGAGAATCAAGTAGTTCATATACTAGGTCAACAGCAATTCAAATTCAAAGACATGAAAGAAGTCAGAGCAAATGAGACAGTGATCTCGACAACAAATGAGATTAACACGTCAATAATTAATGTTGCATTGAAAGTCAATAAATTGAAAAGATGTGTATAGTAGCAACGTTGAACTGACAAGAGTGAAGATTTCACGAACGAGACTCACATGCTCTTAATCTTTTCATAAAAGCGATCAAGATTCAATCATTCAAAGAAAGATGCAACAAGCATCACATTAGCTGATTAAACATTGTTTTATGATAAGTCAATGAAGTATGTGTATAAACAACAGATTAACAACAAGTGATCTTTACAGAGAATGATGAAAGTTCTGAATCATTGCATTCAAAGTGACGAAAGTCTGACAACAAGATGCAGACTCAAGAGAATGACATGTTGATGTCAGCTTTGAATAAGTTTAACATTTCAGCTTCAAATGTTGATCAGTCAATAAACATAAGTTCAGAATTGAAGTGTGATAGTTCTTCATTGAAGAAAAACAAAATCATCAGCTCACATCGAGATTCAATGAGTCGAGTTGAACAACATGAAACAACTGTATCATCTTCATCTCAGCAGACGAAATCTCAACAGAACATAATGATCTTCGATTGTTCAGTTACAGAAGATCTCGCAAGAGAGTCAAATCATGTGCAATCAAACATGAATATCAATGATGATAAAGATAGTGAGAAGAATTTAAAGAAGCATTACGTGAGATGATTGAGATATCAAAGTCAATCTTGTTTCTTGATTAACAAGATTGAACAGACTCATGACGAAGATATCATTGACTGTTACAGAGCATCTTCATGAAGAAGACAGATGATGAAATTATGCTCAATTGTTTCTGCATGATCTTAATCATGTTGAATCTCAGTCACGCATACATTTGCAAAGAATGAACACGTCACTCTTTTTATATCAGACTTTTGAAATTTTTGTGATGTTTAAGATGAAAATGTTCATGAAGAGAGAATTCAATGTCAATGATATGAATCTTGAAAAGATAAACATAAATGTCAGCAAGATTAAGAATGAAGAATGCTAATTTATTGATAAGACAATAAAGATGCTTGAATTGATTTGTCTGAATCGTTTATTGCACATAGCACATGACGAGATCAATGATGCTCGTTACAAGAAGAAGTTCAATGAACATCTGAAAGAAGACACTTTCAGTACATCTCAGTCTAAAGATGCAAAGTGCTTTTTCAATAACAAGTTGAAAATTGAATGTTCATGTGTGAATGCAAGCTCATCTGCACATCTCATATCATTGAAATTTGTCAATCTAATTATTATTTCATCAGTCTTGATCATCAACTGACTAAAAAAGATTTGAATTCATCTCGACAAGAATAATGATCTATTACGTTGACAGATTCATCACGCATATTGTGATGCAAAGATGAACGCGTTAGTCATCAGATTGACATGAACAGATAGAGATCTTTTAATAGAACAAGAGCAAGTTAGTTCTAATCTCATATGTGTGATCATGATAGACATGTACAAGACTTGCGTTGCAGCATTGATGAGAAATTGATATCAATCTGAAAGAGTAACTTCTAGATCAAAACAATCACAGTCAATATAACAGCTCTGAGATATAAAATGAGATCGACTGATTGCAAATGAGACGCATAGAAAGATGATTCAGACATTCAAAATTATCAATCTGTTTAAGAACATGAATGAAAAATCTCGTAAGTGATTTGTTACAGATACATTCTTCGAACGATCTCTCATACAAATGACGACATGAATGAACATGCTGATGACAGACTCGATGATGAATCAACATGAATCAAGATGAAAAGAAAAAAAAGCTCATCAAGTCAATTTGATATACTGTACATATAAAAATTTGAAAAAGATAAACAAGATACATATGAAAATCATCAATCTTCAAGAGAAAGATCATCAAGTCATTAAGAAGTACATCAAAGAGCTAAAAATCATGTGTGACACATTATGATTACAACGTGATATCAATCTATCAAAGTTTTTCAACTTTCTTCTTACAAATGTGAAATTGAATAAGCATCAAGATGTCAATTGCAAGCTTTCATCAATGTTCAATGAACTTGTCAATTTCTC
>JAABUY010002570.1_pt1 | contig 21320 bp, 13 predicted proteins | sample 5560271 | NCBI WGS metagenome assembly JAABUY01 (sample SAMN10711886, study PRJNA513374) | rock metagenome | isolation source: Antarctica rocks | place: Antarctica: Victoria Land, University Valley | reverse complement strand
GCGGTTTGGTTAAAGCCGTTTTGGCATCGCCGTATAAAAAATGCCAGGTAAAAACAGCAAAAGCAGAAGGATCGGTAAACATCATATCGTCAACTTGTAAATGCTTATTGTTATAAGTGATTGCGCCGCCCCCTTCCATATCAAAGCGGACAGCTTCCTTAATTTCCGGAAAATCATTTTTTAAAGCCGGGGCAAAAGGAGCGGAGGTGCCGGTGAGGTCAAACTTTCCGCCGTCCCACTTGGCATGCTGCACTACGCGGTAAATCCGGTCGGCATTTTCATGGTAGCGATCAAAGCTCAACTCATCAGCAACAAAAAGCGCAATCAACCAGAAAGCGGCCAGTCCGATAGTTAAACCAGAAATATTGATCAGCGAAAAAACCTTGTTCTTTTGCAGGTTGCGGAAAGTGATTTTGATGTAGTTTCTGAACATAACTTTAGTTTTTAACTGTCAGCAATCAGCCTTCAGCTTTTTGAATAATTTGTTATTTAGTTTTTAGCTGCTGGCAATCAGCCTTCAGCTTCTTTTATAGCTTATTATTTTGGTATGAGGTTTCAGGTATCAAAATGCAAATCGCTGATACCTGAAAGCTATTCAACCTTCAAACTCTTTACCGGGTTGGCCAATGCTGCTTTTATCGTTTGTATGGTAATCAGCAACATAGTTACCAATGTGAGCAAAGCGATAGCGATTATAAACGGATAACTTGTAATGGTGGTCCGGTAAACATAATCGCTTAACCATTTTTGCATGATAAAAAAAGCAATCGGGCAGGCGAGCAACCCTGCAATCAAAACAATTCCTAAAAACTCTTTTATAAAAAGGAGGATAATGCCCGCAACAGAAGAACCCAGCACTTTTCTTATCCCGATTTCTTTTGTTCGCTTTTGGATGCTTTGTGCGGTCAATCCTAAAATTCCTAATAACACAATAACAATAGCCAGTGCTGTTGCCATGTAAGATGCTTTTTGCAATTGGATTTCTGTTTGATACACCTTTTTCAATGCATCATCCATAAAAACATATTCAAAAGGAGCATCAGGTAAAAGCGTTGACCACTTTTTTTGCAGGGTTTCCAAATCATGTTGCATGTTGCCTGGCCTCAGCTTAAAAGAAAAATAGCGGTAAAAGTTAGAGAAGTTTACATTGATAAATGTTATGGGCTGAATCTGCTGCTGCATAGAACCAAAATGGAAATCGCTGGTAACGCCACAAATAGTAAACAGGTTCTTGTTTCCCTGAATATGTACTTGCTGTCCAATGGCTTTCTGTGGATCTATCCATCCGAAAGCTTTTGATTGTGTTTCGTTGATAACAACTTTTGCAGAATCTGAGGGCGCATATACAGCCGTAAAAAAACTTCCTGCCTTTAACTGAATACCATAAGCAGCAGCAAATTGATTGTCTGTTCCTAAAGCCTGGGAAGTTATTGCCTGTGTAGAATCTGCACTTTGTTTATAAACTTGTATTGATCCGCCATTCATTCCATCCGGTATTTCCCATGAAAGCGATACGCTTTTTACTTCCAGCATTTGTGCCAACTGATAGCGTATATGCTCCATCTTTTGTACGCCTTGGCGCGACCAATCCCTCGGAACAGAAGCATAAACAATATAGTCTTTGTTATAACCTAAATTCCTGCTGAAAAAGAAGTTAACTTGTTGAGAAATGATGAAGGCGCCGATTAAAACAACAACTGCAATTCCAAATTGAAAAGCCACCAATGATTTTCGCATGAACACACCTTCTTTGATCGAACCAACTTTTCCTTTTAACGAATCAACAGATTTTAAAGAAGATAAAACAAAGGCAGGATATATGCCCGCAAGTAAGCCGATTATTAAGGCAAGCAAAAATGGAATCAGTAGAAAATAAGTTGGGAATGCAAAAAGACTTAAAATTTCTTTCTCAAGCACGTTGTTAAACACAGGCCTTGCTATCGTATAAATTATCAGTGCAAAAACAGTAGCCAGCAAAACGAGCAGTGTTGATTCGATCAGAAACTGCCAGATCAATTGTTTTTTCATTCCGCCTAAAACTTTGCGAATACCCATTTCTTTCATTCTGGACCAGGATTGACTTACACACAGGTTAATGAAATTTATAATAGCCATCAGCAGAATAAACAGCGCAATTGACGACAACGTGTAAATCATCTTTTTAACTACACCATTATTAGCTGATACATAATAGTTTTTTAGCGGAACCAGATAAGGCGTTAAGTTTTGGAGGATTTGTGCAGAAACATTCTTTTTAAGCAGATCATGAATCGGTTTTTCCAGGTCTTTTGGTGTTACACCTTTCTGTAATTCCAGGTAGCCAACCAGGTTTGTATTGTTCCAGCCTTCGTCATTTCTTCCCATAAAGCGAGACGCGCTTAAAGGAAGAAAAAAATCATTGTTGTTATAATCATTTAAGTTGATAACAGAATTTCTACCTGATTTTTTCATCACGCCGGAAATAACAAAATCATGTTTTGATCCGGAAAAATTTTCGATGGTTATGGTTTGTCCGATTACATCCGTTTTGCTAAAATATTTGATCGCTTTATCTTCTGCAATCACTACAGAAAAAGGATCGTTCAATGCTGTTTTTATATTGCCTTTTAACAAACTAAATCCATACATATTTAAAAAAGTACTGTCACCAAGTTGTATGTGTTCGCGAAAGTGCTTATCGCCTTTGGAAATATTTGAAGTAATCCCGTCCCAATGGTAATAATTGGCAACCAGGTTTGGATATTCTGTTTTTAAAGCTTTGGGTAGTTCTGCTAAAGTAGAAAGTTCGAAACCCATATTCGGGTCTTTCCATTTACTTTGTAAAATGTATTGCCGGTCGGCGTTCTTCAACTGGCGGTTCACCTGTAAGTCTCCCCAAACATAAGCGCCAATCAATAGGGTAAATGCAATACCGGTTGATAAGCCAATGATATTAACAATTGAATAAAAGCGATTTTTGATGATATTTCGCCAGGCAATTTTAAAATAGTTTTTAAGCATTGTTTTTAAGCTTTTAGCTGTCGGCAATCGGCTTTCAGCGTTTGTATGGTTTAATAGTTGAGCCCCACCTAACCTCCCCAAAGGGGAGGAACCAAAGTTCGATACCTTTATTGTTCGCCATGCATAAGCCCTCTCCTCTGGAGAGGGTTTGGGTGAGGCTTTCCTCACTCACTTCTCAAACTCTTTACCGGATTGGCCAGTGCTGCTTTTACCGCCTGAAAACTGACGGTGATTAAGGCAATGAACAACGCGATTGCAGCTGCTAACACGAAAACCCACCAGCTAATGTTGGTGCGATAAGCAAAACCTTGCAACCATTTGCTCATTGCAAACCAGGCAATTGGTGTGGCAATCACGATAGAAATAAAAACAAGTTTTATAAAATCCTTAGAAAGCAAAGCGGTAACGTTGGCGATTGTAGCACCTAAAACTTTGCGGATACCAATTTCTTTGGTGCGCTGTTCGGCCGCATAAGTAATCAGGCCGAACAAACCGAGGCAGGCAATCAAAATAGCAAAAAAAGCAAAACAGATAAACAGTTTTCCGGTGCGTTGTTCTGATTGGTAGAGTTGGTTAAAATCCTCATCCATAAAAGAATAAAGAAACGGCTGGCCAGTCATTTCTTTAACTACACCATGGTATTTGCTTTCTATTTGTGCCAACACTTGTGGTATGTTTTTACTCTTGATTCGGAATGCAAACCGATCACCATATTTAGAAAGGCGGAAAACAATAGGAGCTGTTTTATTTCGCAACGAACCCGTATTAAAATCTTTAACCACACCGATAATTGAATGGGCACTTGCACCGTTTCCGCGGTTAGATTCATACAGTTTTTCCTGCAGTGGTTTTGTGTAACCTAACAAACGTGCTGCTGCTTCATTAATTAAAAAAGCGTTAGAATCGGTAGGCATTTGTGCAGAAAAATTTCGGCCTTGTGCCATTTTTATACCTAAGGTTGAAATATAATCAGCATCGACGGACCAATCTGATATTGTTACCAACTGATTGGTGCTCATAGTGGCATCTTTTGAAAACGCATTTTGGTTCCACTCGTTCTCGCTAGATGCTGGTAAAGCACTGGCTTGTGATCCTGCTACAACGCCTGGTATCTGCAATACTTCATTTTTAAAGGTTTGCACATAATTGCCAAGTGAGTAAGCGTTTTTCAAAACCAAAACCTGATCGCGGTTATATCCCAAATTTTTATTGCGGATATAGCTTAACTGGTTGCGGATTACCAGTGTACCGATTATCAAAATGATGGCCGTGGAAAATTGAAACACAACTAAACTATTACGTAGCCAGCTGCCTTTAAATCCTGCTGCTAATTTGCCTTTTAAAACCTGGACTGGATCGAATGCGGAGAGGAAAAATGCAGGATAAAGTCCGGCAAAAATGCCGATCAAGATTGTAATAAGCAGGAGGGAAGGAAGCATTTGCCAATTAGGAAACAGTCCTGAAGAAGTCGGTTTTCCTGAAAGCTGATTAAAGTAGGGTAAAAACAGTATGGCTATGAGTAATGCAACCCCAAATGCGATCAAACTTGTTAATACAGATTCGGTTAAAAACTGCAGAACCAGGTTAGAACGGTTGGAGCCTAACACTTTCCGCACGCCAACTTCTTTAGAACGTCCTGCAGAACGGGCGGTAGAAAGGTTGACAAAATTGACACACGCAATCAGCAGGATAAAAACAGCAATCAAAATAAAAATATGAACGTACTGAATATCACCGGATGGCTCTGCTTCATTGGTTAAATCAGAATATAAATGGATGCGGGTTAACGGAATTGCAGCATATTTTAAGTAATCGCCTTTCTTTTCCAAATCACTAAAACTGCTGTGAAATATAGTTTGAACCTGCGGTTCGGCATATTTTTTTGCTGTTTCCTTTAAATAACGATCTAATGTTGGTTGGCTTGTGCCCGCCCGCACAAGCACAAAAGTTGTAAAATTATTGTTTAGCCACATCGGCGAACGACCGCGTTCATTGCTCGACATTGATTTGATAAAATTGAAATGCAGGTGCGATTGCTCCGGCGTATCTTTGATCACACCTGTAATTTTATAATCGGTTGTATTATCAACTTTTAAAGTTTTGCCAAGAACATCTATGCTGTTAAAATATTTTTTGGCAATAGATGCTGAGATCACCATCGTATTTGGCTGATTTAGAGCTATTTTCGGGTTACCAGCAATCATTGGCAGCGTAAAAACATCAAACAAGTTCGGGTCAGCAAAAAAAGCATGAGGCTCTGTTAAGGTTTCAGTACCTTTTTTAACCAGCATATTACCGCCACCATCAATCCGCACGGCTCGCTCAATTTTCGGATAATCCTTCATCAAAGCATCAGCCATTGGTGCCGGAGTTACCCGTTGCTTAAAATCGCTGCCATTGAGGTGTATATAAGTGTTTACTCTATAAATTCGGTCAGCTTTTTTGTTGAACTTATCGTAACTTAATTCATCAACTACAAACAAAGTAATCAGCAGGCAAGTAGCTAAGCCAATCGCCAACCCCCAAATATTAATGGCAGCATAACCTTTGTTTTTAATAAGATTCCTAAATGCGATTTTAATGTAGTTTCTGAACATAATTTTCGGGTTTTAATACTTCTTTTATCGTATAATTTTTAGTGCGGAGAGCGGAGGTGAAGATTTGCTTCCGCTGATACCTGAAAGCATCTCTTCCTCATTCACTCCTCAAACTCTTCACCGGATTGGCCAATGCTGCTTTTATCGCCTGAAAACTGATAAGTAAAACGGTAACCAGTGTGAGCAAACTGATGGCAATCAGGAAGGGATTTGCTGTTAAACTGATCCTGTAAACATAATCGCTTAACCATTTTTGCATGATAAAAAAAGCAATCGGACAGGCCAGCAAACCGGCAATCAATACAACACTTAAAAACTCTTTGATGAAAAGGTAGATGATGCCGAAAACCGATGAACCCAGCACTTTGCGGATGCCTATTTCCTTTGTCCGCTTTTGGATACTTTGCGAAATCAAAGCTAAAATCCCCAATAATACAATAATGATGGCTAAGGAAGTGGCGATATAGGAAGCTTTTTTCAATTGTATTTCCGTTCGGTAAAGTTTTTGCAGCGCATCATCTATAAAACTGTACTCAAAAGGTGAATCCGGCAACAATACCGACCATCTTTTTTGCAATGTCTCAATACTTTTTTGCGTGTTGCCAGGCTTCAGTTTAAAAGAAAAATAGCGGAAAAAGTTGGTAAAATTTACGTTGAGAAAAGTAATAGGTAGGATGCGCTGCTGCATAGAACCAAAATGAAAATCGCCGGTAACACCGCAAATAGTAAACAGGTTTTGGTTGCCCTGGATGTGTATTTGCTGCCCGATTGATTGCTGTGCATTCCAGCCAAAAGCTTTGGCCTGCGTTTCGTTGATCACCACTTTGGCAGAATCCGAGGGCACATAATTCTCCGTAAAAAACCGGCCAGCTTTTAGCGTAATATTGTAGGTTGAAGCATACTTATTATCGGCAGTAATACCTTGTGCTACAATGGCTTATGTAGAATCTGCACCAGCTTTGTAAACTTGCATGGAGCCGCCGTTGTTGCCGTTTGGTATTTCCCAGGAGAGCGAAACATTGCTGATTTCGGGCATCTGCGCCAGTTGCGTACGTATCTGCTCCATTTTTTGTACGCCTGTGCGTGTTAAATCTCTCGGCACGGCGACGTAAACCACGTAATCTTTATCGTAACCTAAATTATTGCTGAAAAATAAACTGACTTGCTGCGAGATCACCAGTGCACCTACAAAAACCACCACAGCTAAGCCAAACTGAAAGCCAACCAAGGATTTGCGCATCAAAACACTGCCTTTGACCGAGCTGATTTTCCCTTTTAAAGAATCGACAGATTTTAAGGACGACAAAACAAAAGCAGGATAAACGCCGGCCAGCAAGCCCACAAAAAGTGCCAGCAAAAAAGGTATGGAAAAAAAGTAAGCAGGGAAGGCGTGTAAATCAGGAATATCTTTACCCAAAATATGGTTGAAAACCGGTTTTGTCAAGCTATAAATTAACAGTGCAAAAACAGTAGCCAGCATCACCAGCAAAACAGATTCGATCAAAAACTGCCAAACCAACTGCTTTTTCATCCCGCCCAAAACCTTGCGGATACCCATTTCTTTCATCCGGCCGGACGATTGACTTACGCATAAGTTGATAAAATTAATCACCGCCATCAGCAAAATGAACAGCGCAATGGACGATAGCGTGTACAGCATTTTTTAAACCACGCCATTATTGGCCGATAAATAATAGGTTTTAAGCGGAACCAGATAAGGCGTTAAATTTTGTTGGATTTGTACTGAAGCATTCTTTTTCAGCAGCTCACGGATCGGTTTTTCCAGATCTTTTGGGTTGATTCCAGGTTGCAATTCAATATCACCCACAAAAATTGCGTTGTTCCAGCCATCAACTTTTCTACCCATAAATTTGGCGGCAGCAATCGACAAAAACATCGATTCGCGATCGTTTAGGTTGAGGATGGAATTTTCATAAACATCCTTCAAAACCCCGGTTATCGTGAAAGCATGTTTTGAACCTAAAAAACTTTCAATCGTAAGCGTTTTGCCTACAACATCTGTTGTACCGAAATATTTGATGGCTTTTGCTTGAGTGATGACTACTGAAAAAGGGTCGATAAAAACAGTATGTACATCACCATGTAACAAGCCGAAACCATACATATTCAGTAGCGTGCTATCGCCAATCTGGATGCTCTCGCGGAAATGTTTGTCGCCTTTAGATACGTTGGAAGAAATGCCATCCCAGTGATAATAATTGGCAACCAGGTTGGGGTAATCCGTTCTCAAAGCTTTGGGCAGATCGGCAAGTGTGGTCAATGGGAAATCCATGCTTGGGTCTTTCCATTTGCTTTGTAAAATATACTGCCGGTCGGCGTTTTTAAGTTGACGGTTTACCTGCAATTCACCCCAAACATAAGCCCCTATTAACAGCGTAAAAGCTATTCCGGTTGCTAAGCCAAAGATATTGACGACGGTATAAAATCGATTTTTGAGTATGTTACGCCAAGCAATTTTACAGTAGTTTTTGAGCATGATTTTCGGTTTTTAATACTTCTTTTATCGTATAATTTTTAGTGCGGGGAGCGAGGATTTGCAAGGTGCTGATAGCTGATAGCTAATTGCTGATAGCCTTCGCTCACTCACTTCTCAAACTCTTTACCGGATTGGCCAATGCTGCTTTTACCGCCTGAAAACTGACGGTTGCCAAAGCAATAACCAAAGCAATCAGCGTAGCCAAAGCAAAAATCCACCAGCTGATGTCGATGCGGTAAGCAAAGCTTTGCAGCCAATTATGCATCACCCACCAGGCCACCGGAAAAGCCAAAATGCTTGCAAGCAGCACCAGTTTGATAAAATCTTTGGAAAGCAAGACTACAATTCCGGCCACAGTTGAACCTAATACTTTGCGGATGCCGATCTCTTTGGTGCGTTGTACCATAGTCATCATGGCCATGGCCAACAAGCCGATACAGGAAATGAGGATGGCAATAATGGCTGCGCTGATAAAAATGTTGGTCAGTTGCTTTTCGTGCCGGTACTGGCGTTCCGTATTTTCATTCAACCACGAACCGCTAAACTCTGTGTTTGGAAAAATTTGGTGCCATTGTGTTTTTAGGTGGTTAAAAGAAGCATTGAGGCCAACAGGCTTTATCCGAACAAAAGCATATTCCAGCCTGTTTTTTTGTTCCATACTGAGGGATAAAGGTTCTACTTTTTCGCGCAACGAGTGGAAATTATAATCTTGGATTACACCAATTATCTGCATTGGTGGTTTATCATCATGAATAATTAAATAGGTGCCGACGGGATTTTTAACATTAATTTGCTTGGCCATCTGCTCGTTGATAACAATTGCATTGCTGTCGGTTGCAAAATTTCTCGAAAAATCACGCCCTTGTAATAATTTTATTCCCAGCGTTTTCAAATAATCGTAATCTACTAATTGCCAGTGCGTATCCACTTCGTGCCCTTTGTAATTAAATCCCATAATGTGGGTTGATGTAGAACCATCTGCTCCTAAACCCAGGTTATTGCCCGAACCGCTGATACTGATAACGGCAGGATCGCCCTGTAATTTCTGACGAAGGAGTTCCAACGCATTGGTGCCGTATAGGTTTCCCAGCGGAATGCTGATCACCTCGCTTCGGTTATAACCCAATGGCCGGTTTTGCATGTACTGCATTTGCTGCCAGGTAACCAGCGTGCAAATGATCAGCAGGGTAGAAAGCGCGAATTGTGTGACCAATAAAATGTTGCGCACACGGCCGGGTTTGGTAGTGTTAACCGTTCCTTTCAACACCAAAACTGTTTTAAAACGAAGCATCAGCCAGGCCGGATAAAAACCTGCAACGATGGTTATCAAAAAAAAGGTGCTAAAAGAAGCAAGCAGCAAACCAGGCTGTAACAGCATTTTTAGGTGAATATGACTTTTGAAGTTTTTGGCAAATTCCGGTAAAATAAAAGATGAGATGAGCAGCCCGAAACCAAAAGCGATGAGGCAAACCAAAGCAGTTTCGGTCCAAAATTGAAACAGTAATTGTCCTTTGCCGGCACCCAGCGTTTTGCGCACGCCCACTTCACGGGCGCGGTTAAAAGCCCGGGCAATGTTGAGGTTGATAAAATTGATACAGGCAATCAGTAAAATAAAAAAACCAATGGCCGAAAGCGACAGGATGTAAATTTTACTGACCGTACTGCCGTCTAAATCGGTATTAAAATGATTGTTGGCAAAAGGTGTTAAGTTAACGGTAAACACGTTTCCGTTTGCATCTGGTTGGGTGCCATCGCGTTTAATATCGCTGATGGTTTCTTTAAAATGATTGTTGGTGAATGGGATCAAACGTTTCTCGAATGCAGCGGGATCAGTGCGGGGATTTAACTGGAGATACGTAACATGGTCGCAGATATCCCATTTATTAAGGTTTTGCTGATAGTTCAGATAGTTTTCAAAGCGCATTAAAATATCAAAACCGATGCTGGAATTATCCGGGAAATCCTGCGCAACCCCTGCCACTACAAAGCTCTGGTTTTGGTTGTACAACTTCAGTTCAAGCGTTTTGCCCAATGGGTTTTCTTTGCCGAAAATCGCTTTGGCTACATACTCCGTAATCACAATATTGTGCAGATCGTTCAATGCTGTTTTTACCGATCCTTTTTTGAGTGGAAAGGTAAAAATGTGGAGGAAATCTTCATCCACGAACCTCACAGATTGCATGATCTTTTTGGTTTTGTAGGTAACCTCAGCATGGCCGTTGCCCAAGCGCGAAATGTACTGCACATCTGGGTATTCGGCTTTCATAGCAGGAGTTAGTGGAGAAGGCATAGCCGTATTGTGCTCTACTCCTTTTGCACGGTTTTCGGTCAAATAAACCTGGTAAATACTCGGCAGGTTTTTGTGGAAAGTATCGAACGAAAACTCATAATCCACGGTCAAAAACAGCAGGGTACAACAAGCCACAGCCACACTTAAACCGGTAATGTTTATGAGGTTGAACACTTTGCCTTTTAACAGGTTGCGCCAGGCAATTTTAAGGTTGTTTTTGAGCATGGGATTTAGCTTTTAGCTGGCAGCAATCAGCTGTCGGCAGAATGAATGTTTATTAGTTATTACTAAGCAATTAACAGCATGCAGTCCGTTAGGCCTTGGCTGATAGCTGATTCTGATTGCTTACAGCCATTGCTCTAAGGCCTGTGCGGTGCCGGAGGTGCTGGTGCCGGAGGTGCTGGCGGCGGATAAACGCCCAGCGAATCCGTTATTCTTTTAACCAAAGCATTCCTTTGCTGCTGGTTCATACCTTTAACCGCAAAAGTACGATCGTAATTGATCTTCTTTCCGGCTTTGTTGCTGTTGCTGCTGATGTGCAGGGTTTTGCCGTCATCTTTAACAAATTGCCTGGTACTATCTGTTTGGGAAGTGCTCGTTTTGGTTCTGGTTTGTGCCGATGCACACAAAGAAAAGGTGGATAAAAGAAGTATGGTCAGTTTTTTCATAAGGTTGGTTTTAGTATTTTAAATTGGATAAATCCTTTCCTGTTATGACTTTATCTTATTTGATACAACAACATCTATTAATTTTATGCCGATAGGATAATAGCTTGTTTTTCAAATATTTACTAAAATAATATAGTTAGGATCGTTCGGTTCTGATACACTTTATGTGCTGTTTCGATACAAGTTGCTTTCAGCAATCAGCAATCAGCGTTTTTATAGTTTAATAGTTGCTTTTAGCTTTCAGTAGTCAGCCTTCAGCTTTTGCAAAGTTTGCTCTTGCAATTCAGCCGACTGCTGATAGCTGATTGCTGAAAGCTTCCTCCTCATTCACTTCTCAAACTCTTCACCGGATTGGCCAATGCTGCTTTTATCGCCTGAAAACTAACAGTAGCCACAGCGATAACCAAAGCAATCAGCGTAGCCAAAGCAAAAATCCACCAACTAATTTCGATGCGGTAAGCAAAGCTTTGCAGCCAATTATGCATCACCCACCAGGCCACCGGGAAAGCTAACACGCTGGCTATCAAAACCAATTTGATAAAATCCTTGGAGAGCAATAACACAATGGCTGAAACCGAAGAACCTAAAACTTTGCGGATGCCGATCTCTTTGGTGCGCTGTACCATCACGATCATCGCCATGGCCAGCAAACCAATACAGGAAATCAGGATGGCCAGGATAGCACCGCTGATAAAAATATTAGACAAACGCTTTTCGCTTCGGTACAGCCTTTCCGTATTTTCATTCAGCCAAGAACCTTTAAATTCGGTGTTCGGGAACAGCTCGTGCCATTGTTGCTTAAGCTGATTAAAAGTGGACAACAAACTGCTGGGTTTTACACGAATAAAAGCATAGCCAACATCAGTCCGTTTTTCCATAACCAATGTAAGCGGTGTTACATTTTCACGCAGCGAGTGGAAGTTATAATCCTGCATCACGCCAATCACCTGCATCGGAGGCTGGTTATCATGCACCGGCAAAAAGCGGCCGACCACGTTTTTGCCGCCCATTTGTTTCGCCATTTGTTCGTTGATCACTATTGAATTGGTATCGGTAGAAAAACTTTTAGAAAAATCGCGGCCTTGCAACAGCTTTATGCCCAGCGTTTTCAAGTAATAATAATCTACCCGTTGCCAACTGCTTTTGATCTCGTGCCCGTTGTAATTTAAACCTGTAATGTTAGAGGAAGTAGAACCATCCTTGCCTAAGCCTAAATTAATGGCAGAGCCGGTAATACTAACAATCTCCGGTTGGCCTTGCAATTTGTTCCGCAGCAATTGCAGTGCTTTCGTACCCGGCATTTCATTTCCAAAAGGAACACTGATAACTTCGGTACGGTTATAGCCCAGCGGTTTGTTTTGCAAATACCGCATTTGCTGCCAGGTAATTAAAGTACAGATAATCAGTAAAGTGGATAACGAAAACTGTATAACAAGCAGCACATTGCGCACTTTGCCGGGTTTGGTAGTATTCACGGTGCCTTTCAAAACCTGTACCGTTTTGTACCGCAGCATCAGCCAGGCCGGATAAAAACCTGCAATAATTGTTACCAAAAAAAACAGGGTAAAAAAAGCACTCAGCTGTGCAGGGTGCAGCAGCATTTTTAAACTAACCGGGCTGCGGAAATTGGTTTTGAAGCCGGGCAAAATCAGGGAAGACAGGAGCAAACCGGACAGCAAAGCAATTAGGCAGACCAAAACAGTTTCCGTCCAAAATTGTAAAATCAAATTCCAATTGCCTGCACCCAATGTTTTGCGCACACCAACCTCGCGGGCGCGGGTAAATGCACGGGCAACATTGAGGTTGATAAAATTGATACAGGCAATCAGCAGGATAAAAATCCCGATAGCCATAAGCGCGATAATGTAAACTTTGCTCACATGGTCGCCTTCCAGCCCAAACATATTGGTAGCAAAATGATTTTGTGCAAAAGAAAACAGGTTAAGGGTAAATACTTGCTTGTCCGCATCCGGCCGCGCGCCGTCTCGTTTGATATTGTTGATATTTTCTGTAAAGTGCTGATTGGTAAAAGGGATAAACTGTTTTTCAAAAATTGTATGATTTACACCTGCCTGCAACTGCACAAAAACCGAATGGTTATTGGCATCCCATCTGTCCTGTTTTTGCTGATAACCGGGCATATTTTCAAACCGCATCAAAATATCAAAACTCAAACTGGAATTATCTGTGAAATCCTGCGCAATGCCAGTGATTACAAAACTTTGCGGCTGATCGTTGAAATTTAGTTCGACCGTTTTGCCTACCGGATTTTCCTTGTTAAAAACAGCATGGGCAACATATTCTGTAATTACAATACTTTTTAAATCATGCAGTGCGGTTTGCGGATTTCCCTGAACCAATGGGAAAGTAAACATCTTTAAAAAATCAGGATCGATAAATTTAATGCCATAATTGGTTTGCTTACCGCGATACAGAACCGAAGTTTGGCCGTTTCCATAGCGCGAAATATTTTTGATAGCCGGATAAGCAGCCTTCAATGCAGGTGCAGCAGGTTCTGGCATCGAAGCACTTTTTTCAATACCTGCTGCCCGGTTTTCAGTAGTGTACAGTTGGTAAATATCCGGCAGGTTTTTGTGGAAACAATCAAAAGAAAACTCATAATCCACCGTCAGAAACAGCAAAATGCAGCAGGCAACAGCCACGCTTAAACCGACAATATTAATGAGATTGAAAACTTTGCCTTTCAGCAGGTTGCGCCAGGCAATTTTTAGATTGTTTTTGAACATGGGATTTAGCTTTTATGGCTGTCAGTAATCAGCTGTCAGCAGAATGAATGTTTATTATAGTTATTACTCAACAATTAACAGCGTGCAGTCCGTTTAGCCCTTGGCTGATAGCTGATTCTGATAGCTGACAGCCATCGCTCTACGGCCTGTGCGGTGCCGGAGGTGCTGGCGGCGGATAAACGCCCAGCGAATCCGTTATTCTTTTAACCAAAGCATTCCTTTGCTGCTGGTTCATACCTTCAACCGCAAAAGTACGATCGTAATTAATCTTCTTTCCGGCTTTGTTGCTGTTGATGCTGATGTGCAGGGTTTTGCCGTTATCTTTAACAAATTGCCTTGTACTATCTGTTTGGGAAGTGCTGGTTTTGGTTCTGGTTTGAGCTGATGCACCCAAAGCAAAGGTTGCTAAAAGAAGTATCGTTAAGTTTTTCATAAGCTTGATTTTTTAAGTATTTGTATGAAATCTGTGCCGTTCGTTTAACTATCTGATCTTTAATAATTTAAAATCGTTTCCACTGTTTGATTTGTTCGGAAACGATACAATTCATGTGCTGTTTCGATACAGGTTTTTGGGTGGTAAAAACAGTATGTAGGATTAGTTTTTAACTATTGGCAATCTGCTTTCAGTATTTGTATAGTTTAATAGTTGCTTTTAGCTATCAGCAGTCAGCCTTAAGCTTTTGCAAAGTTTGCCCTTGCAATTCAGCCGACTGCTGATCGCTAACTGCTGATCGCTTTCCCTCACTCGCTCCTCAAACTCTTCACCGGGTTTGCCAATGCTGCTTTTATCGCCTGAAAACTGATGGTAACCAAAGCAATCAAAATAGCGGAAGCACCGGCCGTTGCAAAAATCCACCAACTGATTTCAATGCGGTAAGCAAAGTTTTGCAGCCAGTGGCTCATCAACAGCCAGGCAAAAGGCGAACTAACGAGAACCGCCGCCGCAATCAGTTTTACAAAATCTTTGGATATTAACGTAACGATACTGCTTACGGTGGCACCAAGTACTTTCCGGATTCCGATTTCTTTGGTGCGTTGTACCGTCATCAATGAAATTAGCCCTAAAAGTCCCAGACAACTGATTAAAATAGCCACCATTGTTCCAACTGTAATCAGCTTGCCAATCATTTCTTCTTTCTGGTAAAAAGCTGCCAGTTGCTCGTCCAAAAAATGATATTCGAACGCATTTTGCGGAAAGGTCTGTTTCCATTTCTGCTGAATTATTTCGATAGAACGCTGTTGCTGCGCTCCGGCAATCTTTACCGCCGCAAACTCGTAATATGCTGGTTTTGGCGTTATTAATGCTGGCGCAATTACCGTATTTAAGGGCTGGATATTAAAATCTTTTACCACGCCAACTATCGTCCCAACTTCATCGCTAAAATCTCCGGCGGTCAACTTGTGCCCGATTGCTTGTTCCGGCTTTTTTATATTTAGCTTTTGAAGTACCTGCTGATTAACGATATAGCTGTTGGAATCCGCAGGATAAAGATTACGGCCAGCCAGCAATTTTAACCCAAATGTTTTGATATAATCCTGATCTCCGATAATGCTGCTTACGGTAAATTTCTCCCATTCCCGGCCATCGTAACGAATGCTGCCGCCTTTTTGGGTAAAGGCAGAAGGTGGTTTATAACAAAAAGTTATGCTTTTAATGCCTGCATAATTGCTCAACTGATTGCGGAAATAAGTAAGTTTTGCTGGCGAATGATCTGGAACGGGCACCATAATTATGGCATTTTTATTAAAGCCCAGATCGGCATTTTTAAGGAATGAAACCTGTAAAATAATGATGACGGTACAAACAATCAAAGTTTGGGCAATGACATTTTGAATGACAATCAACGTATTTCGTGATAATTTGGAGGAAGAATTGTTGTTGCCAATTCTGTTCTTCAAAGCATCTACCGGTTTAAAATTGCTCAATATCACCGCCGGATAAAAGCCTGCCGAAAACACAATGACCACCAGCAGTGCAGCCAGAAACAGCAAAGCGCTACTGTTGACAGCTAATTGCAATTGCAGCCAGTTATTTAAGGTGGGTAAAAACAGTATGGTGGCCAGCAAAGCAATCAAAGCAGCCGTTAAAGCAACATAAGTGGTTTCGGTGATGAATTGCCAGAAAATGGCTTTCCGGCTGCTGCCCAAAACTTTCCGCGTGGCTATTTCTTTTGCCCTGGTTAAACTTTGGGCTGTAGCCATGTTTACAAAATTGACACAGGCAATCAGGATTAATGCGAAGCCAACCAGAGCCAATATCAATAATAATGGTTTAGAAATTTTACCGCTGTAACGGCTGTCAAAATGAACTTCTTCCAGTGGTTGTAAATGGAAGTCCAGATAGGAAAAATATTTGTAATCGTTTTTTAAAATCGTCTTTATGTCCTGGTCAACTTGTTTACTTGCACTTTCATTGTTAAGCAAAACATAGGTGTAATTTTTAGAGGAAATAAAGCTAATGTCAGTCCAAAACGTTTTAGGTTCCAGAGACATGGTATGTACAGAAGCGATCGAAAGAAAAAGATTAGCCTGCACATCCGTATTGGTTGGATTGTCCTGTAAAACACCGGTTATCGTGAAAAGATATTTATCCACCCGAATGGTTTTACCAATAGCATCATTCGTATTAAAATATTTTTTAGCCAGGTTTGAGGTGATAGCCGCCTGAAACGGATTACTTAAAGCTGTTGACGGGTTTCCGACTTGCCATTGATATGTGAAGATTTTAAACCAGTTGTTATCGGTAAAAGCCACGTTTTCAAACTCATAGAAAAGGCTTTGTTTATCCTGATTTTTTGGTACAGCTACTGTAAAGCTGCGTTTGCTTAACAAGGAAGTTTCGTTTGCAACGGTAGCATTTCGCTTTATTAATTGCCCGAGAATATACGGTGAGCCTTGATCGTAATCAATACTGCCATCAGGAATATGCAGTTCGGTAACGAGCCTGAAAATACGTTTGGCATGGATATGATAACGGTCAAAACTTAAATGAAAAGTGATGAACAAAAACAGCATCATGGTGCAACTAATGCCCAAAGCCAAACCAAAAACATTAATGCCAGTATAAAACTTTTGCTTGTAGAAATTGCGCCAGGCTATTTTGAGATAGTTTCTAATCATGGTTTTAAGCTTTTAGCTGCCAGCCATCAGCTTTCAGCTTCCTTTATAGTTTATTATTCAGGTATCAGCCTTGCAAATCGCTGATTGCTGAAAGCTGACTGTTTACAGCTTATTCCGCCCTCAAACTCTTCACCGGGTTTTCCAATGCTGCTTTTACCGCTTGAAAACTGGCATTATTCTTTACGATGAATTGAAAGGTTTGCAAAATCTCCTGATAAACCTGAAGCCCACAAACCAATCATTCCTGTGTTTAATTTATTTAATTTTTTAACTTGTAAAGATGCTTTTGTGGAATGATCAACAAATACCATTATCCAATCATCATCAACCACAATAGTTGCATGGAACCAGTTGTTAGGTTCGGGAATTGGATTAACAGCATTTTCATACATTAAAGGATGTTCTTTTCTTAAATAAACATAATCATAAGTTGGTAAAGAAAAATATTGTACCGACCATTTTCTCCTTGCAGTATCTGCATATTTAAAATTAAAAGGTCTAAAATAAACAGCTTCGTAAGCAGATGTATCTACGCCATGAAAGGCAATGCCCAAAAAGCTTTGCAGAAAAATGTTTTTCCCTCGAAGATCAATTTCTATAGTTCCTTTCTTAAAAGTAACGTCTTTAAGCCATGTAATTCCTGCCGACGTTATAGCTTGTTTTTTAGAATCTTGTAGTATTTGTGCTTGCTGATCATGGTATGTAATTAGCTTGTTTGTTTGCAATAATTGTACTAAGTTATAGTGCTTAACTGCTTGACTGTTAGCAGAAGAGTAAAGGGTAGAAAAAACCAGGATAAAAAAAATCTGTTTCATCATTCTAAATTTTATTAACACCTTTTGATAATTTTTTATTCGTTATAAATCTCTAGGTTTGCAAAACTTGCACCCGAGTTATTGCCTACCCATAAACCAATTTTGCCGTTTTTCCGACTGTTCAATTGTTTAATATAAAGGCTTGGTTCTGAATTGTTGTTAACAAACACTTTTACATTTGGATAATCTACCACAATTTTTGCATGAAACCAACTATTAGGATTGGGAGCCGAAGCAACCTGTTTCTCATATAAGCCGGTTTTCTCTACTCTTAGTTTGTCCCAAGTATAAACTGGATGAGAAACATACTGTACGCTATGAATATGTCGAATTGAATCAGACGTTTTAAAATTAAAAGGGCGAAAATAAACTGCATCTAAAGTTTGATTATCCAAACCATGAAAAGCGATTCCGACGAAGCTTTGCTGAATTACATCTTTTCCTTTGATATCAACATCGATCGTTCCATTTGAAAAATCTATTCCTTTTAACCAAAGCACTCCATCGCCAGGATTTTCCGAGATATTGATTGCTCTTATATTTGGCTCAAAGCTGTTTATTTTTCGGTTGAATATTTCAAATTCACCTTTTTTGCTTAACGCAACTAAATCATATTTAACTTTTTTCGATTGTCCAAACGCTTTCGGTTTAAACACGATCAAAATCAAAACTGAAATAAGAAAAATGTATTTCATGGTAATATTTAAAAAACGTGTTGCTCCAACCTCACTCGCTCCTCAAACTCTTTACCGGATTGGCCAATGCTGCTTTTATCGACCTAATTTTGGTATCAGCTTTCAGGTATCAAACTTTCAAACTGCTGACTGCTAATAGCTGATTGCCGACAGCTATCGGCCTACATCCTCAAATTAATCCCACCGATACTCGTTCTCACCGTAACCGGGATGCCGCCGCCGTTCAGTTTGCCTACCATGCGGCTGTCGTCTTTTTCGCCGTTAAAGTTTGTGGTTACGTTGGTGCTGATGCGGTTGCCGTGCAAGTCCAGATCCAAACCTTTGCCGCTCGGTATTTGCAAATCAATATGGCCAACGCTGCCGTTAATTTTAATGTATTTGCCCAACTGGTCCATTTGCACATGCGTACTGCCGGCACTGGTGGAAGTTTCTAAGCTACAGGCCATTTCGGTTAAGTTAATGCTGCCACCAGAAGTCCCGGTAATCAGTTCGCCCGAAATATGGTCGCCATTGATGCCGCCGCCGCTGGTCCTGGCGTTGATGGTTCCGTTTAAGTTGGTTAGATGCAAGGAACCGCCGGATGTACTCAAACTGATCGTTCCCTGGCAATCCGCCGCAGTAATGCTGCCGCCGCTGGTGCGCATATCAATGTTGCTTTTTGAATTCGTTACGTTGATAGAACCGCCGGAAGTATGTCCTTTTACAATGCCGTTCAACTGATTGACATTCAGACTTCCGCCGCTGGTCCCAAAACTTTGCTCGCCGTTTAAATTGCTTAGTTTGATGCTGCCGCCGCTGGTGGTCAAATTCGTCGATACTTCTTTTGGCACATAGATTTTAAAGGAAATACTTAAAGATTTTTTCCAGTTGAAGTTGCTTTTGGCTTTTGCAGATACTTCCAGTTCGTTGCCGCTTAATGAAACGTCCAGATCGTAATTTTGCAAACGTTCGGTCAGTTCATCTTTAGAAAGATCCTCATTGTTGTTATTGGCGTTGATGTAAACTTCTACATGAGCGTCCGAAGCATTGCCGCCGCTCACCATAATGCTTCCGCCGGAAGTTTTAACATTTACATTTTTGATTGCCGCATTGGCAAACGACTTGTTTAAATAAGGCTGCTGGTTGTTGTTTTGTGCCGAAGTTGCCAAAGCCTGGCCAAGCAGGAATAAAACGAAAGTGGTTTTAAAAGTTTTCATAAAAATATTTGGTTTTAGGGAGATTGAAAGATTGGCTCATCACCTTGGTTTCCTCCCTTTTTCGGGAGAGGGTTTCAGGCTTCATTTAACATTTAAATTAAAAAGAACAACAGCACTCCTACTGCAAGTTGTATGATACATTAGCCGTACCAAAGTACTAACTTATTGATTATAAAAGAAGTACGGATATAGAATTTAGGCTGATGTCCGGTTTCGTTACAAGCAAGTGTTCGGTAACGGGCAGGGTTAGGGAAGGTGTAGGGTTGGAGGTATGAGGCGCGAGGATTTGCATAATGCCCATACCTCTAACCTCTAACCTCTAACCTCATACCTCATACCTCTATCTCATACTTCTTTTATCGGTGTTTTTTTGGTGCGCCTAAATTCAAGTTATCGGTAGTTATTTTTATTTATATATTTAACCTTAATTCATTCTTTGTTGAGCTTGTTATGAACACGATTACGATTAGAAAAAAGTTAGAATCCGCCACGATCAAATTGGGCAAAGAGGCTGAAGCTTTAGTAGGCAAAAATGTTGAGATCGTGATTCGAGAACTTGTGGATACACAACCAGTTGAAAAAAAATGGACAACGATTGGAAGTGTTAATCTTGGTGGAGAACTCAATCATATAAACATTCGGGATTTTGCACATGATGATTAATTTAATAGTTGATACCAACGTTTTGATATATGCAATGGACAAAAGTTCTGCTTATCAGCCAATTGCCAACTCCATTTTACTAAACCCTAACCACAAACTATTTATAACCACAAAGAACGTTAGCGAATTCTTTGCTGTAACATCCAAACTTAAGATTGATCTGTCATCCTGTTTAAGTTTTTATGCTGAAGTGAAATCTAATTTTACCATTTTGTTCCCATCATTAACAAGTTTGCTAATTTTTGAAAAACTGGTCCAGCAATATTAGCCTAAAGGAAATGTTGTATTTGATATTGAAATTGTTTCTATCATGCTTGATAACGGTATTGATCAGATTGCCACTTTTAACCAAAAAGATTTTATCAATATAAAAGAAGTGCAAATATTGGGGCTTTCGTAATATCTTATTTTAAATCGACCATACCTCTAACCTCATATCTGATGCTTCTTTTACCGGTGTTTTTTTGGTGCGCCAAACCTCCCAAAAAGGGGAGGAACTAAGGTGCAGACCTTTCATATTTGCCCTGCAAAAGCCCTCTCCTTTGGAGAGGGTTTGGGTGAGGCTTTTGAATAAAAGTATAACGTTGAAAGTATCAAACTTGCAAGTCACTGATTGCTGAAAGCTAATATCTGAAAGCTTTTTTCACTCAACCTTCAAACTCTTCACCGGATTGGCCAATGCTGCTTTTACCGCCTGAAAACTGACGGTGGCCAAAGCAATAAACAGGGCAATAACAGCAGCCAAAGCAAAAATCCACCAACTGATTTGGATCCGGTAAGCAAAATCCTGCAGCCATTTTTGCATCAACCAGTAGGAAAGGGGAAAAGCAATAACGCAGGCAATCAACACCAATTTTAAAAAATCTTTGGATAGCATATTTGTTATCTGCAAAACACTTGCGCCTAAAACTTTGCGGATGCCGATTTCTTTGGTGCGTTGCTCTGTGGTGTAAATAGCCAAACCAAACAAGCCGAGGCAGGCAACCAGTATGGTCAACACAGTGAAGATGTTTAAGATGCGCCCGGTTTTTT
>JAABUY010002567.1_pt1 | contig 21339 bp, 22 predicted proteins | sample 5560271 | NCBI WGS metagenome assembly JAABUY01 (sample SAMN10711886, study PRJNA513374) | rock metagenome | isolation source: Antarctica rocks | place: Antarctica: Victoria Land, University Valley | reverse complement strand
CGCGCCAAGGGCGTCCAGAACATCAGCCTGGCGCTCTATGCCAACGCCGTCAGCTTCAATCAGCTACTGGCTCTCGGCACGGCATAATTAGAACTGAATGGCCCTGCGCCAGGCCCAGCACCAGATCAGGCTTCGCGCGCACGCGGGCCGCGACAAGCCGCGCGACCAGCATCGCTGCCGTGCCCGCATCGGGTCGTATGATCACCTCCACAGCTCATCTTCCCCCTTCGGAGGGAACAGCTTTTCCAAACCATCTGCCGCCGCGACGCTCTCTCCCTTATCGAGAACGTCGTGAAACTGCCCCTCCTTCCAGCCGCGCAGCCGGTAGAGCGTCGCGAACGCAAACCGGGGGGCCGTGCCGCCCTGCCCGCCGACCAGTTCCGCCCCACGGCGCACGTTGTCCATCATCCAGGCAGGCAGGCGCAGATGGTAGGGGTTGCGCGCGACCTCGCCCACGTGGCGCGACAGCGCCGCGACCAGGTCCGCCACGTCGGCCGATGTCGACTCGACCATCAGGTTCGGCGTCGTCATCGCGCTCCAGTACTCCGTCTCGACGACCCGGCACGCGAGCATGGGAAGGCGGCGCATGGCCTCGACGACGAGATGATGCACGCCGATGTGCGTCACGTTCCAATCCGCCGCGTGCGGCAGGAACACGACATCGGGTTGCCCGGCGGCGAGGACATCGGCGACGGCCTCGACCGCGAGGGCCCATCGTACAGGGTCACGCTCGCGTGCTTCGAGGTTGATCCCCTCCAGGCCGGTTCGGTCGGGCGTGATCAACCCGAAGCCGATGTATGCGCACGCCGCCTCCAGTTCGCGCCAGCGCCCGGTTCGGCGCTCCACCCGGCTCCCAAGCGTGACCGCGACGTCAACCACGGTAAATCCCCGCTCGCGCAACAAGCGCAGCGGCAGCCCGCCGGTGATCACTTCGTCGTCCGGATGCGGCGCGAACACCAGCGCCTTCGGCGCTCCGATCGCTTCGGGCGGGTGTTCCGGGACGGCCATCTCCGCCGTCCCGATCACCTCGCCCCCGATCGCCGTACCAGTATGGAGCGCGTTGGCAAAGTTCTCGACCCAAGCTCTATAGGGATTTTCTGCCATCACGCCTTTTCTTCCGCCGCCACAGTTGCCCGCACCATGATCAATGCGCCCTGAACCGTGTCGTGCTGTCCCGGCACGAGCCGGGCACGCAGTGCGGGCTCGAGCCAGGGCTCGACATACTTCCCCAACCCGCCCAGCAGGCAACAGGGCAGCGGTCGTCGGCTCTTTGCGGCCAACGCCCGGCCGATGCGGTCCAGCTCGCCTGCCGCCTCACGCATCAACGAGAGCGCGAGCGGCGTTCCACGTCCGGCGTGCTCGATCACCAGCGGCGCTATCTGCCCGAACTCGGTCGCACGCGCGTCGTTGGCCCACGTCACGAGCCTGCTCAGGTCTCCGTCGAACCGAGCCTGAACGGCCTCCAGCAACGGGTCCGCGGGCGCACGCCCATCGAGCCATTGCAGCGTATGCCGGACGGCCTCCAGTCCCAGCTGCGCGCCGCCGCCTTCGTCGCCATGCGGGAAGCCCCAGCCCCCAACCCGGCTCTCCTGGCCCGCCTCGACCTGAAAGCCAATTGTGCCGGTGCCGACGGCGATCACCGCTCCGTCACCGCCGCCGTGCGCGCCGAGGCAGGCCGTGTAGCCGTCCGAGCGGAGCACGAGCCGGGCAAAGGGATGCGCAGTGGCGAGGAACTGGTCGCGCGCCGCGGCTATCTCGGACCCAGCGAGCCCGGCCCCGCAATACAGGCGATAGCGGTTTCCACCGAGGCTCAGCCCGGCCTGCGACAGGGCTTGGGCAAGCGCCTCGTGGATCGACCGCCAACTTCCCTCGACGGAGAGCCGGATGTTCGAAGCGCCGCCATGTCCCTGCCCGAGGAGGTTGCCGCCGGCGTCCTCCAGCCGGAGCAAGGTTTTCGTGGCGCCCCCGTCCACGCCGACGAACAGGTTGGTTGCCGGCTCGGCCGCGCTCATGGCGCGCACCCGCCGTGTGGCGGGCGCTGGGCCCTTGCCTGGGCTGATGCCGGCGCTTGCGAAGTGGCGCTCGATCTCTTCCAGCGTCTTGCCTTTCGTCTCCGGCAGGAAGAACGCAGCGGCGATGAAGTAGACGACCGTGCATGCTGCCCAGAACAGGAACATCGTGGAGTAGCCATAGCAGCCGACGGCAGGAAGGAACACCGCAGCGATGGCGGTCGAGACGCCCTAGTTGACCAGCAGCGCTATTCCCATGCCCATAAACCTGATCCGCGTCGGCATCAGCTCGGAGAGCGCCAGCCAAACAACGACCCCTGGCCCGATCGAGAATGCGCACACGCGTACCCCTTGTGGAAGCGTTTCGACAGCTTCGGAAGACACCTGGCCCGCCCTATTCGGGCCGTTGAATAGGTTAGGATAGGACTCTCCTGAGTAGTTTCCGAACCTGCTCCCGGAGGCCGCTTGTCGGCTAGGTTCCGGCGTGAGCTGCCCCACAATAGCGGCCCCGAAATCATTGTTCGCGTGTGGTGGAGTCGATCATTTGCTCAAGCGGGCCAGCCGGGGGTTTCAGGCGCCCAAGCCCATGACCTTGAACGATGAGGCAGCCGCAAGTCGGTGGTGGAAGCGGTTCGAACAGAATACCCTGCAGCGATCAAGCGAGAAACAGAGCGGGCAGGTGCAACGATGAAACGGCGTCAAATCCTGGCCGGCGGCGGAGCGTTGGCGCTCGCTGGCGCCGGCGCGGCATATGCAGGGTTGCGGCGGATGGGTTCGATGGAGGAATACGACGCCTCCGTCGCGGCGATGCGGGCCACGCTTTCGCAGCGTCCCGAGATTCCGGATTTCATCCGCTTCGCGACGCTCGCGCCGAATGGCCACAACACCCAGCCATGGCGGTTCCGGATCGGCAAAGACAGCATCGAAATCCTGCCCGACTTCTCACGGAGGACTCCGGTGGTCGATCCGGACGATCACCACCTGTTTGTGGGCCTTGGCTGCGCCGCCGAGAACTTGGCCCTTGCCGCCGGCGCATGCGGGCGTCCCGGCGGTCTTAGCTTCGATCCGACAAACGACGGCTCCGTCGTGTTCGCGTTCGGGGACGGCGCGATGATCGACCCTGCGCTCTTCGGTGCGATCCCGCAGCGCCAATCGACCCGCGCGGACTATGATGGCAAGCAGGTCAGCGCCGCCGACCTGCAAACACTGGCCAAAGCGGCCGTGGTGCCCGGCGTCGACCTCATCCTCATCACCGATCGGCCGCGGATTGAGCGGGTGCGCGAGCTGGTCGTTGCGGGCAACACCGCACAGATGGCCGACGCTGCCTTCATGCAGGAGCTCAAGGCTTGGCTGCGTTTCAGTCCACGCGAGGCAATCGAAATCGGTGACGGCCTGTTCAGCGCGTCAAGTGGCAACCCGACGCTTCCAACCTGGCTTGGGCCGCGCATGTTCGACTGGTTCGTCAGTGCCGGCTCCGAGAACGACAAGTATGCCCGCCAATTGCGCTCTGCACCCGGCGTCGCCGTTTTCGTTGCGCAGCAGGCCAATCCGGACCACTGGGTCCGCGCCGGACGCGCCTGCCAGCGGTTTGCGTTGCAGGCGACGGCGCTCGGCCTCAAGCACGCCTTCGTCAATCAGCCTGTCGAAGTTGCAAACCTGCGGCCGGAGTTGGCGAGCCTTGCCGGTTTGCCGGGCCGCCGTCCCGACATCGTCATGCGCTTCGGATATGGGCCGACGCTTCCGTTCTCGGCGCGCAGGCCGGTGCCGGCTGTCTTGGCTTTGGGGACCAACGTTCAGCACGGGGTCGACAAGGGTTTCGTGGTGCCGGTCCGCGCCGTGGACCACCCGCGGCTTGGGCTCCTGCCGGGGCGCCCGGAATGCGTATAGGTAGTTTCCGATGCTGCATTGCCGACCCGCATCAGGCAGTGTCCCCCATCAGAGCGCGAAGTGAGTGCGCCCGGCGAGCCATCCTGGTCGAGCCGGCTGGCACGGCCAACTCAACCCATGATATCGATCCTGACAAGGGACATGCACATGACCAAGCCTTCAGGCAGCCGCCAGGACGTCGCTCCGGCCCAGGTCCAATCGTTCCTTGCGGAGAAGGAGCGCCTCACGCTCGATGCGATGTTCACCCACCCACTGCCGTATATCGGCTGGAACAAGGCCCTGGCGTTGTTCAGCGCCCTCGGCGCCGTCGAGCCGATGGCCAATGACGAGTTCGCTTTCCGGATCGGTGGCGAGCACCACCTGTTGCAAAAGCCGCACGACGAGGATTTGTCGGCGCCCGAGGTCGTGGCCCTGCGCCACCTCATCGAACGCGCCGGCCTGAAACCCACTCTGCCCGCCAGCCATCCCGACCCGGCGCTACGGGAGCTGCCGCCTATCCCGGGGCTGCTGGTGGTGATGGACCACCATGGGGCCAAGGTGTTCGAGATCGACACCAGCGCCGCGAACCCCGACGAGCACATAATCAGGCCCTACGATCCGCACGGCTACCGGCACCACCTGGCGCACAAGGACCAGTCGCGGGAGCACGGCCAGCGTGCGGCGGAGGACCCAGCCTTCTACGAACGCATCGCCCACACCATAGCGGCCGGAGCGCACATCGTCGTGGTCGGCCATGGGCACGGCCACAGCGATGCGGCGCACCGCTTGGTCGAGCACCTGCAGGCCCACCACCGCGACATCTATGGACGCACCGTGACGGAGGTCGTGGCGGACCTGTCCAGCCTGACGGACCCGCAACTGCTCGATCTTGGCCGCCGCACCCTGCGCCGGCAGCCTGCATAGCCGCGCTTGGGCAGCGTGGCATATGGCCGCGGAGGATAGTAGTCGACGATATTCGAGAGTCGGGATTCGAAACGCTGTGTGCGCATGACGAGACCGCGAACAATGGGGGCTGGACCGTTGCGGATCAAAGTAGCGTCACGACGTTCCGGGACCAAACACCTAGCGTTGATTCGCGAACGATGGACAGCACGGCGGCACCCTGACCGAATGGCGCGGCGCACGTCATGCGGTGGCCCAGTTCAGGACTATGGCACCGTTCATAGGCGTCCCAGAGCCGCCAGCAGCAGGCTCGGAATATACCTATGCCGACATCATCTCGTTTCGATACTTTAGCATTTGAGTAGTTTCCGACCCTACCTTGTCGGCACGACTACGGCCTAACCTTCGCATGATGGGCAGTTTCGACCCTTTCCTAAGCGAACCAGATGGCCACGCAACAGGGGCAGCGCCGTCATTGAGCGGACCAGCGGGGAGCGGACCAGCTGGGGGCGGACCAGCGGGGATGGTCGAGTCGGTCCGGGGAGCAGTCGTCGATGTGACCTTCCATGGGCAGGCGCTGCCGCCGGTCAACACCGCCCTGGTTGTCGAGTGGGACCGGCCGGAACCGCTGGTGCTGGAAGTGCACAGCCACGTCGATCCCGTGACCGTCCGCGGCATAGCGCTTCAGGCGACTGCGGGGCTGGCCCGCAGCACGAAGGTTCGCGCGACAGGGCAGCCCATCACCGTGCCGGTTGGGGAGGCGGTCCTGGGGCGTCTCCTCGACGTGGTGGGAACCCTTCGGGACCGCGGGCCGGCGCTGCCAGAGGGCACGCCGCGCCGCAGTATCCACAACCCGCCGCCGTCGTTCACCGACGAAACCGCCGCAAACGAGGTCTTCGAGACCGGCATCAAGGTCATCGACCTCCTCGCGCCGCTGTCCAAGGGCGGCAAGGCCGCCATGTTCGGCGGCGCCGGCGTCGGCAAGACCGTGCTCGTCATGGAGCTGATCCACGCCACCGTCGAGAAGTACCAAGGAATTTCAGTCTTTGCAGGAGTGGGCGAACGGTCCCGCGAGGGCCATGAGCTGCTGACCGACATGCAGGGCTCGGGCGTGCTCGCGCGCACCGTGCTGGTCTATGGGCAGATGAACGAGCCGCCCGGCGCCCGCTGGCGCGTGCCGCTGACTGCGCTGACGATCGCCGAGTACTTCCGCGACCAGAAGCACCAGAACGTGCTGCTGCTGATGGACAACGTGTTCCGCTTCGTCCAGGCCGGCAGCGAGCTGTCGAGCCTGCTGGGCCGCCTGCCCTCGCGCGTCGGCTACCAGCCCACGCTCGCGACCGAGGTCGCCGCATTGCAGGAGCGCATCGCCTCGGTGGCCGGGGCGTCCGTCACCGCCATCCAGGCCGTCTATGTTCCGGCCGACGATTTCACCGACCCGGCGGTGACGGCCATCTCGGGCCACATGGACAGCATCATCATGCTGTCCCGCACGCTGGCGGCGGCTGGCTTCTACCCGGCGATCGATCCGCTAGCCTCGTCGTCCTCGCTGCTTGACCCCCTGATGGTGGGCGAGGAGCACTACGGCCTCGCCGAGCGCGCCCGCGAGGCGCTGGCCCGCTTCAAGGACCTTGAGGACATCATCGCGCTGCTCGGCGTGGACGAGCTTGGCGCCAGCGACCGTGCGGTCGTGAAACGGGCGCGGCGGCTGCAACGCTTCCTCAGCCAGCCGTTTGTGGTGACGCAGGCCTTCACCGGCATGCCGGGCCGCAGCGTCAGCCGCGCCGACACGCTCGCCGGCTGCCGGGCCATCCTGGACGGCGAGGCCGACGACTGGGCGAAAAGCTCGCTCTACATGGTCGGAACCCTGGACGAAGCGCGCCAGAAAGAGGCCGCCGCCAAGCAGGAGCACGCGCCATGAGGCTGCGCATCACCACGCCGCTCTCAATCGTCGTCGACGAGGATGGCATCCTGGTGCTGTCCGCCGAGGACGCCAGCGGCGGCTTCGGCATCCAGCCGCACCATGCGGATTTCCTGACCAGCCTGGCCATCGCGGTCGTGAGTTGGGAAAGCGGCGACGGGACCCGGCGCTACTGCGCCGTGCGCGGCGGCGTGCTGACCGTCACCGCCGGGCAGGACATCGCGATCGCGACGCGCGAGGCGATCGCGGGCGATGACCTGGCGACACTCGACGACACGATCCTCCGCCGCTTCCATGACGACATCGACGCGGAGCGGGAGGACCGTGTCGACAGCACCCGCCTGCAACTGAATGCGATCCGGCAGATCGTCCGCCATCTCCGGCCCGCTGGCTACGGCGGCGGATTGCTATCATGAGAGCACGGGCGTGAGAGCACGGGCGTGAGAGCACGGGCGTGAGAGCGCCGGGCGGCGAGGACCCCCTTGTCAAGGGCGCCCGGCTGCGCAGCGAGCGCAACCAGCGCTGGCTGCGCGACGGCGACGCCTCCGTGGTGCGGCGCCTGAGCCAGATCGGCGTGCTCGGCTGGATGATCGTCGTTCCCATGCTGATCGGCATGTTCGCCGGGCGCTGGATGGACCGGACGTTCCATTCCGGGCTGTTCTGGACCGCCCCGCTGCTGCTGCTCGGCGCGGCCCTTGGCTGCTGGTCCGCCTGGAAATGGATGAAGGCCGCATGAGTGTCACGATGATCGACCTTGGCGCCCATTTGGCCGCCGGCATCGGCCTGGGCGTGCTGTATTTCGGCAGCCTATGGTGGAGTGCCCGGCTGTTCGCCCATGCTGGCCGCCTGCGCACGACGTTCGCCCTGATGGCCGGCCGCTTCGCCCTGCTTGGCGGCGCGTTGATGCTGGTCAGCCTGGAGGGCGCGGGGCCGCTGCTGATGACGGCGCTCGGCATTTTTGTCGCCCGGTTCGGCGTCATGCGCTGGGTTGGGCAGGCGGCGCCATGATCTCGCCGCTTGCCAGCGTTCCGCTGTTCCATCTCGGCCCGGTGCCGATCACCGAGGCGGTGGTCGCAACCTGGGCGATCATGGCACTCCTGACGCTCGGGGGCTTCCTCGTCACGCGGCAGCTGTCGGTCGTCCCGTCGAGGACGCAGGCCGCGTTCGAGCTGGTCGTGGACATGGTGGACGGCCAGATCCGCGACACGATGCAGGCCGAGCCCACGCCCTACCGCGCCTTCATCGGCACGCTGTTCGCCTTCATCTTCGTCGCCAACTGGTCCTCGCTCGTGCCGGGCGTCCAGCCGCCGACCGCACATCTCGAAACCGACGCCGCATTGGCGCTCCTGGTTTTCCTCGCCGTGATCTGGTTCGGCGTCCGCGCCGGCGGCGTCCGCGGCTACCTCGCGACGTTTGCCTCGCCCAGCGTGCTCATGATCCCGCTCAACTTCATTGAGAGCATCACCCGCACCTTCTCCCTGCTCGTCCGCCTGTTCGGCAACGTGATGAGCGGCGTGTTCGTGGTGGGCATTGTCCTGTCCCTTGCCGGCCTGCTCGTGCCGATCCCGCTGATGGCGCTCGACCTGCTGACCGGCGCCGTGCAGGCCTACATCTTCGCGATCCTGGCCATGGTCTTCATCGCCGGCGCCATCGGGGAGGTGAAAAGCAAGGCGGCCGTCACCGGAAAGAGGACGACTCCATGAACTGGCTAGCCTTCATCAGCATCATATCGGCGGCCCTGGCGGTCTCGTTCGGCGCCATCGGCCCGGCGCTCGCGGAGGGCCGGGCGGTCGCGGCGGCCATGGACGCCATCGCCCGGCAGCCGGAGTCTGCGAACGTCATCTCGCGCACGCTGTTCGTCGGCCTCGCCATGATCGAGACGATGGCGATCTACTGCCTGGTGATCGCGCTGCTGCTGCTGTTCGCCAACCCCTTGCTGAAGTGACGCCATGACCATCGATTGGTGGACGCTCGGCATCCAGGCCGTCAACGTCGTCATCCTGGTTTGGCTGTTGCAGCGCTTCTTCTGGCGCCCGGTCGCGGCCATGATCGAGCAGCGCCGCATTGCGACGCAGCAGGCCCTGGCTGCTGCTGCGGCGGCGCAGGACAAGGCGGCTGCGTCCCTGGCCGAGTTCGCGCAGACGCGCGCCGGCTTCGGCAGGGAGCGCGACACGATCCTGGCCGCCGCCCATGCCGAGGCCGGCCAAGCGCGGACCGCGGCGCTAGACGAGGCCGCAAAGGAGGTTGCAGCCCGGGACGCCGCCGCCGCCGCGGCGATCGAGAAGGACAAGATCGACGCCGAAGCGGCCTGGTCGGAGCGGGCGGGCCAGCTTGCCGTCGAGATCGCCGGGCGCCTGGCGGCGCGCTTGCAAGGCCCCGAGGTGCGCGCGGCTTTCCTCGATTGGCTCCTCGCAGGGATACGCGCCCTCCCCGGACCGGCGCGGCAATCTGCCATGGCCGACGGCACGGTGCTCGAAGCCATCAGCGCAACCGCAGTCGCCCCGGCTGACCAGGACCGCTACCGGACGCTGATCGGCGAGGCGTTCGGGGCGCGCCCGCAGGTTGCCTTCAAGGAAGACCCCGGATTGATCGCCGGCCTGGAGCTGCGGGGGCCCCACTTCACGGTCGGAAACAGTTGGCAGGCCGATCTCAGCCACATCCTCGCGGACCTCAACCATGCCCCCCGACGGTAGCGCCCGGGCGGAAGCCTGGCTGGCAGGCGCCCGCACCAGGCTCGCCGCCGCCACGCTCGGCGCGAAGGCTGAACAAATCGGCCGTGTCGAGGAAACCGGCGACGGCGTGGCGCTTGTCTCCGGCCTGCCCAACGCCCGCCTCGACGAGCTGTTGCGCTTCGGCAAGGGGCAGTTCGGTTTTGCCCAGGTGCTCGAACGTGACCGGATCGGCTGCGTCCTGCTGGACGACGTGGACGGCGTCGAGGCCGGCGACGCCGTGCGCGGCACCGGGGACGTGGTGCGCGTGCCCGTCGGCCCGGCCCTGCTCGGCCGCGTGGTCGACCCGCTCGGCCGCCCGCTCGACGGCAAGGGGCCGGTCGCGACCGACTCGCTGGAGCCGATCGAGCGCTCGGCGCCAGCGATCATCGACCGGGACCTCGTGGTCCAACCGGTGCAGACGGGCCTGGTCGTCATCGACACGTTGTTCGCCCTTGGCCGCGGCCAGCGCGAGCTCATCATCGGCGACCGCGCCATCGGCAAGACCACGATCGGCATCGACACGATCATCAACCAGAAGGCCAGCGACATCGTTTGCGTCTATGTGGCGGTCGGCCAGAAGAGTTCGAGCGTCCGGCGCGCCATCGACGCAATCCAAACTTATGGGGCGCCGGAGCGCTGCATCGTCGTCGTGGCCGCGGCGGCGAGTTCGCCGGGGCTGCAATGGATCGCGCCGTTCGCGGCCGTCACCATGGCGGAGCACTTCCGCGACCGCGGCCAGCATGCGCTGATCGTGATCGACGACCTGACCAAGCACGCCGCCACCCACCGCGAGATCGCGCTGCTGACCCGGCAGTCGCCGGGCCGCGAGGCCTATCCCGGCGACGTGTTCTATGTGCATGCCCGGCTGCTGGAGCGCGCCGCCAAGCTGTCGAAGGAGAAGGGCGGCGGTTCGCTGACGGCCCTGCCGATCGCCGAGACCGACGCCGGCAACCTCAGCGCCTACATTCCCACCAACCTCATCTCGATCACCGACGGCCAGATCGTGCTCGACGCCAAGCTGTTCCACCAGGGCCAGAAGCCGGCCGTGGACGTCGGCACCAGCGTCAGCCGGGTCGGCGGCAAAACCCAGGCCCGTGCGCTGCGGGACGCGGCAAAAACGGTGCGGCTGGACTATGCACAGTTCCTCGAACTGGAAACCTTCACCCGCTTCGGCGGGATGCCGGACACGCGGGTGCGGGACCAGTTGACGCGGGGCGCGCGGATTCGCGCGGTCCTGAACCAGGCGCAGCATTCCCCCCTGCGTCTCGCCGACGAGGTGGCCCTGGTGCTGGCGGTCCAGTCCGGCTTGCTGGATGCGCTGCCGCTTCCAGCGGTGGCTGCGTTCCGCCGGGGCCTGCGCGACGCGCTCGATACCGGCGCCGCCGCTGCCGTCCACCAGGTTGAGGCAGGGGGCACGCTGGGCGACGAGCACAAGCAGGCGCTCCTGCGAGCGGTGAAGCGTTGCATACAGGCAATTGCCTCCCTGTCCCCGCCCCAGAATGCGCCCGAGAGTGCCGCGGACACAACCGGGCAGGCAGCAGGACCGGCGTGACAGAGCGCCTCGCGGACATCGGCGCCCGCATCACCGGCATCGGCCAGCTCGGCGCGGTGGTGAATGCGATGCGCGGCATCGCTGCGGCGCGGGTCCAGCAAGCCCGCAGCCAGTTGCTTGCCGTGGACAGCTACGCCGCCGCGATCGCAGCGGCCATCGTGCGGACCCTTGTCCTCGTTCCGCCCGCCCGTCACAGCGTCAAACGCCAGTCGGCCCGGCCGGCGCTCGTGCTGTTCTGCGCCGAGCAGGGCTTTGCCGGCGCGTTCAGCAAACGCGTCCTCGACGCTGCCGGCCCGGACCTGGCGACATCCGAGCTGTTCCTGGTCGGGGCAAGAGGCCAGTCCGCCATTGCCGAGCGCGGCATCGCCGCCGGCTGGACCTGCGCCATGCCGTCGCACTCTCCCGGACTGCCAAAACTCGCCGACCGCATCGTGCAGGCGCTGTATGCCCGGATCGCCACAGGAGAAATCGACCGGCTCGATGTCATCTTCAGCCGGTGGCAGCCGGCGCGCGGGACGCATACCGAACGCCAGCACCTGTTTCCACTCGACACGGCGGCATTTCCCCCGGCGACGGACGCCAACGCGCCGCTGCTGAACCTGACGCCCGCGTCCCTCCTGGGCACGCTGACGGCGGACTACGTGCACGCCCAGCTCTGCAAGGCGGCGCTCCACGCATTCGCAGCGGAGAACGAGGCGCGCATGGAAACGATGGCCGCGGCGCGCAGCCAGATCGAACGCCAGCTTGCCTCCTTGCAGGCGACGCAGCGGCTGGTGAGGCAGGAAGAGATCACGGCTGAAATCATCGAGCTTGCAGCAGGCGAAACGGCAAGCCGGGACTGAGCACTGTTGCACGCCCTGAAACACCGCGTTCCGCCACCTGAGTAGTTTCCGAGCCTGCCGCCGCCGCCCTGCCGTCCGCTAGGGTCCTCCGCATCGGCGTGGCGCCTGCCCTGACGGGTGACGCCATGTGCCAAATGCGTCGCGGCCGTGCGACAATCCTCGGAGCCCGTCCCTCGATGCGCATCGCCCAGATCGCTCCGCTCTATGAGGCGGTCCCTCCCAAGCTCTATGGCGGCACCGAACGGGTCGTCTCGTTCCTGACCGAAGAACTGGTCGCCCTCGGCCACCAGGTCACGCTGTTCGCGAGCGGCGACTCCACGACAGGCGCCAAGCTCGAAGCCGCCTGGCCCCGCGCGCTGCGTCTCGATCCGGCCGCCCGCGACCTGGTCGCGCCGCACATGCTGCTGATGGAGCAGGTGCGGCAGCGTGCGGGTGAGTTCGACATCCTGCACTTTCACCTGGACTATTGGCCGTTCGGCCTGCTCAGCCGGCAACCGACGCCGTTCCTGACCACGCTGCACGGCCGGCTCGATCTGCCGGAGCTGCAGCCGGTGTTCGATGCCTTCCCGAACGCACCCGTCGTGAGCATCTCCAACAGCCAGCGCCGCGCCCTTCCGCAGGCCAACTACGTCGGGACCGTGCACCACGGCCTGCCGCCCAACCTGCTCACGCCACAGCCCGGCGCAAGCCCGCCATACCTCGCCTTCCTTGGCCGCATCTCGCCCGAGAAGGGTCCGGACCGGGCCATCCGCATCGCACGCACCTCCGGCATCCCGCTCAAGATCGCCGCCAAGGTGGGCAAGGAGGACCAGCGCTACTTCGACACCGTGATCCGGCCAATGCTCGCCGGCGGCGGCGTCGAGATGGTCGGCGAGATCTCGGACGCCCAGAAGCCTGCCTTCCTGTCCGGCGCGGCTGCCCTCCTGATGCCCATCGACTGGCCAGAGCCGTTCGGCCTGGTGATGGTCGAGGCCATGGCGTGCGGCACGCCGGTGATCGCCCTCAACCGCGGCGCTGCGCCCGAGATCGTGGAGCACGGGCTGACGGGATACGTCGTCGAGGATGAGCTGGACGCGGTCGTGGCCGTCCGGCAACTGCCGCAGCTCTGCCGCACGCGGGTCCGTGCCCGCTTCGAGGAGCGTTTCACCGCGCGCCGCATGACGGAGGGCTATCTTGCCATCTACCGCGACCTGGCTGCCGAGCGCCGCCGCACCCCCCTGCGCGCCAACCCGGCGCCGCGCCGCGTGCTGCCCGCACAAGCAGCATGGGGGGCGCAGCGCGCTCCAGAGGCGGATCGGTCCAGGGTTCAGTAGGCCAGGATGCCCGCAATGAGCGTGCCCCCGTTGAGCAGGCCCCCGCTCAGCATGCAACGGCTGACGGCCGGCATCTTCGACGTCGATGGCGTCCTGCTCGCCTCCCCGCATGAGCGGGCCTGGCGCGAGGCGCTACAGGGCTTCGCCGACCCCGACCGGTTCACGACGGCGATGTATCAGGCCGAAGTCGCCGGCAAGCCCCGCGCGGACGGCGCCCGTGCGGCGCTGGAAGCGTTGGGCGTGGCAGATGCCGAGCGGCAGGCAGCCGTCTATGCCGAGCGCAAGCAGGCGCGGCTTGAGGAGTTGATCCGTGCTGGCGCCGTCGGTGCCTTTCCCGATGCCCTCCGCTTCGTCCAGGCGATCCGGGCACTGGGCTGGCCCATGGCCGTCGCGTCGTCGTCGAAGAACGCCAACCAGATGATGCAGCCCATCCGCCTCGCCTCCAGCGGGAGCTTGCTGGACGCCTTCGGCGCTAACGTTTGCGGCCGGGACCTGCGGCATGGCAAGCCGGACCCGGAGATCTTCCTGCTCGCGGCGGCCGAGCTGCGGGTTGCGCCCGCGCACTGCTTCGTGGCCGAGGACGCGCCCGCCGGCGTCGAGGCCGCCCGGGCGGGCGGCATGGCGGCACTTGGCGTGGCCCGGCTGGGCGACGCTGCATCCCTGCACGCGGCCGGGGCGGACCTCGTAGTGACAAGTTTGGACGATGTCGCACTGGATGAGCTGGCTCAGGGCCGGCTTCGTGGGAGGGCAGCATGACCACGCCAAAACTACCGAAGCCAGGGATACCAAGCCACGCGCTGCAACCGACCGCCGATCCCGCTTGGGTCATCGCCGAGGATGGCTACGATCCGTTGCGCGAGAGCACGCACGGGTCGCGTTTCTCGATCAGCAACGGCTTCATGGGCGTCCGGGGCGGCGGCGCGGTCAACCGCGGCGCGCATTGGGCAGTGCCGCCGCGCACCTATGTCGCCGGGCTGTTCGACACGCCGGATGCCATCGGGTCGATCCCGGCGCTTGTTCCGGCCGCGGACTGGCTGCAGCTCCGCATCCTGCTGCCGAACGAGCTTCCGGTGCAGCACGCCGGTGACAGGTCGTCGTATCGTGCGACCCTCGACCTGCGGCGGGGCGCACTGCTGACCAGAGGCCACGCGACGGACCTGCATGGCGCGAGCGGCCATCTGAGCACGCTGCGCCTGGTGTCGCTTGACCAGCGTGCGGTCGGGTTGCAGCTCGTCCAACTGGAGATCGAGGCCGGGGAGGTCGAGGTGAGCCTCGAAGCGTCGTTCCAGGGCCTGGGTCTTGGGCTGACTGCCGAGCAGCTTGAGCAGGATTTCGGCATTTGGCGCACCCGGCACTCCGGCAAACGATTGGCGATCGCAGCGGCGGCGTCCCTGCAGATCGACGGCCAGGACCGACCGCCGACGACGGTCGGCCCGTTCGCGTGGTCATGGACCTGGACGTCCCGCCCTGGGCAGGTCGTGTGCTTCGGACGCACCGTCGTCATGGTGCGAGGCGACAGCAAAGCCGTGGACCCCGGCAGCACTGCGAGGAACCAGCTTCGCGCTGCGCTCCGCCTCGGCTGGAGCGGCGTGGCCGCGGCGCACGAGGCGGCGTGGGCCGCCCGTTGGCGGTGCAGCGACGTCGAGGTCGAGGGCGACCCGGCCGCACAGCGGGCACTGCGCTTCGCCGCCTACCACCTGAACGGCGCGGCCAATCCAGGCGACGAGCGCGTCTCGGTCGGCGCCCGGGCGCTGACGGGCGACGACTACCACGGGCACGTGTTCTGGGACACCGAGGTCTACCTGCTGCCCTTCTACATCCTGACCTGGCCCGAGGCGGCCCGGGCGCTGCTGATGTATCGCTTCCACGCCCTCGATGCCGCGCGGGCGAAGGCGGCGCGTATGGGCTGGCGCGGCGCGATGTATGCCTGGGAGTCCGCCGACACCGGCGCGGAGGCGACGCCGGAGCACGTGGTCGGGCCGGACCGCCGGGTGGTCGCTGTCTTGTGCGGCACGCAGGAGCAGCACATCACGGCCGACGTTGCCTACGCCGTCTGGCAATACTGGCAGGCGACCGCGGACGAGGCGTTCCTGCTCGACGCCGGCGCCGAGGTCCTGTTGGAGTCCGGCCGGTTCTGGGCGAGCCGTGCCCAGCCGGAGGCGGATGGCCGCTGCCACATCCGCGGCGTCATCGGGCCGGACGAGTATCACGAGACGGTCGACGACAACGCCTTCACCAACGTCATGGCGCGCTGGACCATCCGGCGTGCCCTTGAGGTCGCGGCGCTGCTGCAGAGCCGCTGGCCCGATGCCTGGGCACGGCTGTCGTCCCGCCTGGGCCTGGACGAGGCGGAGCTCGCGCAGTGGCGGCACGCGGCGGAGACGATGGCGACCGGGCTTGACCCCAGGACCGGGCTGTTCGAGCAGTTCGCAGGCTTCTTCAGCCTGGAACGGATCGACCTCGCGGATTATGGCGGCCGATCCGTGCCCCTCGACGTGGTGCTGGGGCGCGAGCGGACGCAACGGTCCCAGGTCGTCAAGCAGGCCGACGTGGTGGCGCTGCTGGGATTGCTGCCCGACGAGTTCCCGGGCGCGGCCGGGGCGGCGAACTTCGGCTACTACGAGCCGCGGTGCGGCCACGGCAGCTCGCTCAGCCGCGCCATGCACGGGCTTGTTGCTGCCCGGCTGGGCGACGCCGAGGCGGCGCTGCGCTTCTTCCAGCAGACCGCGGCGATCGACCTTGCGGACACCCACGTGGCGATCGCTGGCGGGGTTCACATCGCGGCCTTGGGCGGGATCTGGATGATGGCGGTGCTGGGGTTCGCCGGGCTGTCGCTGCAGGGCGATGCCGTTGGCGTCAATCCGCAACTGCCAACCGGCTGGCACAGCCTCGGCTTCAGGGTGCAGTGGCGGGGCCGCCGCCTTGCGATCAGGATCGATCAGCGCAAGCATCTGCTCGAAGCGACGCTGGAGGCAGGGGAGCCGATGGCGATTGTCGTCGCCGGCGAGCGGCACGGGCTTCACAGCGGCCAGGTCCTGCGGACTTCAATCGACACGCCGCCTTCATTGCGCGCGCGCCGGTCGCCGCGCGGGCAGCCCGTCGAGGCATGACCCCCAAATGAAGTCGAACCCAAACGGACCCTTGGAGGTTGGCTCCACGGTCCAGAAAAGGATGGCATGGACGCCGCATGACGTGCGCCGGCTATGGCGCAGCATGGCGTATCTCCCTCGTTCAGCACCGTCCCGCCAATCCGGCACCGCCGGCGCTCCAGATCATGCCGTCCAACCGCGCGAGCCCTGCTGCCGGCGTCAGCAGCCCCAACGGGCGTCCGGTTCGGCTGAGTAGTTTCCGAGGCTTCTTGGCCGGCTCGCCCGGGAGCACCTTGCCGTCGGGGGCGGATAGCTTTTCGCACGCCTTCCCGTTCTGAAAGAGTGCAAATGATCAAGCATGACACGGTAGTTGCCGTTTTCCCGGACCACCTCGCGGCTGAAGCAGCGGTGAAAAAGCTCTCCGCTGCCGGCCTCGACATTAAAAACCTCAGCATCGTCGGCAAGGGCTACCACACCGAGGAGCAGGTCGTCGGCTTCTACAATGTTGGGGACCGGGTCAAGTTCTGGGGCAGCCGGGGGGCGTTCTGGGGCGGGCTTTGGGGCCTGTTCTTCGGCGGGGTCTTCCTGACCATTCCCGTGGCAGGCCCAGTGATCGTGCTCGGCTACCTCGCCACCACCCTGATCTCCATGCTTGAGGGCGCAGTCGTGGTGGGCGGGCTGAGCGCGCTCGGCGCAGCCCTCACCGGCATCGGCGTGCCGAAAGACAGCGTGCTGGAATACGAGACGGCGATCGCCGCGGACAGCTTCCTGGTCATGGCGCACGGCCCGGCCAACGACGTGAGCCGCGCCAAGGCGATCCTCGACACCGCCAACTCCTCCCGCCTCGACGTGCATGGAACCACGACCGTGGTCGAGCGGGCCGGACATTTCGTCGTCGTCGATTGAACGGTCCCGCCGAAACCAGGAAGCCATCCGCGGAAAGGCCGCCATGCAGCGTCCCATCGTCTCGATTATCGTCTCGATTATCGTCTCGATTGTGCTCGAACCGCACATGCTGAGCGGCGCGTTGCCCGCGGCCGGCCAGAACGGTGGCGAATAAGGCCGGTGCGCGGGCGCATGGCTGACCTGCCGGCGTCCGCGCCTGGGCTGGGCAATCAAGCAGCCAACGGCGCGCACGGGACCTCCGCAGGCGGCCTGACGGCCGACGAGGCGCGCCGCCGGTTGGAAAAGTTCGGCCCGAACGCGATGCCGGACACGGCCGTGCATCCTGTGCGCCGGGCGCTGGACAAACTCTGGGCACCAGTGCCGTGGATGCTTGAGGCCGCGATCATGCTTCAGTTGGTTCTTGGCGACTATGCCGAGGCCGCGATTATCGCTGGGCTGCTGGTGTCCAACGCGGCCCTCGGCTTCGTGCAGGAGGGGCGCGCCCAGGCAACCCTAGCTGCCCTGAAATCACGTCTTGCCATGACCGCGTCCGTTCGGCGCGACGGCCGCTGGACGGTCGTGCCCGCGGCCGGGTTGGTGCCGGGCGACGTGGTCAAGCTTTCGCTCGGCGGCGTGGTTGCCGCGGACGTGCGCCTGGTGTCGGGTGAGGTCCTGCTCGACCCGTCCATGCTCACCGGCGAGTCGGTGCCCATCGAGGCAGGCCCAGGTCTGCAAACCTATGCCGGGACCCTGATCCGGCGCGGCGAGGCGGTCGCGGAGGTCACGGCGACCGGCGCCCGCACCAAGTTCGGCCGCACGGCGGAGCTGGTCCGCACCGCCCATGTCGTCAGCTCCCAGCAGAAGGCGGTCCTGCGCGTGGTGCGCAACCTCGCCGCGTTCAGCGGAAGCGTGATCCTGGCGCTGCTGGCCTATGCCTACGCCCTCGGGCTGCCGTTCGCCGAGATTGTTCCCCTCGTCCTGACGGCGGTGCTCGCGTCGATCCCCGTGGCGTTGCCGGCCACCTTCACCCTTGCGTCGGCGGTCGGCGCCCAGGCGCTGGCGAGGCTGGGCGTGCTGCCGACGCGGCTGTCTGCGGTGGACGAGGCGGCGACGATGGACGTGCTGTGCGCCGACAAGACGGGCACGCTGACCCGCAACGAGCTGACGGTGGCGGCGGTGCGTCCCATGTCCGGCCTCAATGCGGCGCAGGTGCTGTCCCTGGCCGCGCTGGCCAGCTCGGAGGGCGGGCAGGACCCGGTCGATGCGGCCATCCGCGACGCCGCCGCCGAAGGCGAGGGCGCCGATCCCAAGCTGAAACTGGTCAAGTTCATCCCGTTCGATCCGGCGACGAAGATGGCCGAGGCGCGAGTGTCCTATTCCGGCGGCGAGGAGCAGCGCATCCTGAAAGGCGCCTATTCCGTCGTCAGCGCGCTCGCCCAGCCCTTGCCGGCCGCGGCCAAGGTGGCGGACGAGCTTGAAAAACAGGGCTTCCGGCTGCTTGCCGTCGCGGCAGGGCCACCGGCGGCATTGAAGCTGGTCGGGCTCATCGCGCTCAGCGACCCGCCGCGCAAGGACTCGGCAGCGCTCGTGGCAGAATTGCGCGAGCTGGGCGTCCGCACCGTGATGGCAACGGGCGACGCGCCGGCGACGGCCGCCATCGTGGCCCAGGCGGTCGGGCTCAATGGAGCGGTTTGCCCGCCGGGGCCGATCCCGGACGGCGTGCGGCCCGAGGCCTATGCCGTCTTCGCCGGCGTGCTTCCCGAGGACAAGTACAAGCTGGTGCAGGCGTTCCAGAGCGGCGGCCACACCGTCGGCATGTGCGGCGACGGCGCCAACGACGCCCCCGCGCTGCGCCAGGCGCAGATCGGCATCGCGGTCTCGACCGCGACCGACGTCGCCAAGTCGGCCGCCGGCGTGGTGCTGATCGAGCCCGGCCTTGCCGGCATCGTCGTCGCCGTGAAGCAGGGCCGGATCACCTTCCAGCGCATCCTCACCTACACGCTGAACTCGATCACCAAGAAGATCGTGACGGTGCTGCTGCTGGTCGTCGGGCTCATCATGACCGGGCACGCAATCCTGACGCCCTTGCTCATGGTCATCCTGCTGATCGCCGGCGACATCCTGGCGATGTCGCTGACCACGGACAACGTGGCGCCGTCCCCCAAGCCGAATGCCTGGCGCATCAACAGCCTGACGATCGCAGGCGCCGTCATAGGCGTCGGCCAGCTTGCCTTCTGCGCCGGCGTCCTAGCTGTCGGCAAGTTTGCTTGGGGCTTTGGGATCGAGACGCTGAGGACCCTGACCTTTGTCGCCCTGGTGTTCGGGAGCCAGGCGACGCTCTATGTCGTCCGCGAGCGCCGGCGCCTGTGGAGTTCCCGCCCGAGCCTATGGCTCGTTGCGTCGTCCGTGGTTGATGTCGTGGTCGCCGCAGCACTCGCCATCGGCGGCATCGCGATGAGGCCCCTGCCGGCCTTCGTGGTCGCCGGCATTCTTGCGGCGGCGGCGGCCTTCGCCTTCGTCCTCGACACGGTGAAGGCGCCTGTGTTCGCCCGCCTCAACATCAGCTAACGCAAGGTGCCCTGAAGCATAAACCGCCCACTCGAGATCGCCTTCCACGGCCTGCAAGGCTCTCCCGCCCTGGAAGACGACATCCGCAAGGAACCTCACCCATAGGGACCAGGACCGGAAACACGGCCAGCGGGCGCACGAGGACGCCAGAGCTTCCATGAACAGATTGCACAAGGCCGTCTGGCTGCGGTCAGGCAGGGGCCGCCGCTCCATGACCCCCGCGCATGATCACCAGCCATAGCCCGGCCAGCTATAATGGCTATGCAGCCGCTTCTCGTAGAGCTGGTCGATGATGGCGAGCGGGTCCCACGCCGGGCTCGCCTTGACCTGGTCGCGGGAAACGTCGAGCCGGACCTCGTGCTCCGGCCAGCTTATGTCCTGCACGGCATACGGCGACATCAGCACGTGCTGCCCCGGCCACCAGTTCCTCGTGGCGACGATCAGGTAGCGGACGCCCCAATCGGCATCGTCGACCAGGAAATTCTCGACATGGCCGATCTCGCCGTCGGTGGCGTGGATATGGTAGCCCTTGACCGCGGCGATGCTGCGAAGGTGCATGTCCCCATCGTCCGGATGAGGCCGTGGGTTGCCCGTCCCACGCAGCGTCTCGCTTTCGTAGGGCGGCGGCATCAGGATTCCGGTCATCGCGCCGGCGCCGAGGTACTGCCCGCTCCAGAGCGGGTCCCAGCCGTAATGGTCATACAGGTTGGCTTCCATGCGCTGCGACACCGGCGCATCTGTAAGGATGTCGGGGCTGGCCTCGACCTGGGCCTTCGTCAACGAGACCGGAAGCTCCTGCCGCTCGTGGTCGACGGGCCGGATCGCCGACGGGTGGAGCAGGACCTTGCGTCCCGTCAGCCAGCCTCCGGTGTCGACGACCAGCCACCGCATCTTCCACGTCCTGTCGTCGAACAGGAGATCGCCGACAGTCCCGATCCTGCCGTCGCTCGCTTCTATCGCGTAGCCATTGAGTGCTGACCCGACCAGTAGCATCGTTTAGCTCCTTCCTTGATGGACGTGCCCAACGATGCACGCCTGCCTGCGGGTTCGGGAGAACAGGCTCGAACAATACCCGGCGTGCCCATCAGGCAAGGTCGTCACCGGCGCCGCCCTCGTTCACCCAGGTCTCGATCTGATCATGCAACCCGGCAACGGCGGGGCTGCCGCCAACCGGCACAGGGATGGACGCATTTCCGTGCGCCGGAGCCGTGAGAGTTTTCGCCACCGGCCTTTGCTGGTTGGCTCCACAAGGCTTTGCATCGATCAGGTCGGGCATGTCTGGAACCTTTTGATACTGTGCCGTCCAAAAAGCGCCCTTGATGGATGCTTCCGACGGTGCCGGCATTGCAGAACTCGCGAAAGCCGAGCTTGCATGGCGCCATGGATAGATGCTTGGTTGAACACCGAACAGTAAACGGCAGATGGCCGACATAGGCAGGCTCGGAAACTACTCAGGCCGCCGGCGCTCTGGCTGGCCCACATCGCAGACCCTGTCTGCGGGTTGCCCGCAGTGAAGCCGTCGAGGCCAGGCCCAAGCTGCAGGCGCAATCCTTAGTGTCTGTCCGGGATCATTCCTTTGTTTGGCATAGTTTCCGGACCATGAGGCGGATAGAGGCCAGGCGCAGGTAGGCGAGCGCCCTGCGGTTCAGGCACTCCCAATCCTTGGCCAGCCTGCGGCAG
>JAABUY010002565.1_pt1 | contig 21355 bp, 26 predicted proteins | sample 5560271 | NCBI WGS metagenome assembly JAABUY01 (sample SAMN10711886, study PRJNA513374) | rock metagenome | isolation source: Antarctica rocks | place: Antarctica: Victoria Land, University Valley | reverse complement strand
GCGGCATCAGAAAACCCGTTGCACGATCGATTAGGCGGAAATTGCTCATACGGGATGTCCAGGCCGCTTGTGACCCACTGCTACCACCCGCTTCCGCGTCGCGTTAAGTCCGACAGGCTGCTAGAGCAGGAGAACGGCCGCCTACGGCGGGCGGTGGCTGACCTGACGCTGGAGAAGCTGGTGCTGAAGGAAGCTGCGTCGGGAAACTGGTAAGCGCCCCTCGTCGTCGGGCGTGCGTTGAGCACGTCACGGCCAAGCTGGACGTTTCCGAGCGTTTTGCCTGCAAGGTGCTGGATCAGCACCGCTCGACGCAGCGCAAGGCGCCGGGAGTGGGCGACGACGAGGCGGCGCTGACTGCGGACATCGCAGCGCTGGCCAGGCAGTATGGCCGATACGGTTACCGCCGGATCACGGCGCTGCTACGGGCTGAAGGCTGGCGCTGCAACCACAAGCGCGTGGAGCGGATTTGGCGTTGCGAAGGGCTGAAGGTGCCCGCACGCCAGCCCAAGCGGGGGCGGTTATGGCTGAACGACGGCTCCTGCATACGGCTGCGGCCGGAGCGGGCCAACCATGTCTGGGCGGAGTAGCCGAAGGTTCTGCGGACGCAGTCCGTGGAAGGGCTACGAAGGGCTACGACTTCGTCGAGGACCGGACGCGGGACGGGCGCAAGATCCGCCTGTTGAACGTTGTGGACGAGTTCACCCGCGAATGCTTAGCGATCCGGGTGGCACGCAAGCTGGGTTCGGCCGACGTCATCGACGTGCTGGCCGACCTGTTCATCGCACGCGGCACGCCGGGCTACATCCGCTCGGACAACGGGCCGGAGTTCGTGGCCACGGCTGTGAAGGGCTGGATCAACGGCGTCGGTGCCAAGACAGCGTTCATTGAGCCCGGCAGCCCCTGGGAGAACGGCTATGTGGAAAGCTTCAACGGCAAGCTACGGGACGAGCTGCTGAATGCCGAGGTGTTCAACACGCTCGCCGAAGCCAAGGTGCTGATTGAGCAATGGCGCGTGCACTACAACACCGTACGTCCACACTCGTCATTGGGTTACCGGCCGCCTGCGCCGGAGGTCACTGTGTCAGGGATGGCCATGCCGCCCGGTAATCCAGGCCCAACCGGGTCAAATCAGCCGCCAATGACCATGCTGCACTAACATTTTGCCCGGACCACTCAATGGGGGCTGGACAGTGTTACCTCGCTCGCACGGCCAAGCCGACGTAACGAGTCATTCCGTCGAGAACTGTATTGACTCTCGATAAAACACGGTTTTAGCTATCACTGACGAGGCATCCATTAGAGAGCCGGTTCGGGGAGGGGTTGAGATTATGACCAGCGGCCGTGCGCTTGCCGAGGCAGTTTTCGGTGCCGTCGATTCGATGCGCGGCGAGGCGCTCGCGCAGTTCATGACGCCGGACGGCTCGTTTACCTTCGGCAACGCGCCCCCCGCCGTCGGCCGTGCCGCGATCGCGTCTACGGTCGACCAGTTCTTCAGCGGGATTGATGGCCTGAGCCATACGGTTGAGGACGTGTGGGAGCGGGATGGCTCGGTGGTGGTGCGGCTGTCGATCAGCTACACCCGCAAGGATGGCGGCAAGGTCGTCCTGCCGTGCGCGAATATCTGGCAGCGCGACGCGAGCGGCCAGATCGCCGACTACCGCATCTACATGGACGTGAACCCGGTGTTCGCATGAGTGCGTCGAAGATCGGCACGCTCGGGGGCCGGACCACGGCGGGAGCCGTCCGCGCAATGTTTGGCCGAATCGATACGATGGATGTCCCCGGCCTGCTCGATCACTTGGCACCCAACGTCGTGTTCCAGTTCGGCAGCAACGACCCGGTAACCGGGCGCGAGCGCGTTGGCGAGATCGTCACCTCCGTATTCTTAGGGCTCAACAGCATCAGCCACGAGTTCCTGGATCTGCTGGAGTTCGGCGACGTTTCGGTGTGCCAGCTGGTGACCACATACGGCCTGCCGGACGGACGCACAAAAAGCCTGCCCGCGGCGGTGATCGTGCGGCAGCGTCCCGACGGTCTGGTGGCCGATTACCGCATTTACCAGGACGTGTCCCCGCTCTGGGCGACCCCGTGACGGTCGCCGGAACCCCGCACGTCGAGGCGACACCCGGCGGCGGGGTCCGCCCCCCACTGGCGTGGCTCGCCAAGCTGCTGCGGTTCGAGGAGGCCGGGTTGCTGCTCGGCTTCATCTTGCTGGTGCTGGTGATCGGGGTGCCGAACCCGGAATTCTTCCAGCTCGGCTCGATCAAGACGTTGCTACGCCAGTCGGCGTTCGTCGGCATCATCGCATTCGGCATGGTGTTCCTGGTGTCGATGGTCGAGATCGACCTGTCGGTCGGCGGCATCTACGCCGTCAGCGCCACGTCGTCGGCGCTGGCGATCAAGGCCGGCCTCGACCCTTGGCTTGCCGTGCTGATGGGGCTGTGCATCGGCGCGCTGCTTGGTGCCTTGAACGGCATCCTGACGGTGTTGCTGGAGGTGCCGCTAATCATTGTGTCACTCGGCACGATTTCGATTTTCTTCGGCCTCAACCTGATCGTATCCGGCGCGTCGGCGGTGTTCGGGATGCCGAAGGCGCACCCGTTCTTCTTGATGTTCGGAACCGACTGGCTTGGCCTGCCGGCGCCGGCTTGGCTGCTGCTGGTAGTCGGCGTGACCCTTCACGTGACGTTCCAGCACACGCGGTTTGGCGCCACCGTTCGCGCCATCGGGTCGAATGCGGCTGCGGCCGAGTTCATCGGCATTCGGGTGCGGCGAACGCGTATCTGGACGACCACGCTGGTCGGCTTTCTGGCGGCGCTGTCGGGCGTGCTGACGCTGGCGTATTTCAAGACCGCGGACCCATCGGTCGGCGCCGATCTCGAGCTGCAGGTGATTGCGGCCGTGGTGATCGGCGGGACGTCGCTGGCGGGCGGCTCGGGCAGCATGCTGGGCGCCATGCTCGGCGTGCTGATCATCTCGGTGATCGACAGCGGCATTGTGTTCTACGGCGTTGACCCGAGTTACTCGCGGTTCGTCACGGGCTGCGTAATCATCGCAGCCATCGCGCTCGACCGGGCGGTCAAGCGAAGCCGGCGAGCGGGCGACCGCATCCAGTCGCATCTGTAACGCTCCAGGAGCCACCTCCATGCGGTCCATGGCCATCCTGCTGATGTCTGGTTTGTTCGCCGTGCATGCCGATGCGAAGCCGCTGCGGGTGTCGATCGTGCAAGCGTTGACGAGCGGCGAGTGGAACTCGGAGATCCGCTTCGGGGCCGAGGCGGCGGCGGGACAGTTCACGCCGCCGGTTCGTATCCGCGCGGTCGGGCCGGAGAACATCGACCCGCCGCGACAGGCCAACATCTTCATGCAGGAGACGCGGACCGGGCCGGACGCATTGATCATCAACAACGTCGCAGGGCCGGTGTTCGAGCAGCCGGTGGGCGAGGCCGAGGCGAGCGGTTCGAAAGTCGTCTGGATAAATTCGGCCCCGACCGCCGCGTCCTACAACGATTTCTTCGTCAGCGCCGATCCGTACGACGCGGGCCGCAAGGCCGTCGGCATCATTGCCGCCGCGCTGGAGAAGCGGCTCGGCAAACCCGCCGCGTCGGTGACCGGCGAGATCGTCGTCGGCTCCTGCATCCCTGGCCTGAAAGTACTGGAGAACCGGGTGTTGGGGACTCGGGACGCGCTGGCGACCGAGCTGCCGAATGCGCGCATCCTACCCACGCTGCAGACCAGTCCCGAACGCAGCCGCAGCTTTGCGATCTGGAGCCAGGCGATCCGCAAGACGCCGGATGCCCTGGCCTACCTCGACGCCTGCGAACCCGGACAGGCGAACATCGCCCAGATCGTCAACGAGGACCACCTCAAGGCCGTGACGGTCGCATACGATGCGCCGGAAGAAATTCGTGCCGGGATCAAGAACGGCACCGTTTTGGCAGCGGTGCCGGCGTCGTTCTTCCTGCAGTCTTACCTCGCCGTGCACTACACCGCGCAGGCGATCAACGACGACAGGCCGATGCCGCGTGGCTGGTTAAAGATCGCACCACCGGTGATCGACCCGAGCAACATCGACGCGTTCATCACCGCCTGGTCCGCGCCGGAGACAGGGCTGCTGGCGTTCTACAAGCCGCAAATCGACGCTGTGCTGGCGAAGGGAGTCGAAGCCTCGCTGGTTTCGACGGTGAACTACGACAACCCGCCAAAATGAGTGCGTCGCTGGCCCCTGCCGCAGCGTTGTACTCGGCCCGTGGCGTGGGCAAGCGGTTCGGCGCGCAGGTGGCGTTGCACGACGTGGATCTGGACATCGGCGCGGGGTCGATCGTCGGGCTCATCGGCGCGAACGGGGCCGGCAAGTCGACGCTGGTCAAACTGCTCGCCGGCGTGCTGGCGCCCGACGAGGGTGAGCTTCGGCTCGACGGCCGACCGCTGCGCCTCGGGTCCATGCTCGACGCTTGGCGGGCCGGAGTGGCACTCGTCTCGCAAGAGCTGAACCTGTTCCCGGCCTTGAGCATCGTGGAAAACTTATCGCTCGTGCCGGGCCAGCCGCGCGGTTCGGTGCGGAAAGGGCAGGCGGAGGACATGCTCCGGACGCTCGGGGTCGCCGCCGATCTCGGATCGCCGCTGGGTGAACTGTCGCTCGGCGACCGCCAACTGGTCGAACTCGCGCGCGCCCTGCTGCAACGACCCCGCGTGCTGATTTTGGACGAGCCGACATCGGCGCTGCACGAGGCCGAGGTGGCGCGGTTGCACCAAGTCCTGCGCGACCTGCGGCGATCGGGCGTGGGCATCGTCTACGTGTCGCATTACCTGCACGAACTGCTCGAAGTCAGCGACACTGTGACGGTGCTGCGCGACGGCCGCCACGCGCTAACCGTGGACGCGCCCGGACCGGGGTATATGGACGAGATCGTGACGGCGATGCTTGGCAAGCGCGTCGCCACGGAGGGTGCCGCGCGCGCGGTTGGGCCGCGACCGGCGGGCCGGGGGCTTACGATCACCGACATGTGTGGCCCGCTCGGCGTCCACGTCGATCGCCTGCTCGCGGCACGGGGTGAAGTGGTCGGCGTCGTCGGCCTGGCCGGTGCCGGCGTGGAAGAGCTGTTCGCGATCCTGTTCGGCCGGTTAGCACCGCTCTCCGGCACGATCGAGTTGCCGTCGGGCCACGCGTTTGCCCCGCATACCGCCGCCGCCGTCCGCGCGGGCATCGCCTTCGTGCCGGCTGACCGCAAGCGTTTCGGGATCAGCCTCGATCAGTCGATCGCCGAGAACGTGCTGGCGGTCCGAAGCCTCACGCTGGGCCGCAGCGGAATCGTGCTGAACCGCCGTCGCATGGCCGCTGAGGCGGATGCCCGGTGTGCCTCGATGGGAGTGAAATTCACCGGGGCCGGGCAGCGTGTTGGGGCATTATCCGGTGGCAATCAGCAGAAAGTCGTGTTCGCGCGCTGGGTCGAGGCCGATCCCAGCCTGCTGCTGCTGGACGACCCGATGCGCGGCGTCGATGTCGGGGCCAAGCAGGATTTGTACGCATTGATCCGCACACTCGCGCAGGAGGGCCGCGTCGTGCTGCTCTACACCAGCGACCCGGCCGAGTATCTCGCCGTCACCGACCGTGTGCTCGTGTTCGTCGATGGTCGCATTTCGCGCGAGTTGGCGAATGAAGGGCTGAGCGAGCATGCGATCGTCCAGGCGATGAACGCCAAGAATCCCGAACAGGAAAAGCACCCATGAACCGTGTCGGCGGCAAGGTCGCTATGGTCACTGGCGCGGCGTTCGGGATGGGCCGTTCGCACGCCATCGAGCTGGCACGGGAAGGCGCCAAGGTCGCGGTCACTGACGTGAAGGAGGAGGCGGGCCGCGCGGTCGTTGCCGAAATCAAGGCCGGCGGCGGCGAGGCGATCTTCCTGCCGCATGACGTGGCGCGGCTGGATCACTGGCAGGCGGCGGTGGCGGCCACCGTCGAGCGTTTCGGCCGTCTCGACGTGCTGGTCAACAACGCCGGGGTCTACGTCTACGCCGACCTCGAAAGCATGACCCCGGAGCAATGGGACTTAACCTTCTCGGTCAATGCGCGCGGCACCTTCCTCGGCTGCCGGGAGGTGACGCCGTTCCTGAAGCGCGCCGGCGGCGGCTCGATCATCAACGTGTCGTCCAACTTCGCGCTGGTGGGCCGTGCCGGATTTTCCGCCTACTGCGCCTCGAAAGGCGCCATCCGGATGTTTACCAAGGCGATCGCGGCCGAACTGGCGGCGTTCAACATCCGCGTCAACTCGCTGCACCCCGGCCTGATCGCCACCGAGATGACCCGTGACCTGATCCAGGACCAGGCCAGCATCGACATGGTGCTGGGGCCGGCGCCGATGCGCCGCGTCGGCCAGCCGGTCGAGGTGTCGCACGCCGTCGTCTACCTCGCCTCCGACGAGTCCAGCTTCATGACCGGCGCGGAGATGGTGGTGGACGGCGGCTACGCGGCAGTCTGAGCGGCGATCTCCGGGTCGCCCGCGGTCAGGTACTCCCACATCCGCTCGACGATGCCGCCCTGGAAGGTGGCCCGCTTGGCCGCTTGCGCCGGGGTAAGCACGACCGGCTGGGCGGCGCCGGTGACCTGCAGCATTTCCAGTTCCACGCGAGCGGCGTCCTCCAGGTACCAGGCCAGCACCACCGCCCGCTCCAGCGTCTCGGCCGCCGTCACCACGCCGTTGCCGCGCATGACGATGGCGGGCGCCTGGCCCATGGCCACGACCAGAGCCGACGCCGCCGTGTCGTCGCGCAGCAGCTGCGGGTCGTCCCAAAGCGGGGCGCCAGGCGCAAAATAGGCGCCGAAGCCATGAAGCGGCCGTGGCGTGCGCCGCAAAACGCCAAGCGCCATCGCCTTTGGCGGCATACACCGCACCACGCCGCCGATTTCAGGGCGGTTCGCGTAAATCTGCTGGTGGATGCGAACCTCGCCCAGCACGCCGTCGGGCAGCGCGCCGACGATCGGCACCACGCTGCCGTCTTCGCCGGGCGCGATTAGGCCCATCGGTCGGGGCGCGCAAACCAAAAAGTGGTGCTGGTCGAGCCGAACGCTGCAATGGCCGTAGGCATGCGCCAAGCCGTGCCTGCCAAGCGCCCGCGCTGCTTGGCGCACCAATCGCTGCGCCGCTTCCAATGGCGTCAGGTGCGGAATTCCGCAATTGCCGGCTTGGCGCCCCATTGGCAGAAGCCACGCGGCTCGAACGGGAACTGCCGTGCCCGGTGCGCCGGCTCGTCGGTGATCGAGCGCACCCCGCTCGAATACTCGAACACCATGCCGTCGGGTCCCTCGAAGTACAGGAACTGCGCCGAGGAGGTCGGGTGCCGGCCGGGGCCGAACACGATCTTGACGCCGCGGTCGACCATGAAACGGTACGACCGCATGATGTCGTCCACGCTCTCGACCTGGTGGTTGACGTGCTGGACGCCGGCAGTGGTTGACGGGAACAGCGCGATCGAGTGATGCACCTCGTCGATCCGCAGCAGCGGCGCGTCACCGATGCGGTCGCTCACCCGCGCGTTGCAGATGCCGGTCCAGAACGCCTCGTCGCGAACCCGGTCGGTGCTGCACAGGCCGACATGGCTGAACCCGGTGATGCCGGCGTCGCGCGCGGCGAAGTAGCGCCGGCCCTCGTGCATGGGACGCACCGCAAGCTCGATCGAGTTGCCGGTCGGGTCGCGGAAGGCGATGAACGCCTCGACTTGGCGCAGGGCGCACTCCTCGGCGCTGCCGAGGCGCACCGGGTGTCCAATCGCCTCCAGCTCGCCTGCCGCGGCCGACAGCGAGTCGGTGTCGCTGACCTCGAAGCCGATGGCCTGTTGCTCGGTCGATCCCTCGACGTAGCAGAGCGTGTGGCTGCGCTCGTCGGAGCGGAAGTAGACCGCGTTGCGCCGCCGCTCGGCGACCTGAAGGCCGAGGAACTCGGTGGCGAACACCGTGGCGCCCTCCAGGTCGGCGGTGCCAAGGCGTACGTAGCTGACGTCGCGCAGGTTGATCATCGGATGCCTCCCGGATTGGGACCGATTTGGGCGGCACCCACGGAAGTTTCAACGACAATACTTAAAATTGTCGAGACGTAGCTGACGTCGCGCAGGTTGATCATCGGATGCCTCCCGGATTGGGACCGATTTGGGCGGCACCCACGGAAGTTTCAACGACAATACTTAAAATTGTCGAGAATATGCCGGAGAGGTCAACCGGATCGCGTGATAGTGCGCGTCCCTGTCATCGATTGTAGTCTGGATTTCCCCGGTAATCCTGGCGGTCATCGCTGGGATCGCTGCCGTTGCGGTCGTTTGGGCCACGCCGGTCAAAGCGGTTCGCGTTGGCGCCGGAGCGGCCCGAATGCGATAAACGCGCCTCATCCTGACGCCCCCGCTGATAACCGCGCTCGAAGGCATCACGCAAAGCTTGGTCCTGATTCTGGTTGCCGCTGGTCAATCCCCTGAGCAACTGCTGCATGTCCGGCACCTGCGCCATCGCGGGCGTGGCAACGGTTACCGCGAGGAGCGCTGCCGCAACGGCGTTCCGCATTATAGTCCTCTCGTCAAAGTTATGTCGTGGGGCGGAGTTCCCACCGCTCTTCGGTCTGAACGCAACCCGCCGGCGAGGTTTCCACCCCGGATGTCGCGACGCCGGGTCCCACGCGTGGACCCTAGGCGGCGCTTTTGCGAGCGGCAGCGCGCGGCCGCGATGAAGGCTTGTTGCCGCCGGACGCGAACACCGCGTGCACCGCCGCGGCGGTGCGGTCGATGTGTTCGCCCGAAAGCCGCGTGGCGCCGGCGGCGTCGCGGTCCAGGCAGGCCTGCATGATGGCGCGGTGCTCGGCCTGCAGATCGCGCGCCGGGTCGCGGTGCAGCAGCGACAGCCGCCGGTAGCGTTCATGCTGGGCGTACAGCAGCGTCTGCAGCCGGATCAGCCAAGTGGAGCCGCAGGCCGACACCACCGCCGCGTGGAACTCGCTGTTGCGTTGCTCCCAATCGACGGGGTCGGTGGCGGGGTCTTGGCGGACCCTTTCCTCCGCCCGCTCCAGCCGGTGGAACGCCGCCACGACGCGCGCCTCCCACGCCTCGTCGCCATGCTCGACCGCCAGTCGCACCGCCTCCGTCTCCACCAGCCGGCGGCAGATCGAGATGTCGTCCAACTCGGCGGCGCTGATCGGCGCCACGGTGAAGCCGCGCTTGCCCTCCAGCACCACCAGGCGATCCGTCGACAGCCGCGACAGCGCCTCGCGCAGCGGGCTGGCGCCGATGCCGTAGCGCTTGATGAGCGAGGCGATCGACAGCTTCTCACCGGGTTTCAGCACGCCGGCGACGATGTCGCGCCGCAGGTTGCGGTCGGCAAGGTCCGCCAGCGTCGTCGAGGATTCGGCCATGAACACGTCCCGTGTGCCGTGGTGGCATCAGCCACGCGCGGACCACGCGTACCCGCTCGTCCGGCAAATTTCAACGCTAGTTGCAAGATAGAAATTCCCAGCCCAGAACTAGCGAGAAATAGCTATCTTGTCGATAGAATTGCCGCTAGGTTGCGTCCGGACCGACGCGGAGGGGATGAATGACGGCGCTGCACCATATCCAGAACTTCATCGATGGCCAGGTCGCCCGCCCGGCCAACCGGCGCACGTTCGAGGATGTGGACCCGGCGACCGGCAGGGTGTTCGCCCTGGTCGACGAGGCCGGCGAGGACGACGTCGACGCCGCGGTGACGGCGGCGCGGCGGGCGCTGAAGGGACCCTGGGGCAGGCTCGACGTCGACGCCCGGGCGGCGCTGCTGGATCGGGTGGCCGCCGGGATCGAGACGCGGTTCGATTCGTTCCTGGCCGCCGAGGTCGCCGACACCGGCAAGCCCGCGTCGCTCGCCTCGACCTTGGACGTCCCGCGCGGGGCGGCCAACTTCCGCGCCTTCGCCTCGGTGCTGAAGCACCATGCCGGGGAGTTCTTCACCACGAGGCACCACGGCTCGGACGCCATCAACTACACGCTGCGCCGGCCGAAGGGCGTGGTCGCGGTGGTCTGCCCGTGGAACCTGCCGCTGCTGCTGATGACCTGGAAGGTCGCCCCGGCGCTGGCCTGCGGCAACTGCGTCGTGGTCAAGCCGTCCGAGGAGACCCCGGCCACCGCCACCCTGCTCGGCGAGGTGATGCGCGAGGCCGGCATCCCCGACGGCGTCTACAACGTGGTGCATGGCTTCGGCGCCGGCTCGGCGGGCGAGCAGCTCACCCGCCATCCCGGGGTGGACGCGATCACCTTCACCGGTGAGACGGCGACCGGCGGCGCGATCATGAAGGCCGCCGCCGACGGGGTGCGCGCGGTGTCGTTCGAGCTGGGCGGCAAGAACGCCGGCGTGGTGTTCGCCGACTGCGACTTCGACCGCGCGGTGGACGAGATGGCGCGCGCGGTGTTCCTCAACTCCGGCCAGATCTGCCTTCAAGCCGAGCGGCTGTATGTCGAGCGGCCGATCTTCGACCGCTTCGTGGCGGCGCTAGCGGCAAAGGCGGCGGCGCTGCGGCCCGGCCGCCCGACCGACGCCGCCACCAGCTTCGGCCCGCTCATCAGCCTGGAGCACCGGCGCAAGGTGCTGTCGTACTACGACCGCGCCCGGGCCGACGGCGCCTCCGTGGTGACCGGCGGCAACGCGATCGAGATGCCGGGCGACCTTGCCGGCGGCGCCTGGATCGCGCCCACGATCTGGACCGGCCTCGACGAAAGCTCAGCCGTGGTGCGCGAGGAGATTTTCGGGCCGTGCGCGCACATCCGGCCGTTCGACGAGGAGGAAGAAGCGATCGAGCTTGCCAACGACACCCCGTATGGCTTGGCGGCGATGCTCTACACCACCCATGTCTCGCGCGCCCATCGCGTCGCGGCGCGGCTGGACGCCGGCATCGTCTGGGTCAACAGCTGGTTCCTGCGCGACCTGCGGACGCCGTTCGGCGGCTCCAAGCAGTCGGGCATCGGCCGCGAGGGCGGCATCCACTCGCTCGAATTCTACACCGAACTCAAGAACGTCTGCATCCGCCTGTGAGCGCCGTGGCCGAGATCGCCGACCGCCTGCGCCACGCCGAGCTGACCGCCGTTGCGGTGCCGCCGGTGCGCGGCGAGATCGCCGAGGGCGACGTTGGCACCGCCTACGCCATCCAGGAGCACCGTACCGAGGCCGGGCTGCGCGCCGGACGGCGGCTGGTCGGGCGCAAGATCGGCCTGACCGCCAAGAGCGTGCAGCGCCAGCTCGGGGTGGACCAGCCCGACTACGGGATGTTGTTCGCCGACATGGAGGTGGCGGACGGCGACGAGATCCCGGCCGGGCTGCTGATCGCGCCGCGCGTCGAGGCCGAGATGGCATTCCTGATCGGGCGCGACCTGGACATGCCGGAGCCGACCATGGCCGACGTGCTGCGCGCCGTGGACGCCGTGCTGCCGGCGATCGAGGTGGTGGACAGCCGGATTGCTGCCTGGGACATCCGGCTCACCGACACCATCGCCGACAACGCCTCGTCGGGCCGCTTCGTGTTGGGCGCCACCGCCCGCTCGCTGGCCGGGCTCGACCTGCGGCTGGCCGGCATGGTGATGGAGTGCCGCGGCGAGCCAGTGGCGACCGGCGCCGGCGCGGCCTGCCTGGGCCATCCGCTGATCGCCGTGCAGTGGCTCGCCCGCAAGATGGTGGAGGTCGGCCGCCCGCTCGCCGCCGGCGACCTGGTGATGTCCGGCGCGCTCGGCCCGGTGGCGCCGGCGCATGGCGGCGAGTGGTTCGAGGCGCGCATCAACGGGCTGGGTTCGGTCCGCGTCGCCTTCGCGCGCAGGGAGCCATGACCATGGATGTCGAGAGCCTGGCCGAACGGCTGGACACCGCGGCGCGCCAGGCCACCGCCACCGCGCAGCTCTCCGCCGACACGGAGCTGGCGCTGCCCGACGCCTACCGGGTGCAGCGGGCCTCCATCGCCCGCCGGATCGGCCGTGGCGAGCGGCGCACCGGCGTTAAGATGGGCTTCACCAGCCGCGCCAAGATGGTGCAGATGGGCATCGACACCGTGATCTGGGGCCTGCTCACCGACGCCATGGTGGTCGAGGAAGGCGGCGCGCTGGCATTTTCCGGCTACGTGCATCCGCGGGTCGAGCCGGAGGTGGCGTTCCTGCTGAAGCGCCCGCTCGCCGGCCCGGTCACCTTGCTGGAAGCGGCGGCGGCGCTGGAGGCGGTGGCGCCGGCGATGGAAATCATCGACAGCCGCTACGCCAACTTCAAGTTCAGCCTGGGCGACGTGGTGGCCGACAACAGCTCGTCCTCGGGCTACTGCATAGGGCCGTGGTGCGCCCCCGACGTTGATGTCTCGAACCTCGGGCTGGTGATGTCATTCGACGGGCAGCCGGTGCAGATCGGCTCGACCGCGGCGATCCTCGGCCACCCGCTGCGCTCGCTGGCGGCGGCGGCGGCGCTGGCGGGCGAAGCCGGCGAGGAGCTTGCCGCCGGCAGCATTGTGCTCGCCGGCGGGGCCACCAGCGCCGAGGCGCTGCGAGCCGGAACTTACGTGCGGCTGGAGATGGAGCGGCTTGGCTCGGTCTCGTTCCGGGTCGCCGGCTAAGATGCCGATTGTGACCATCAGCATCCTCGAGGGCCGCGACCCGGAGCGCAAGCGGGCGCTGCTGCGCGAGGTGACCGATGCGGTGGTGCGCGCCCTGGCGGTGCCGCCGGCCACCGTGCGGGTGCTGCTGCACGAGGTGCCGGCGGCGCACTGGGCAGTGGGTGGCGTCAGCAAGGCCGAGCCGGAGGGAACGTGATTCAGATCGAGCAGCTTCGTTACGTCCGCCTGGGCACGCCGGACCTCGACGGCGCCTGCGATTTCGCCAGCCGGGTGCTCGGCTTGCAGCCGGTCGGGCGCGACGACGAGCAGGCCTGGTTCCGCTCCGACAGCCGCGACCACACGCTCTGCTACTTCCGTGGCGACCCCGCCGACCAGACGCTCGGGATCGAGTTGCGCGACGCCGACGCGCTCGCCCGCGCGGAGCAAGAGTTGGCCGCGGCCGGATTGGCGGTGACCCGTGGCGACGCCGGGGCCAGTGCCGCGCGGCGGGTGCAGGACCACCTCTCGGTCACGCCGGACGGTGGTCCGCGCGTCGATCTGGTGCTGCGCCCGCTGCACAGCGGCTGGCGCTACTTCCCGTCGCGCGATGCCGGCATCACCGGCTTCCACGGCGTCGCGTTGCGGGCCGCGCGACCCAGGGCGGCGCTCGCGTTCTGGACCGGGCTGCTGTCCGGCCGGGTCAGCGACTACGTGGGCAACTCCGCCTACGTGCGGACCGACACCGCGCACCACCGCCTGACGCTTTATGAATCGGCGGGCAGCGGCATCCTGGAAATCCAGTTCGCGGTCGAGGGTGTGGACCAGCTGATGCAGAATTCCTACTGGCTGCAGGGGGCGCAGGTGCCGGTGGTCCACGGACCCGGCCGCCGGCCAGCCTCGCAGCAGATGTTCATGAGCCTCCGCGGGCCGGACGGGATGCTGTTCGGCCTGGTCACGCCGGGTGACGAGATCGCCGCCCACGACTGGCTGCCACGGCAGTTCCGCCACGCCGCAGACTCGCTGTGCGCCTGGGGCAGCCGCAGCGACGTTCCAGAATGGCAGGCCGCCAACTGACCGCAACGTTCCTCGATAAATGTAGGTTCTATCGACAATCTTCTTGACACTGCGGACGGATGCATCAAGCTGTGCCGGTGGGAGAAAAGCAAAAGTGAGCTACCGGATCGGCATGGTCGAGTTGGCCGGGCAGGCCACGGCAGTCGTCGACACTCGCGAGAGCGTGTTTCGCCTCGTCGACCTGGTTCCAGGCAAGGTGCCCGGCTCCATCCAGGACATGCTGCCGGAGTGGCCACGCTGGCACGCGGCCATCTTGGCCGCCGTGGAGGCTTTCCGGGGCAGCCCTGTGGACATGGCCGCCGTCCGCTGGCTGGCGCCGATCAAGGCGCCGCCGAAGATGATCTGCATCGGCGTCAACTACCACGACCACATTGCCGAGATGCCGGGAGGCGGGAAGCTGGCGCTGCCCTTCCCATACGCCTTCCTGCGTCCAGGCACCTGTCTTGCTGCCCATGAGCAGCCGGTGCCGTTGCCGGAGCTTGTGCTGCCGGACGGTTCCGGGACGAGCGGACCACGGATGTTCGACTGGGAGGCCGAACTCGGCGTGGTGATCGGCACCCGCGCGCGCAACGTGAGCGGCGCAGACGCCGCGGCGGTGGTGGGCTTCTACACGGTCATCAACGATCTGTCGGCGCGCGACTGGATCGAGAGCGCCCCGTTCGTCGGCATCGACTGGGTGATGCAGAAGGCCTGGGACGGCTTCCAGCCCACCGGCCCCTGGCTGACCCCGGCCGTCCTGGTGCCGGACCCGCAATCGCTGCCGATCCGATTGACCGTCAACGGCGTCGTCAAGCAGCAGTCCGACACCGCGCAGATGGTGTTTGGGGTGGTCGCGATCATCGAGCACCTGTCGAAGATCATGACCCTCGAACCGGGCGACATCATCGCCACCGGAACACCCGCCGGGGTCGGCTTCGGCCGCTCGCCGCGCGAGTTCCTGAAATCCGGCGACATCGTCGAGGTCACCGTCGGCGACCTCGGCACCTTGCGCAACCAGATGGCATGACGGCGAGCCCACGGAAAAGGACATGGACATGATCAGGGTACGCCGGATCGGCCACGCGACGTTCGAAACGCCGGACATCGAGCGCTTGGCGTCCTACTACACCGACGTGCTCGGCCTCACGCTGGTGGAGCGCGACGCCGAAGCCGTCTACCTCGCCAGCACGCTCGACCATCACTCGGTCGTGCTGCGCCACGGCGCCGCCGCACGCTGCGCCTGCCTGGCGTTCCAGCTGGCGCCCGGCAGCGATCTGGGCGCGTTTGAAAAGCAGCTGGCCGAACACGGCGTCCATGCCGAGCGGCGGCATGACGCGCAGCCCTCCATTGCGGAGCTGCTCGCCTTTCAGGACCCCAAAGGCACCGAGGTCGAGGTGTTCGCCGACCGCGCTGTGGCGCCGCAGCGGTTCGGGCACTCCGGCATCGTGCCGAACAAGCTCGGCCACGTCGCGTTCAGCGTCACCGACATCCGCAAGGTCGTCGATTTCTACACGCAAGTCATGGGATTCCGCGAGTCCGACTGGATGGGCGACTTCTTTGCCTTCCTGCGCTGCGGCCCCGACCACCACACGCTCAACTTCGTCAAGGGCAAGGTCGACAAGATGCACCACATCGCCTTCGAGCTGCGCGACTGGCCGCACGTCGAGGCGGCGTGCGACCTGCTGAGCCGGCGGGAAATCCCGCTGATTTGGGGACCGGGCCGGCACGGCATCGGCCACAACATCTTCACTTACCATCACGACACCGACGGCCAGATCGTCGAGCTGTTCACCGAACTCGACCGCATCAGCGACGAGGACCTCGGCTACTTCGAACCGCGCCCCTGGCACAACGACCGGCCGCAGCGACCGAAAGTGTGGGAGCCAAACCCCAAGGCGGCGAACCTGTGGGGCGTCCCGCCGCCGCCCGGCTTCATGGGCTGACCCGGCTTCGTCAGATAATTGGCCGCACCCATGGAGGGGATCGCCACGATGAGCGCCGCCAGTTTCCCGCGCCTGTCGACGCCTTTGCAAATCGGTCGCCTCACGATGCGCAACCGTGTGTTGATGGCGCCGATGTCGGTCGGCTACGCGAACCGCGACGGCAGCGCCACCCGCGCCATGGCCGAGCATTACGGCCGCCGCGCGCAGGGCGGCCTTGGCATGGTCATCACCGAGAACGTGGCGGTCAACGTCGCCGGCCGGCAGATGCCGCTGCAACCGATGCTGGCCGAGCCTGCCGCCGTGCCGGGGTTCGCGGCGGTGGCGACCGAGATCCGTCGTCACGGCGCGCTCGCGGTCATGCAGATCGTCCACGCCGGGCGCTACGCCGGGCCGTGGGACGTCTACGAGCAGGCCCGCCGGCTGGCGCCCTCGGCCATCGCCTTCCCGCTGATCCCGGGCCGCGTCGTCACGCCGGCCGAGATGACGGTTGCCGAGATCGAGGCCAGCATTGCCGCTTTCGCGAACACCGCGATCCTGGCGCAGGATGCCGGCTTCGACGGCGTGGAACTGCACGCGGCGCAGGGCTTCCTGATCTCCAGCTTCCTTTCGCCCCGGATGAACCAGCGCGACGACCGCTACGGCGGGGATTTCGCCGGCCGCACGCGCCTGCTGCATGAAGTCCTGCGCGCGGTGCGCGCGGCGGTGGCGGCCGGCTTCATCGTGGGCCTGCACCTGACCAGCGATGAGTTGGCACCGGGAGGCTGGACACTGGCCGACGCCGTGCGCCTCGTCGGCGACCTCGAAGACTCCGGCCTCGATTTCGTGATGCCGATCGTGGCGACTTTCGAGACGATGCGGATGCCGGAGAACGACGGGTTGATGGGCCGCCCGGTGTTCCAGCACGCGCAGGCCCAGGCCATCAAGGCTGCGACCAGGCTGCCCGTGTTCACCAATGGCAGCATCTCCGATCCGGCGCTGATCGAGCGCATCCTGGCCGACGACGAGGCCGACGCGGTCGGATTGGCCCGGCCGGTGTTTGCCGACCCCGACTGGTTGATAAAGGTTCGTGGCGGCTCGGACGACCCGGTGCGGCGCTGCGGCTGCGAGACCCAGCTCTGCCTGCGTACCCAGCTCACCGGCTCGCAGTGCCAGTCATGGCCGGAGGCGGCGCGCGCGCGCGGCTTCCTCGGCTACGGCGCGTGACCGCCGTGACCTTCGGCTCCGGCTTGCAGACGTTGCTGGACCGCGAGGCGATCCAGGCCACCATGTTCCGTTTCGGCCGCGCGCTCGACACGCGGGACTGGCCGCTGTACCGGGACTGCCTGACCGATCCGGTGCGGATCGACTTCTCCGACCTGACCGGCGCGCCCGCCCGGATCGTCGCCGCCGATGACTGGACGCGCTTTGCCGCCGCGTGCCTCGATCCGGTTCGGGCGCACCACCAGACCACGAACATGCAGGTCGACATCGACGGCGACCGCGCGACCGGCACGTTCTACATGGCGGCGCGCCACCACCGGGCGGGCGACCGTGGCGATTCCGGCTACCTGCAGCTGGGCTGGTACGAAGCCGAACTGATCCGCGGCGACGAGACTTGGCGCATTCGCCAGCTTCGCCAGCGCATCCAATGGTGCGAGGGCAACCCGGCGCTGATCGACGTCACCCGCCCGGAGATCGCCGGCCCGCTGCAAGCGGTGTTCGGCAATGCCGGCGATGCCAGGCCGCTCCCGGACCCCCGCCCGCGGTCGCGGCAGGCGTTTGTCACGCCCGAGGACCAGTTGCGCGAGCTGTCGGAGCGGGTCGCGATCGATCAGTTGATGCTGCGCTTTGGCCGCGCGCTCGACCTGCACGACTGGCCGATGTACCGCTCGACGTTCCTTGACCGGATCGAGGTCGACTTCCGCGACCTGACCGGGCAGCCGCCCGCCGTGGTGGACGCCGACCTGTGGACCGAGTTCGCGCGCCTGCTGCTGTCGCCGCTCAAGGTCCATCATCAATACTCGAACCACGTCGTGGCGCTCGATGGCGACGCCGCGACCAGCGTGCTGTACCACGCCTCCCGGCATCACCGCGCCGGCGACCGCGGCGCCAGCGAGAACGTGCAGTACGGCTGGTACGAGAACAGCTACGCCCGCACCGCGCAGGGCTGGCGCATTGCCCGCCTCAAGCACTGCTTCCAGTGGGTCGAGGGCAACGACGGGTTGCTGGAAGCGAACGACCCGAAAGTCAACGAGGTCAGCAGGAGGTTATTCTCACCATGAGCAGCGCCGCCAAAATGCCGCACGCCCTGACCCAGACGCCGCGCTACCCGTTTCATCCGATCACCCACGATCGCGGCTTCAGCCTGCCGGGAGACGCCCGCGTCGGGTTCATCATCTATGCCAACATCGAGCATTTCCCGCTCGACGTGCCGCAGCCGGCCCATGCCGTGTACCCGGGAACGCAGCACATGGTCCCGGACATCCTGAACTACGGCTGGCGGGACTACGGCAACCGGGTCGGCATCTGGCGGCTGTTCGACCTGCTCGACTCGTTCGGCCTGCGCGCCAGCGTCAACCTCCATGCCGACGTGTGCCACGAGTACCCGGAGGTGATCGCGGCCGGCTCGGCGCGCGGCTGGGAATGGAACGCCCAGGGCCACACCGCGTCGAGCATCCTGAACGGGATGTCCGATTCGGACGCGCAGGCGGTAATCCAGTCCTCGCTCGCGGTCATCGCCGAGGCGACCGGGAAGCAGCCAAAGGGCTGGCTCGGTTCGCATCTCGCGGAAACCTTCGCCACCCCCGACCTGCTCGCCGAGGCCGGCATCGAGTTCGTCAGTGACTACGCCTGCGACGACCAGCCGTTCGCCATGAAGGTGCGCAGCGGCAGCCTGATCTCGATGCCGTACACGCTGGAGGCCAACGACGTGCCGGCCATCCTCGGCAAGGGACTGAGCGCCCCGGAGTTCGCCGAACTCATCATGGACCAGTTCGACGTGCTGTACGAGGAGGGTGCGACGATCCCGCGGGTGATGCCGATCTCGCTGCACCCGTTCATTTCCGGCCACGCCTTCCGCGTCAAGCACCTGCGCCGGGCGTTCGCGCACATCAAGTCGCATGACAAGGTGTGGTTCGGCACCTGCGGCGAACTCAACGACTGGTACCGCTCGAGCCGCGGCGCTGCGGTTGCCGCGGCCGCGTGAACGCTTCCACCACAGGAACATCCCGATGATCGAAGTAAGCAAGTCGAGTCCGGTCAACGAGCCCGGCAAGCCGAAGCTGACCCGCGCCAAGGTGTGGAAGGGCCTTACCATGAAGGCCAACAACGCGCTGCCGTTCGTGCCGGCGATCACCCAGTGCAAGGTGATCGAGCGCCGCTCCGAGCTGCAGTTCGTGCGCGAGATCTCGCTCCGTGGGGAGGTCATGCAGGAACTCGTGACCTTGGAGCCGGAGAGCCGCGTCACCTTCGAGCGCCTGACCGGCTCGGTGCTCGGCACCATCCTGAACGAGATCGAGGAGAACGCGGACGGTGGGTTAAACTTGCGGTTCTCCTACCACCTGACCCTGACCGGGGCCGTCGCCGGGAGTAAGGAGGAGGAGGATTACGCCAAGACAATGGAAGCCGACTACCTGAAGGCGGTCGACGCCACCCTGGTCGCAATGCGGCAGGTCGAGACAGAAGACGCGGCTCTGCTGGCTTGACGAACGAAATACGGGAGCGCACGCGATGGCACGAGGACACGAAGGCAAGGTCGCGGTTATCACCGGGGGAGCATCGGGCATTGGGCAGGCGTTCGCCAAGCGGCTCGCCGAAGATGGCGTGGACATCGTGGTTGCCGACCGTCAGCCAGCCGAGGAGACAATAGCCTTGGTTCAGCGCGCCGGTCGGCAGGCTGCCGCGTTCAAATGCGATGTTTCCTCGCCGGACGATGTGGCAGCATTGGTTGGCAGCGTCGATGCCCGCTTTGGTCGGTGCGACATCCTGGTCAACAACGCCGGCATCTATCCGGCTCAGCCCTTCGCCGCGATGAGCTTTGCCGATTGGCGACAGGTGATGAGCATCAACCTCGACGCGGTCTTCCTTATGTGCCACGCGTTCGCGCCAGCCATGCGGGAGCGCCGGTGGGGCCGCGTAATCAGCATGTCTTCCAACACCTTTGGGATGGTGCTGGGGGATTTCGCCCACTACATCGCGAGCAAGGGCGGCGTGATAGGCCTTACCCGTGCCCTTGCGACGGAGCTTGCGCCGGACGGCGTCACCGTGAACGCCATTGCGCCCAGTCTTACCCGGACGCCGGGCACGACCGGCCGCACCGACGCGCCGAAGGAACTGACCGACTCCGACCAGTTCCGCTTCGTAGCCAATTTACAGGCCATCAAACGCCCGGAAGAGCCCGACGATTTGGTGGGTGCATTATCGTTCCTCACCAGCGACGACGCAGGGTTTATCACCGGCCAGACACTTTATGTTGACGGAGGGATGATCAGGGCCTGAGCGGCTTCGATGCACGGAGGCAGACCGATAGCCGGATGACGGCGGCACAGCAGTGGTCTATCGCACCTTGGCGCCAAGCGCACCACGCCGGTCGAGACGCTTGCTCGCGCGGGTGGGTCTAATCTGGGAGGTGATCAGGACGCGCCGGACGGAGGACTCGACGTCCCGCATCCTGCTTTCCCGAGCTACCCGCTACTGGACGGTAGATTAAACCCCCCGATGTCAGCCGCCACCATGAGAATGTGCTCGACGATCACATCCGGGCACTCGTCAGGCAGGAAATGCCCGCAGCCGGCGATACTGTGGGTCTGGACGTTCTCCGCCACGAGCCTAATCATCTCACCCACGTGAGTGCCGAGGCTTTTTCGCCACCAATGGCCCCGACCGGGATTTGAACCTTTGTCGCTGTCAACGGCTCGGTCTGGCTGATGGTCGTAAACGCAGCGCGGTACACTCCCATCGCTCCGAGCACACCTTCTCGACCTGCAAAGCTGCGGAGATACTCGTCGACCACTTCAGGCGAAATCGCGCCTTTGACTACCAATTAACCCTGGTAAAGCCAGTTCAGAAAGGCGCGCTCGTTGCCGACAACGAGCGCTTCCGGAGCGCCTGGGGCGAGGGCAAGCATCCACCACCAAAGTGAACCCTCTCTTGCGGACTCGGAATTATAGGCGAGAATGCTCTGGAGTACGCTGCCGAGCATGACAGGTTCCTCAAAGTAGAGTAGCCCGGTGACCTCCTCCGGATGGTCCGCGGTCCACAGCAACGCCGGCGGTGCACCCATATCGTGCGCCACGAGGATAAGGGGTCGGCCGCCTCCGAATCCGATTGCATCAACCAGAGCGCGGGGTCGTGTCCCGGCTGGTGGTGTAGGAGGCCGCTACTGGCCTGCCGTAGCAAGGCGCCACAAGGCTGGCGTAGGCAGGCTGGTCAGCGGCCACCGCGGTGATCTTGGGTAGAGTTGGGTTGCGACACGCAACTCTGACCTGGAGACCACCACGATGACCGACGACACGATGGCGCTTCGCGCGCTGCTGGAGAAGGGTTCCGACGCCAGCGTTTTGCGCGAGATGATCGGTTTCGCCGCTGAGCGGCTGATGGAGCTGGAGACTGAGGGGGCTTGCGGGGCTGCACACGGGGAACGCAGCACCGACCGGCGCGTGCAACGCAACGGCTACCGGGAGCGCGATTGGGAGACCAGGGCCGGGACCGTCGAACTACGCATTCCCCGGCTGCGGAAAGGCAGCTACTTCCCGTCTTTCCTCGAACCCAGGCGTACTGCCGAAAAAGCACTGACGGCGGTGATCCAGGAGGCCT
>JAABUY010002563.1_pt1 | contig 21384 bp, 24 predicted proteins | sample 5560271 | NCBI WGS metagenome assembly JAABUY01 (sample SAMN10711886, study PRJNA513374) | rock metagenome | isolation source: Antarctica rocks | place: Antarctica: Victoria Land, University Valley | reverse complement strand
TTGTCACAGAAGGAAAGGATTCGGATCTCGATGAATCCGACAAAGACTTGCATCTTCAGACTGGTAAAAGGATTGGCATGATGCGTCAAGCCCTGACCTTGTTCCGCAAGAGATGGACCGTCTTTCAGAGGAACTATCTCCCTTACCTGGCGGCATTCCTACTCCCAGTTATCGCCGCCGGACTTGTTACGTTGTTCTTGAAAAATTTCAAAGCTCCAGGTTGCTCTCCCACCGAACAAATCTCCCCATCTCAGATCGCCTCGTTAGCAACGCAAATAAACTATACAATTGTTGTTGGACCGGCAAACAGACTTTCTTCTACAGATCTTCAGCGTATTGGAGCTACGCTTCCTGGTGGAGGATCGGGGAAAGGAGGCTTGGCCGCACTGCAGCAATCAGTGCATCTGATCGATGGTACCCTAAGCGACTTTAACAATTATATCAGCACCCATTACGCAAACGTTACTCCTGGAGGCTTTTTCTTGGGTGAGAACGGATCTCCGCCAACGTTCGCTTATAAGGGTAACGCAGACATTTCTCTGGCGACTATAACACAGAACGCTCTCGACACGCTGTTGACCAATGTCTCTATTAGTACTCAATACCAAGCATTCGACGTGCCATGGGTGTCTGGTGCTGGCAAAACACTGCAATTGATTGTCTATTTTGGCCTAGCGATGTGTGCTTATCCTGCATTTTTCGCCCTCTACCCTACACTCGAGCGCCTGCGGAACGTCAGGCAGCTGCATTATAGCAATGGTATGTGTAATCTGCCCTCATCATCACTTTATTATCTTGCTGACGTGGTTCTGCTCAAGGGGTCCGGAGCGTTTGCCTCTGGTCAGCGTACGTCACGTTTGACTTCATGATCGTCCTCGCCAGTAGTGTCCTGTCAATCGTCATCTTCCGCGGTGTGAGCGACCAATGGTATCATCTGGAATACCTCTTTGTAGTTTTCTTCTGTTACGGCTTGGCTTCTACGCTGTTATCGTACGCCATATCTCTTGTCTCGCGCTCTCAATTGGCGGCTTTCGCCTTTGCTGCCGGTAGTCAAGCGTGAGTTTGATCGAGCACCTTGATAAAGTTGGATCGTACTAACTCAATCCTAGCGTGATGTTCCTCCTCTATTTCATTGCCTATCTGAGTGTCCTTACCTACGCCCCGGTCGACAAGGTCGATTCTTATATCTACATTGTACATTTTACCATCTCACTAGTAACCCCCACAGGAAGCCTAATCCGTGCCCTGTTTGTGTCCTTGGACGTATTTTCCGTACTCTGTCGGAACAAGTCCATCGCTTCATATCCTGGAGAAATCACTCTATACGGTGGTCCAATACTCTACCTAATCTTGCAATCCATCTTCCTCTTCGGCCTCCTCCTGTGGTGGGACAGCGGTTCAATATGGGACAAGCTTCGCGGCAGGACCTACAAGCCAGACGACGCCGAAGAAATTGACCAAGCAGATGACGAGATCGCTGCCGAGGTCAAGCGCGTCAATGCCTCCCCTGATGATGGCCTCCGGGTCATGCACCTTACCAAAGCATTTGGTAGCAACGTCGCCGTAAAAGACATTACCTTTGGCGTCAAGCGTGGCGAAGTCTTTGCTCTTCTAGGCCCCAATGGAGCTGGCAAAAGTACCACAATCAGTCTTATCAGAGGCGACATCCGCCCTTCCCACAACAGCGGCGAAGTCTTTGTCGAAAATATTCCCATCAGCAAACACCGCGCCGCTGCTCGAAACTCCCTAGGCGTCTGTCCCCAAGTCGATGCCTGCGACCAAATGACCGTGCTCGAACATCTCCAGTTCTATGCCCGCGTCCGAGGCGTAGTGGGCGTTGAACATAACGTGCACGAAGTCATCCGTGCCGTGGGCCTTCAACTCTTCCAGCACCGTATGGCCGCCAAACTCTCCGGCGGTAATAAGCGCAAACTGTCCCTTGCCATCGCCCTCATGGGCAACCCCTCAGTGCTCCTCCTTGACGAGCCTTCCTCCGGCATGGACGTCTGCGCCAAGCGTATCATGTGGCGCACCCTCGCTTCCGTAGTCCCAGGCCGCAGTCTCGTGCTCACGACGCACAGCATGGAGGAAGCGGACGCGTTGGCGGATCGTGCGGGCATTATGGGGAAGAAGATGCTGGCACTGGGGACGAGTGACTATTTGAGGCGGAAGCATGGGGATCGGTATCATGTGCATCTCATTACAAAGACCGCGCCGCATACGAGTCTAGAGGAGATGGAGCAGATCAAGGCGTGGATTGCCACCAACCTGGAGGACGCGGTCGTGGAGCAGAAAACCTATCACGGCCAACTACGGTTTAGCGTCCCTGCCTACTCCTCCCCCATTTCTCCTCCGCAATCGCAATCCAAATTCCCTCCCTCCTCCCCCTCCTCTGACGACGAGATCACACCCACCAACACCCTCACCACCACCAACGCCACTATCCCCACCACAACAACAACCAGCGGCATCGGCACCCTCTTCACAACCCTAGAAGCCCAAAAAGAAGCCCTGGGCTTCGAGTACTACTCCGTCAGCCAGACGACACTGGATCAAGTCTTCCTGGCCATTGTCGAGAAGCATAATATCGAGGAGGAGAATTATCATCAGGGGGTTAGGAAGAGGGGGGTGTGGAGGAGGGTGCTGGGGAGGTGAGAGTAGGAAGGCAGGTTTGAAGGGTTAGGTTGTGGAATTAGATATAAGGGGGTTGCGAGTATATATTCTACCATTTATCTAGCAGATTAATACTCATCTGTCCACAACAAGAATTAATCTAGGTATTTATTAATGTCGTCCGAAAGCGGATTGGGGGGTTCCTATGCCATGGTGACGATTCTCCAAAGCAAAATTTGAACTACTGTATGTATGCTGACCCCACTCCTTCTTCCATCCCCTAACCCCCTCCTCCTATCTTCTTCCCCTCTCCTTCCCTCTATGCACACCCCTGCCCTCTCACCAAAACTCCCCACTTCCACCCCATCCTTTCCACTTCTTTTCAACCCCATCCTCTTTCTTTCCAAACCCAAACTTGGCAGACCGCTCTGCTGTAGCTGTGTCTCGGATCCAAGCTTGCTTTTTACAAGGCTTCGATCTCTTTACGTTTGTGTGTTGAGGTTGTGGGGATTGTGGAGGTTGTGTTGGGTTGGTGGGTGGTTGCGATGGGGTTGGGGTTAGGGTTCGGGGGGAAGGGGAGACTGATGAGGTTGGTGGAAGGGGGGTTGTGTTGACGGGTTACTGCATGCATGCGAAAGTGCCGAGTGCCAATACGCAAGTCGAGCGTTGGAATGATCGGTTCTTTTCGAATGACTGCTCGTGTTCCATAAACGTAAGAAAGCCACGGGTAGTGATCCTCTGCGATATAATACAGTGACATTAACGTATCTTGGAACATCATCGGTTTCAGTCAAGGCATCTCAGATCTTCTTCATCAGTCCTACATAAGTCGTCTCAAATCTTCAAGCTCTTCAGATCATTTCTGTCCAACTCGCTCCCTAAACAACAACTCTCACCCTAGCCAATAGTCTGTTTCCCTGTGAATCTCTTTCTGAGGTTTGAACAGACCAATCTCCTTTCCCATCCCTCATCGTCGCTTCTGCAATTCCAGCGCATCAGTTATCACGGGCTCATCGTTCGGATCCCAATGCCAAGCGCACTGCCCACACAACCCGTAGGCACACGTCATCCACAGGACTGATTCTCCCCACGAATAATCTTCGCGGTCTTCACACCTCGGACCCCCCTTAGTGCTGCGTAACCCCTTGGCTCAACACGACCAAGATCTGACTTCATGGTTGTGAGGCGCCGGCACGTTTTCAGCAGGCGGAAGGCGACTGTAGGATTCTCTCCTTTTCACTTGAATGTGACACTGGCAATATCGTAACGTCGCACATACCCAGTGCGCCGCAAAAATACTAGAAGTGCGTCTGTAAGGCTAGTGTGTTCTCGAAGTAGAAAACAATGAAGCTTTGCGGTAAGTCTGCTTCGAGGCAAGTAGAACGGATAGTCCGAAGCGGAGATGCTTGTAGATGTGGTTGCGGACTTCTGGAGGAAGATGGAGATGGTTGTTGGCATCAGAACAATTATCTTCTTCTGGCGGGGTGATGTTCCAGGAAGCCCGGTCTGTGCCCTTTTGCTGGCTTTTGGCACGTTCACTGTCTTTGCTTGTACGACCTGCGACGGAGTTTGTGCTCTTGGCTTGTGTAACTCGGCTTGTTGGTCTTGAGTCTCTTGCGTCTGGGTGATCAAGAATCAATCTTGAGTGCCCGTATGAGTAAGGAAGTGGCTCGCTGTGGCTACGTGTAGTCACAGAGAAATTTTGGTCAACTTTTGCGAGCGGAGGTAAAGGTTCTGAAAGATCAGACAAAGTAAAGATATCAGACGAACTCGAACAATGGGACGGGAAATGAAAGAGAAACTGTCGTTGATGCTGGCAATAATCTCTCTGAAGGTAGAAAAGATAGCGCAAGATGACTTGGTCTTTCCGATGTGACGACACAAACGTATAAGAGTTATTAGCTGTCGAGTTTAAACCCGATATGTTTTTAGCCCTCTATCTCAATCGAGGTTGAGGTAGTGACTTGTCCAGGTGTCAAACTGGAAGGCTTCCTGTACTTCGAGGATCTTCTCTGCACGATCTATGGAGCGACATAGCGAGGTGTTAGTTCGGCGACTGCGGTTCTCTTTGATTTGTAATGTCGAAAAATGTGGATCCTCTGACTATTATTGAGGCTTCCATAGAAAATTTCAACTGGACCATTTAGGTCTTCGAATCGCTCTTGTCATCGACCTTTCTAGAACAAGGTAGACAGCGTGCCTCACATCGAGCTCGAGCCAGATGGTCAAGGAGCTTCCTCCAGGGAGATATGTTCTAAGTCTTCGTCGACCGCGGTCGCCTCAATCTGCTCTCGCATAGCATCTTCTACACTGGCCCCCTGGTGGTCTCCCATGACACTTGTCTGAAGGCCTTTGCCTTCCGTCAATAGCCATTCAACAACTGCGTCTTTTCCGTTTATCTCCGCTTCATACATTGCGTCATGGCCCGCCTCATTTGTCATGGTAGGATCAGCCCCAGCATCTATGAGAAGCTTGACAGCTTCAAGGTGGCCATTCAAGGAAGCCCAGTGCAGGGGTGTATTTCCAGATGCATTCTGGCTGTTGAGAAGTGTCATTGTTGAAATGGGTGAAGCGGAGGCGCAGAGGGTGATTAGATGCTTCAAAGTGTCTAAAGAATCTTCAGCTTAGTCTAGTGTTGCCATTTCTTCAGGCTGGCTTACCGATATGACCATTGGCACTTGCCATATGTAAGATCCCATTACCGCTCTGCTCGTCGACGGCTGCCGAGACGATTGAAGCCTGTGTAGTACTGGCGGACTTGGCGAAAGCCTCGAGACTGGAGAGTAGCTCTTGCAAGTCTCCTACTCGTGCGAAGTAGAGGAGATCATCAACTTCGTCTTCAGATAGGGAGGTCACTGTTGCGGAAGGCATCTTTGTGAATAGGTTTCCAGAGACTCTTCAAGTATGAAATTTGGGAGAACCAATGAATCTTTTAAGGCTGCCGCTTTTAGCGGCTGGCATGGAAAGCTCTCTGGGCACGATGTGTGAGGTTTGAAAAGTCAGCTTCTATGATTACATCTTTCGCGGAAACCCTCTTCAGCCAGCAGCCATCTTAAGAACTTCTATCAACTATTTAGGTTCGAAGGGGCCTCTTGCAGGAAACTACGATGATACAGATAGAGGAATTTTACAGACGAACAACTCACACTGGTGATGGCCCATGGGCTTGATACCCGACTCAACGATTCAAAGATACCGAGACATGTTTCCCGAAGTAGAAGATCAATGTATAGTTTCAGATGACTTCGCCCAGCTAAGTAACATCGTCATTCCGTGGTATGGCTTTGCACCGTCGCAACCCTCCTACAATATAGCCACATCACTAAAAACAGGCGCGATATTTATTCCCCCAAGACTAGTAAGATTCCAATTACCCGCATCCTTAGAGACCTTCGTACCTCCGACATGAAAGTCTTTGACCGTAAAGCCACTTATAGATACCACTTTCCCACTGCCATCTGTAAATTCGGGCAACTCGCTTACCTCTACTCCAGTCGATGCGGGCGAGAATGTCTCAATCCAGAAATTGTCCATGGTGATGTTTTCGAAATTCGCCAATGGGCAGATCCGAAAGAGCCCACCGCTGATACCTTCGGAGCGAAAGTTTGAAAACGTAACATCTTTAACAGTGTTGGCGAGATTGGCCGTGTTGGACACGTCTTCGGATATTTGATAAATCTGGTTCGCGCCGACGAGAGAGGGGTGGCTGCCGTTGGATGGATATTTGGAATGGATTATGTCCACGGCGTTGACGGTGATATTTTCCACGGAACGGGAGTACCAGCCGAACTGGAGGGTCGGGGCGGTTTTACCTTTCCAAACCGTGATGCGCTGGATGTCGACGTTGGAATAGTAGGTTTTTATCGTGTCGTCATTGGAGTGGTAGAATACATCGTGAACGGAGGAGCCAGGGTAGTTTTCCAGACCATCCGTTTGGCCAAAGAAGGCGCCGACCTGCTTGTAGTCGAATGCTTGAACGGAGAGCGTGTCGAGATCGCCGGTGAAATCCATAGAGTTGAAGGGTGGCGCGTTGACGGTCACACCATTCAGAACAAAGGTTTGTTGTTGGCCGCTCGAGCTAACGCCACTCCACATCCTCAATGAGTCGCCGTCCGATTTGAGATTACTGTAGCCTGAGGCGGGGTTGGCTTGGTAGACGTATTGTTCTCCGGAGAGCACGCCGTGACCTGTAGCTTTCATCGTGGGGGCGGTGGTGTTATAGTACATGGCGCCCTTAACGTAGGCTCCTAGATCAAAGTGGACCCAATTAACGCTGCTGCTGAGAACGGCGTGTGCGGTACCAGTAAACCAATATACACCGGGTCCGAAGATGATCGTGGTCTTGTCCGTCGTATCCAAGCCATTTACTAGACCAGGTTCCACCACTACGGAAGTTGACGAATTGGCCTCGGGAACCATAGCGGAAGCGGGAAAGGGACTGGCAAAAATCAATAAAGCATCGTGTGGCTCGATGCCGATAATGGGGTTGCTGGTGCTGAAACTTGGAACATATCCATAGCCGTTGGGGTCTGTGTCCTGCACAAAATCCCCTTCTGTACAAGCACAGCTGGTGTGGAATGAGTAAAGGTTGTCCACAAACTCCACGGAAAATCGAGATCCCTTGTCGCTATAAGGCACCGTGACATAAACACTGCCATCTACCTCAGATACCGTGTAGTTGAGAGTAGTGGGACGGATGATAACATTGCTTGCAGAAGCGTTGGCGCCATTGATCCGGGAAATCTTTACAGAAACGTCGGCGCCATACAAGAATGAGGTCCAAGCCATTGTCATACCAAGATCTGCCTCAACGGTGATACCATCGTCTTGAGTTGAAGTTGACGTGAGATCTCCGGGAACTCGGATATTCCCATTGCCATTTCGAGGAATCGTCTCGTACACGAAAGAGTCGTAGTAGCTGTCTTGATCTGTGGCGTTGCTCCCGGAACTCACTTGAACTGAGTACAAGTGGGACTGGCGAACGTTTCCGTCGAGGACCGCAGTTTGATGGTTAAATTCACCAGTGGTGTGCCACCAGGTTTGCAGAACGTTGTTGCTGACGGTGCGATTGACAGATGTTGCGCCACTTATTGGTAGAAGAAGAAGTGCAAATTTACGATACACAGACATTCTTCAGAGCCAGTCTGAAGGTGTGGGAAGCTAAAGGAAGGAATGGCAATATCTGCAACAAGAGAGAGAGAAATAGTTTAAATAAAGTTGATGGGTGTCTGGTCTATGTGTTGGAGGAATGGAGAAAAGAAAATACAACACGAGTAGTTAGCAGTAAGGACGCAATGTGCAGATGAAGGAAAAAATTGGGTGAGAAGAGAGGACGAGGGACCAGGCAGCGCTCCTTTCATTGATAGGGAGGCCTAAGAAGCGTACCCTAATTACCGTCAGGTTGCACGACAGTACTCCGTAGGTAGGGCGGCGCTCACCCTGCGCCCGATTGAGGGTGAGGCCGGCGTGGATTTCTGGATTTCCGGCTTATTGGCTGTTTGCTATCTCACTGCTTCACAAAGAATTATAGAGCGACATTCGTAAAACACGCCATAATCTTGTTAGCATTCATTGACTTAATTCACTCCGAGCGATGCTATGTAAAATCGTGCTTGGTCCTAAAACTGCACTTTCTCCGGATAAGCCCTATCCTGAGGCACAACATCTTGGTGGTGCCCTGGGAGAAACGTCCCTATGATACAAGTTCATTCACCCTTGTTGCTATTCAATCCCGTAGCCAAGCTTTTCGCTTTTCGTCCTTCTTTTCCTTTCGTTTCTCCTTGAAAGCCTTCAACTCCTGCCTTGTCAACTTCTTTCCACTCCTTTCCGCCTTCAAGCTCTTCCCATTGTGACTATTCGCAGCAGCGTCCACATCGAAGAAGGCACTCATCTGCCGCTTGCTCTTATTCTCGTCGTTGTGATTCTCCGGGTTTATGGAGTGCGGTTGCCATTTGCCCGTGAAGCGATTGAAGACGCCAGTGGCAGTATAGATTGCTGCTGGATCGACTGGTTGAGCAGTGCCATCTTCATTTGGCTGGCCTTGTTGAGCGTAGGAAGCTGTAGGATCGTAGTCACCGTGTATTGCTGGATCATACCCACCATATGGTCGTTGTGGAGGATCCTCTGTTCCGGGCGCTTTCTCTGGTATTCTGTCGTAATTGCCTACACCTGGCGCACTCGGGGTCGGCTCAGGTACTCGCGGGTTAGTCCATTGTGATACGGCGGTGAAGCGGTTGTAAAAGTAGTAAGCCTGAGCATTATCGTCCCAAAGTGGGTCCCACCCGTCATCTTGACTGTCACTTGGAGGTCCTTCCGCAGGCAAGGGCGGAGCCTGGTCTACATGCAGGAGCCTGATTCCTGAGTCCTGACTCTTCTCTTTCTTGACATCCAGCTCTTGCGCTACCTGCGTATGGTCTACAGAGTCAGTGTTGAAAGTAACCTCTGGGCCACGGTCATGGTGATCGCCATTAGCGGAACCACCATCGACCTGTTCACGTTCCTTGACACTGTCACTAGACATGTGGATATCAGCGTGATACAGAGGGTTAAAACTTGACACCAAGAAAAAGAAGTGTATATGAACACGAAGAGGACGATGTCGATGTCGCTGCCGGCTGGTATTGAGTGTTCTGTCTGGGATGTTGATCGATTGGCTGAATGGACGGGAGTGAAGCGACGGCTGACTAAGACAAATAATCAGGCTAGACTGATCTCTGGTTCGGGGAACATCTCCCGCTCTGCTGCGCGATAACGGCCATCCCGATCCTTGTCCCCTCCCTTTGCAGATTTTCAAGTCACCTGGCAGGTCTTCAAAATCTTCCCCGTTGCATACATGTTCCTTTGCATATTTGCACACTTTCCCTCTTATATAGAAGCATCTGACAGCAGGTCTGTCGAATAACATTTGAGCGAAACCTCCAGATTTGTCCCTTCGTCCTGGGACATAGAGTAAGGAGTGTAGCGCCAGGATGTCGTGGTTCAAAGACGCTCTCGTGGACAAGAAACATGAAATCGTTCTCTTCTCTTCAACCGCCATCGCTCTATATGGATACGATCAGGGCATGATGTCCCTGATCAACACGAATTATGACTACCTAGATACGATGGGTATTAGCGAAGACAGTCCGCTCGTTGGTATCATTGTCTCCGTTTACTATCTGGGTTGTGCAGTGGGGGCTATTCTGGCAAGCTTGTTGGCAGATATGAGAGGCCGAAAACCTAGCATATTTGTTTGTTTGGCGGTCACAGCTTTGGGAAACCTCTTCATGTTCGTATCTGGTCTTGGTTATAAACAGGGCGCCTTGACCATGATGCTTTTGGGAAGAGTTATCATGGGCCTTGGTGTCGGTGGCATCGACTCGGTCATCCCAGTGTATTCGTCAGAATTGAACTCGGATGGTGGACGAGGAAAAGCGCTAGCTCAAGAGTTTCAGTCGAATATATTTGGTCTTAATATGGCATTTGCTATCAATCTTGGCGTAACCAATGCTTTGGGAAAGGAGAACCAATGGGGTGAGTATCTTCTGCAAATTACCTAGCCAAGCTGATGTAATCTAGCTTGGCGTTTGCCTATCATCATTATGCAGATATATCCAGTTTTGTTACTCTCCTTCATTAATCGCCTGCCAGAAACACCGAGATGGTTTATCTTTCATGAGCGCCAAGACGACGCACGTGACGCACTTGTTGATATATATGGTGAAGGCGATGCGAAGGAGAAGTTTGATGAGCTCGTCCAAGCACACGAGGATGAGTCGAGCCATTCAGTCGGCTACAGCGATATGATCTGGCCCTCCGGTAGCCAATTCCACCAGACCGCGGTCACTGTTATGGGTCAAGTCAACCAGGCCTTGACTGGCTACGGTGCAGTCAGTGTGTATGGACCCCAAATATTCGAGCTTCTAGGCTTCGGGGTCACTGAAGCGGAATACTTGACCGAGGGAAACTACATCTCGTACTTCATCCTGATGACCTTCGCATGGTTACTGATCGACCGTGTTGGTAGGCGTATTTTGATGATTGGAGGTGCCTTTGCGATCTCTATATGCTTCCTCATTCTTACCGTATTGGGATACCTGGCTATGAATTCTGACAATCTCGGCGTTCCCAATCTGGCGGTATCGATACCTGGTAGCGTCGTCTTGTTCATTGCAACAGCAATGTTCGGCATCGGCTGGCTTTCAGAAGTCTGGCTTATCCCCACGGAGATCTATCCGTCAACATCGCGAGCTCAAGGGTCGGCTATCTCGGTTGTCGTCTGGGGAATTGCAAACTTTGCGGTCACTCTACTGACACCAATCGGCTTCAACAACCTCCGGTACTGGCTTTTCCTCGTATTCGCTATAACGAATTTGTTTGCAGGATGGTGGACATGGGTAAGCTTTTCTGTCAGTCGTAACCCTCAGGAGAAATCAGCTGACGTTGCCAACCTAGGCGTATTCGCCCGAGACTGGCGGGAGAACTTTCGAGGAGAATCAGCAATTCTTCGAAGATGCCAAGGAACGAAACAGCTGGCTTGTGAGCAAGGTCAACGATGGAGAGTACAGGCACATGCCCAAAGGCGAGAACGAAGGTGGCCAGGACGGAGAGACCGCTCCACTATTAGGTGGTGGATCTTGAAGACCATCTCGACGACCTGATAATATACATGAGCGATGTTTACTCGTTTTATACCTACCTAGACTTTCCGTTTTCCTCGTTCCATAGCGTTATACACGCATGTATCTAGGCAGTTGGAGATCATCCTGAGTTCAACGGGTCTTCCGTACAGCTGACTACTGTGAAATATTCCCAGGTTTATGATTTACTCATAAATATCTAGTTGTATTTTCTCCTTTGATTTCTCCAGAACAATTATCGAAAGCGAGGCTCGATCTCACATGTATTTCACATGTCGTTTTTATGCTATCATTTCCCCTCAACGAGCTTAGTGCAGCTTATTTAGCATGTGGTTTCTGTTGTCGCAGGAGATTGCTCTTAAGATTGCTATTCCGACCTCCCATCTACCTCCTACAAGCTTGACGTTCGGCGAGAGCTAAATCTACACAGAGACGTAGGATCGAGACAAGAGCGGTGTCGACATACTAAGGTAAGTACTCATGGTTAAATGATGTCATAGCGCATCCCGGAGATGTGTTAGCGTGGCCACTAACCGCCAAAATCACATGTCACCCTTGGCTCCGGTGCTCAGGTACAAATGTCGGTCACCTGCTTCATATGCCCTTCCTTTCCAACGCGAAAACTACCTCAGGCTTCATACATCCACGGACACGAGCAATCCATTCCTGGATTCTTGAGCGACAATGGAAGTGGCAGCTGAAAGTCGTTGCGATGATAGCATACCCCCTTATGAGGCTTGGCCCTCTGTTCCCACTAAAGCTCTACCCACACATGCTCTCCAGGTTGATCCCCTACCCATGGAGGTGGAAAATTTGAAGGCCGTAAGCGGTCCAGGGTCAAGGGATACAAGCGTTCTTTCTATGGACGACATCGAAGCGGCTCAAGCTCTTGAAGGTCTTCGCACAGGTATAATAAACCAAAGTCCTAATGTCAATACGCGCTGAAAGCTGGGGACAGATTTTCTGCAAAAGTCTTCAGCAGGCTATCAAAACACACTTTCACCCATGGTTGATCCCAACGGTCAAGAGCAATCGCGTTCCCAGCAGCCTGACTCACCGCGACCGGAACCTTTACTCACACTCCTTACATCGCATCATCCTCTTCTCTCTACCGCTATCAACGGTTCATTCGCAGCTTATGCATCTTCCAAATCATACTCACCCCGGTTCAGGTCCGGTGCCGAGTTTGTTGAGCGCCTGGGTTCCCCTGTGGTAAACACAATGGGCACAGCTGGCAGAATAAGTGGAGTTGAGTCTGGAGTGCGGTGGATGCTGCGGAAGCGTGATTCTAGCGAACAAAATCAGAGCAATAAGCGAAGGCGAACGGATCGCAAGGATAGCTTCGAAGCGGACATTGAAAGTGGGCTGAGTCAATCCTCACCTCAGCATCATGTCCGACGTCAATTTTCAGAAATGTCGATTGCGGAGCCTCTCCCTCCGTATGATGGACAACGTTCACCTGAGTATGAAGCGAAAGGTTCAACGGCACAAACACCACAAAATCAGCATTGGGGGACCAAGCTTATGATGACGACGTCCGCCCTCACAGCCGCGCTCAACGAGGAATCACTGCGGAGCCTCAAATATTGCTTGACCTGGCTTTCATGGGCAAACAATCATCTGAGTCAAACAGTCGTTACGCTCAAGGGTGTAATAGAAGAATGGGATCGCTCCCACCAGGACCTGTCACACTCGGATTCGCTAATGGAAGGCCAGGATGAAAAGTCTTCGGCTAACACGGAGGGTGAACCTGTAGCACGAGATCAAGCAGCTATATCTCGACACATACAATCTCTCAAAGACGACGTTCTTCAAACCCTTAAGAGAGTTGTCAATGTCGTGTCAACTTATGCTGGTGGTGCACTTCCCAGCAATGCTCGCGAGCTTGTACGCTTACATCTCAAATCCCTTCCTCAGCGTTTCCACCTTGCCGCCGCCGAGAACAGTAGATCTTCTAGTGATGGGAATAGCGAGGCGCAAGGTGCTCCTCCAGCAACAATCACAAGCGCACAGAGAGTGTTATCGCTAGCGACAGCTGGGTTGGACATGACAAAGCAAGTCAGTGAGATATTGAACAGTACGATAGTCAGTGCTGAAGATTGGTGCGATAAGTTTGGGAAAAAGAGAAGCGACAAGGAGGAGAAGAAGCATGAGGCTCCGGTAGTCTGGCATACGGAAGACATCAAGCAAGAACGTCTGGAACCATACCATGATGAGTTCAATCATAAAAACGATAGGCATATGCAAGATGGCCATATGGAAAATCACGAGGCGGAAACTGACAAGCAGGTACTTCTGGATCCACAGTAGATGTAACCACGGCGGTTCCTGACGAGGAGAACCAAAATTAGCAAGAACGTCATGTCCAGCAGTAACCGCTACCTAGGTCTGAATCTATCTGACAACAAAGCTATGTCGAATTTCCCTCCCCAGCATGAAAATCTCGTCAGCGCAGGTGAGACACTCTCCTGGAAGATGCGCGGCCGAGAGTCTCATGCTCGGATTCTAGAACAACGGTGAACGGTGATCTTTCAGGTGGTCTACTCTACCTGGAATCATTGCTAAGAGACTTGACAGCACCAAGACCTTGGTTCGATTCTGAAGAGTACGTAGCATTCCTTGGTAGGACCTTGTCCTATACCAAGCCCAAAATTAGACGACGGGTAGGGGAAAGACGGCATTTCCCGTATGACGCAATGAGAATGTCGAACGAAACCCAGGGGCCGCGGAGTTGAAGAGATTCAGACATGACATGCGTCTGCGACGTCGAGCTGTCGAGTGGTAGTTCAGTCTTGCCCGAGCCTGCGCAAGTTGTGCTTTCCTTAGGGAACTCACGGCTTCCCAACCTGTTGTTGTTGTTGTTGTTGTTGTATGGTTTAGATTAGCATCAGTTCCTGTTAGGGAGCATTCAACCACATGAACCCGTTGATAGTGTCTCTTCCATTACAGTCCTCTCTGCAGTCCAGTGACTCATAGATTCAGTGACACAAAAGGGGTAAATGGCTCCAAAGCCCTATCACATCCGGGTTAAACAACATCCAGGATCAACTGGCCGTTGGGCATGAGCACCACATTGGCCATAGGAACCGTCAAGAACGACGCCCCGGTTTTACAAACGCTGGTGACGAGGAGGAAGGAGACGAAGAATTCAAGCGGGAGGCTGCTGAAGAGCTGGAGAACCTCCAGGATCGATTGCACAAAGGGGAGCTGGTGAATTTGCGGGATGTAATAAATCAGCAAGTGGTAAATCATCGAGTGCCCATCTCGAACTGGGGAGCCGCACTTTTCGTCGTTACTAAAAGAATGACCTGCAGGATTACCACCTTCGACATCCACCTGGTTGGCGATATGTACTGAACACTACAGAGGACTGGATCAAGAACAAGGAAAATTTGCCTATCAACCAAGAGAAACGCAAGCGAGAGCAAGAGAAACAAAAGGTAAGAACAATGCCGGTAAGGGCGAACAGCCAAGGCAAGAGCATGAATGGAAGCGGGAACCAGGAGCAGAGGAGAATACAAAGCATAACAGGCCTATGCTACGAATGGTGACGAATCAGGACAAGATAAGGAGAGTCTCGCACCTAATGTCAGCCGTGACAAAAAAGAGGAACAAACCGAGTACGAGAAGCTTCCCGAAAAGTACTCACCGCAAGAAATTGCTTTGCTCCGAAGTTTGCAACATGAAGGAGATTACATGTACAATTTTCAGCAGAACGATGGAAAGCGAACGTCTCCTGCTGCGAACAACGAGCAACTGGTGTCCATTGATGAGACTGATCAATTTAGTCCCGATCACTGGGTCCCACGCACTTCAAATCTGATCCGCCTGACCTGCAAACATCCTCTGAATGCGGAGCCTAAGCTCAGTTCGCTCTTTGATGCAGGGCTAATAACGCCAAATAGTCTACATTACGTTCGAAATCATAGGTAATTCATCCGGCGAATTGAGACTACAATATGCTAACACATTTACCGCACAGTGCGGTGCCCCATCTCTTATGGGAGACCCATGTGCTCGAGGTTGAAGGTGGGAAGCTGAGGCTTAGTATGAATGATCTTAGGAATAGATTCGAAAGTACTAATATACCCATTGCTCTCGCCTGTGACGGCAACCGGTGAAAAGAATTGAACATGATCAAACGCTCTAAAGGCTTCAAATGGGGTTCGGGCGCCATCAGCTGTGCCTACTGGAAGGGCCCACTGCTGCGAGACGTCCTTTTTGCTGCTGCCGTATCGCGGACCAAACCAACCAGTGAGAGGCTATGGGTCAACTTTGAAGGGTCTGATTCACCCAGCGAAGGAAAATATGCAACATGTATCCCTTTCGAGTATGCAATAGATCCTACGAATGACGTGATTCTTGCTCAATTCATGAACGATGTGCCACTGCCACCAGACCATGGACATCCTGTTAGAGTAATCATACCAGGCTATATGGGTGGTCGATGTGTGGAATGGCTCAAGAAGATTTGGGTCAGCGGGAAGGAGAACAATTCATACTATCATATGTGGGATAACAGAGTCCTTCCGAGTTTCATTACTGAAAAAGATGGCGAGTTCGCTACTACTATGTTTAACCACCCAAGTACAGCATGCAATGAGCAAAATCTTAATTCAGTCATTGTAAAACCAACTCAAGGGGAGAGAATCCCGCTGATCGAGGCACGGAAAGGAAAGAGATACAGAATTGAAGGGTATGCGTATGATGGGGGAGGGTGTGAGGTTCAAAGAGTCGAGGTCTCTCTGGATGATGGTGAGACGTGGTTGTACTGCATCAGAAAAGTATAAGTTCAATTCAAAGCAATACCAATTTGGACTGACAAGACTGCTTCTATGATAGCTTCCAGACGTGCCAATTCGACATGGTAAAAAACTCTGGACATGGCTGCATTGGCATGTTGACATTGAGTTTGCTTAATTTCTACGCTGCAAAAGCATCAGCGTCCGATGCTGGAACGTCTTCAAAAACACGCAACCTGAGCGGCCTAGCTGGAATAGTATGGGTAAGCAGTCTACACATGAAATATGATTTGCTCCCTTAATTAAAGAGGGATAGTTGACCAATTCCTTAGGTATGATGAACAATTGCTAGTATGTTGTCCGCCCAGAGATTATTGAGACCTCTGAGTCCGGGATCCCCGAGATTTTATTTCGTCATCCTTGCGAGCCTGGCACCGGCAAAGAAGGATGGATGCAACCATCTATAGAGCTTCAGGTAGCGGACGCAAAGCAGGCGGCTGCTGCGCCCTCAAAACAGTTTACAAGAGAAGAAATCGAAAAACACGACGGTGAGGACGATTGCTGGCTTGTGATCGATGAGAAAGTGTACGATGCAACTAGCGTACTAGACTGGCATCCTGGTGGAAAAGCTGCCATTTTGGGGCATGCTGGCAAGATGCACCAGGAAACTAGCAACGAATTGGCTAGCATACATGATGGCTACGTGTATCAGAAGCTGAATGGCAAATTGTTCTCTTCTTGGATTCGCTAGTGCTCAATGCTAATTGTGACAGAATGCATCTTGGCGTAATAACAAACAAAGCAGCGAAGTACATCAAAAATAATGGTAATGCCGCTGTACACGAGCATGCCTCCTCTCAGCAAGATCCTAAATTAGCGCTTGAGAAACACCGCTGGACGCCGGTCAAACTCTCCTTCCGCCGTGAGATTTCTGCCGATACTCGCGCTTACACCTTCGAAATTCCACCTGGCAAATCCGCCCTCGGTCTTTCCACATGCCAGCATCTCCAACTCGGCTTCCACTTTGCGGATAAGATGGTCATCAGATCATACACGCCGACGAAACCGGTCCTGGAGGAGGAAGAGGACGGCACGTTTGAGCTTGCAATGAAGACATATTACCCCGACGACAATCAGCCAGGGGGGGCTATGGGAAATATCCTCGATTGTGTGCCGATCGGTGAAGAAATTGAGGTAAAGGGACCGACAGGGAAGATTGAGTACCAAGGAAATGGGCAATTCATGATTGAAGGGAAAGAAAAGCACTTCCAGCAAGTGACGCTTGTGCTGGGAGGAAGTGGTATCACGCCCGGATACCAACTCGTGGCGAAGATCATGAAGACGGAAGGGGATAAGACGGAATTAAGGGTATTGACGCCAACAAGACGGAGAAGGACATCTTACTTCGCGACGCTTTTCACAGCCTAGAAAGGGACAGCAACGGGCAGCTTACAGTAACGCATGTGCTGAGCCATCCTTCCGAGAACTGGAAGGGTCTAAAGGGACATATTAATGCGGATATTATCAGGGAACATACGTTTGAGCCAAGCGCAGAGAGCGTGGCGCTGCTCTGTGGGTCGCCGGTCATGATTCAGAAGGCGGCGTTACCGGCGCTGAGGGATCGAGGATACAAGGAGGAGGAGAATTTATTTGGATTCTAAAGGGGGGGTGGCCGTGGGTAGGAGGATGGAGGGTGGTGTGTGATGAAATATGCTATACATACCTGAATAGGATTGTTCCAAATTGTGTTCACATTTTGGCCGATTCGTCAACCAGCATCCTCGAGCTGTTAGTCTCGAGGATTCCTCGGCCGCCTTCGCCGTGACTGCCTTGAGTGCAGTAAGGTATTCGTGCACGAAAATGGCAAGGATACGGCAAAGCAAACGATTGCTCGTGCTATCTGAAGAATACAAAATCACAAACGAGAACTCCTTCCAATCTACCTTAACCCAAACGCTCTCGTGTGAGAATGCAGCGTTATCTAAGATCATTCGCAAGGGCCATCAAAGTCGACCTCGCAAATTCAAAGCAACATCGTATGACTTGCGTGATGACGGGGTAAAAGCTTCGTCGGCTGACAAGGCTGCCACAAGGTGCAACAATATGGGTGGGCTTCAGGCGTAAAGAAGACAGAGCTTTCACCGTTTCGTTCTGTTGAGGAAATCGAGATCCGATCAAATCGTAAACCCCAAAAGTGGTCAACCAACATGGGCAATCTGTCAACCAACCCAGTCGGTCGCTACTAGCGTATAGGAATTTCAAGGATAGGATGAAAGATATTGCATTGCCGGAATATTATGGGTCGATAGCCGGCTTGCTATCTTTGACGCCTCGATCACTGTTTACATGAAGAGCGGCTGAAGAACTCTGCTCGTATTTGCGAGTCTCTGAATTCGAACCTACCCATGAACTTTTACATTTTCCTACAGATTCGAAGCGTACATATATGTATGACCTATATTTCTTCTGCAGGTTTAACGCCCAAGAGATGTTGTTTATGCAGGAATCAGACTCTTTTCTGCGAGTCTTACGGCACTTTTCATATTCGCGTAGAATCGCGTTATCATTGCACAATCTGGGTCTTCCCTGCCACATGTCATGCAAAAGAAAGACGTTATCATGCACGTTTGTAAACATTACCCGCGAGCCTGGATCCGAGAGCACTGCAGGGTGAGAATGACAAGCGTGCGTATGATTTCAGCACTCAAACCCTCCATCACGCCAGGTTGAGAGCACTGCGAATCACGCTGCACGTGCAATAGTTCGAAGCTCAAAGGTGCAGAAACGGTTTGACCATGGTTTTGTGGCGAAAGCGAAAGGGCCTGAGCCCAACACTCTCCAGCAGCCTCATGTGCACAACCGTGGTTATTCTGCTCACATGTCAGAATGTATTTTATCTCTGTCTTTTGCCTGTGTATACGACGCATGGTGTAAGACACCTTTACTTACGGCTTAGGTGAGCTTTGCGAATGAAGACTATACCTTGAACGAGCGCGGGTTTTATCGTTCTATCGCCTTACTGGGGTGTAATCATTCGCGCTATCGAGATCAGATTTGAGCGGATTCTATGTATTTCTTCTTCCCTCATTCATGTTACAACTGTAGTGCTTGTTGCTGATGAAAACCAGGCCTCATATCATAGAACATGCAGTGCTTTCGTTTCCGTACCTATCTTAAGAATCACCGGTGGAATTGAATTCCTTCGCTGCGTTGACAGGACTCAAGAGCTGCGGATTCCAGCCCACGGCTTCGTTGCCGTGGCCAATTCGGCGAGAGGGCCCCAGTAGACACATTGACGTTCCGAGTTGTGCAATGCATGAGTGAGAGAAGAAAGCGTTTGTCATGGTCATCGCTGCCCCTATTCTGGCAGTGTATATAAAGGCCCAAACGATAGTCAGAGAGAGCCAGAAGTTGTTGTCTCTTGCTCAAGACTTCTATGAGCGCTTTTGACTTTTGTGCGAAAAGTCTGAGGGCGATTTGACTGTCATTGCTGGGAAGCAGATGCTGGCGAGGCAGTAAGGGATGCTGAAAGACTTTCATTATTTTGCGTTTGTGAACTGATACCGCATCTCAAAATGCCAGAAGAGTTCTTTGAAGAAGTAAAGTTGAAGGAGGCAGAGCATCTTCACTGCTGCCCGTCATTCTACTTCATACGTGACACGATAGTGCGACTCAACGATATCGTTCAGTTCAAGAAGGTGCTTCAACGACGTTGTGCACACACGAGGATCTTACGTCCGCAACTATGTCACAGCCAGTCCGCTCTATTGCACGATGGTGACGGATCCAGAGCTTCCAATACCGCATCGCTATCCCGTGCCCACATTTTGTGTGCACTGGTAGACCATTCAGGGCGAAGATTGCCCAACACAGATCTTAAGAAAGGGACACAAGTCAGTATGACACTTACGTTCATACCAATTTGGGCCGCCACGATCATTACTAGACGAGAGATGAGGACATTTCGTAAAGCAGCTCTGTCCCATTAATTCCTTTTTTGGTAAGAGACACAGCTTTTCTTCCTATAACAGCGTGCTGTAATAGCTTGTGATGTTGTCGTAACCCGTGTATCTAGCCGCGGTGCAAACTTGATTTACTGCAAGGAAGAACGACGGCATCTTTGTAGGGTGACCCACCTACCTTACAAGTCCCACCTTCTCTGATGCTCCGAGTCACCACCATGATACAAAAGTTCCGTGGACAACACCTCGGAAAACCCCCCCCCCCCACTTAGCAATTCCAGCCCCAACGACGTCGCCATCCCAACGATATCATCAAACCGATAAACTCCAAACGAAAGACTTTTGCAGGATGCAGGAGGGCGGTAGAAATCAAAAGATCAGGACAACGAAGATGAACTATGTATAGCGCCCATTCTCCAACCATCTACTGTACTCTCTACTCCCCCCTGCTATCGACCCTAGGTACCCCTTGACGCTTCACACGGAATTCATCATGCTGATCAGCCTAGATACATATTGCACAGGAACCGCAGCCGTGAAGACAGCAAGTCCGTTTATCCCCCAAATTCCGACCCCCCCCCAACGACAGCCCACCTGGCCCTTCTCCCCTTCCTCCCTCTTTCCCGGCATTGCCCCCTGTCTCTACCTCCCTAAGTCCCCCATCCTTCCACCTCCCCGGCCCTCATCCACCTCACCCCTCACCACTTCCCGTCCCGTCCCTCCCTCCCCTTTCCTCACCCTCTTTTCCCCTTTACCTCCCTTCTTCCCTCACCTCCGTACACCGAAACACCAACAATATAAACCCACTCGCTTTAACAAAATACTATTGTCAACCTTTGAGAAAGAAGAGCGGGAAAGGGGGTTTGAAAAAGGAGTCTCCGGAGGGTTTAGCTTAATTGGTGTGGTAGTATATTTTGGTGGGTTTGGTGGGTTTGGTTTGGGTGATAGACTAGGGAAGAGGGTGTGGGGAAGAGTATGGGGAGGGGGAACTGGAAATTAAAGTATAGGTCAAATAATGGGTTGGACCTCCGAGATAAACCTCCAACTTACCTCAAGGTACCGAATCGACGACCTTGGCAAATTGCCAAGACGGTGCAAGCATTGAAATGTATGGATACAGAGAGATGACAGATTCTGAGTGACTACTGTGGTGAGGTGACAGCTTGGAGCATTTGCGCGTTGGTGGTATTATCCAAAAAGTCGTCTTTTCTCTGTGGTATGTGGTATAATGTAGAGTTATAATGTAGAACTTGAAACAATCTGAAGATATCAAAAGAACAAACAGGTAGGAAAGTTGGCATGCTGTCAAATCCGCAGCCATGGGTCTTAGTTATCTGTAGTATCGACCGAAAGGCTGAGATGTCAAGGCCACGGTTGATTACCTTGGCCATCTGTACTACCACTGTTGGGAGAGTGCAATGATTGTGGGTAATCAGGAAAGTTTCTTCT
>JAABUY010002562.1_pt1 | contig 21391 bp, 18 predicted proteins | sample 5560271 | NCBI WGS metagenome assembly JAABUY01 (sample SAMN10711886, study PRJNA513374) | rock metagenome | isolation source: Antarctica rocks | place: Antarctica: Victoria Land, University Valley | reverse complement strand
CGCCGGCGCCGGAGTGACGTCCGCGCCTCGGCGCGTTCCGGGGCCACGTTCCGGGGCCAGTCGGCCGCGCGCGCGTACCCGCGCGCCCCGCACCAGTCCACCGCGCCCGGGTCTCCGCGCGCCCCACGCGCCGTCGGCCCCGCACGCGTCTCCGCCGGACCCGCGTCTCCGCGCGCCCCGCACCAGCCCGCCGCGCCCGGGTCTCCGCGCGACCTGCAGGCCCGCCCGCCGCGCCCGCGTCTCCGCGCGACCCGCCCGCCGGGAGCCGGCGCGCCGTCCCATAGACTGCCGCGCCGCATGTTCAGCAAGGTGCTGGTGGCCAACCGCGGCGAGATCGCCGTCCGCGTGATCCGGGCCCTCGAGGAGATGGGGATCGCCAGCGTGGCGGTCTACTCCGAGCTCGACCGCGACGCCCTGCACGTCACCCGCGCCGACGAGGCCTACCTTCTCGGGCCCGCCCCGGCCAGCGAGAGCTACCTCAAGGTCGACCGCATCCTCGCGGCGGCCCTCCAGTCCGGCGCCGAGGCGATCCATCCGGGCTACGGCTTCCTGGCTGAGAACGCCGCGTTCGCCCGCGCCTGCGAGGAGGCCGGCATCGTGTTCATCGGGCCCGGAGCAGACGCGATCGAGGCGATGGGCTCCAAGACCCGCGCCCGGGAGCTGATGCGCGCGGCCGGCGTGCCCATCGTGCCCGGCACCACCGAGGCCGTCGCCGACGTAGGGGCGGCCCGGAAGATCATCGCCGAGGACATCGGCTACCCGGTGGCGGTCAAGGCGGCCGGCGGCGGCGGCGGAAAGGGCTTTCGCGTGGCGCTCGACGAGGACGCCCTCGAGGGCGCCTTCGAGGGATCGGCGAGGGAGGGGGAGAAGTTCTTCTCGGACCCCACGGTCTACCTCGAGCGCTACCTCCCTGATCCCCGCCACGTCGAGGTGCAGGTCTTGGCCGACCGCCACGGCAACGTCATCCACCTGGGCGAGCGCGACTGCTCGGTCCAACGCCGCCATCAGAAGCTGATCGAGGAGTCCCCGGCACCCGCGGTGGACGAGGCCCTGCGCGCGCGCATCGGCGCGATCGCCACCGACGCCGCCGCCGCGGTCGACTACGTCGGCGCCGGCACCATCGAGGGGCTGCTGGCCAACGGCGAGTATTTCTTCCTGGAGATGAACACCCGGGTCCAGGTGGAGCACTGTGTGACCGAGATGACCACGGGAATCGACATCGTCAAGGAGGGCATCCGCGCCGCGGCCGGCGAGCCGCTGTCGGTGAGCCAGGAGGACGTCGTGCTCCGCGGGCACGCGATCGAGTGCCGCATCAACGCCGAGGTGGCGGCCAAGAACTTCGCTCCCGCCCCGGGGCAGATCGGCGCCTACCGCGAGCCCAGCGGCCCCGGCGTGCGGGTCGACTCGGGTGTCGGCCCCGGCTCGGAGATCTCTCCGATGTATGACCCGATGGTGGCCAAGCTCATCGTGTGGGACGCCGATCGCGACCAGGCCACCGCCCGGATGCTGCGCGCGCTGGGCGAGTACGAGATCGGGGAGCTGCGGACCCTGATCCCCTTCCACCGCGCCCTGCTGGCCAGCGAGCAGTGGCAGCGGGCCGAGACGTGTCGCGACCTGGTCGAGGATCGGGCGTGGCTGAAGGCGACCGACCAACCTGACCAACCGCCGACGACCGACGGGGAGGACGAGGAGGCGGGCGAGAAGGTACAGCGCAGCTACCTGGTCGAGGTCTCGGGCCGGCGCTTCGACGTGCGCGTCATCGGCGAGCCGCCGCCCATCACCGCGCCCGGCGCCGCCGCGGCCAACGGCACCACCGCCCGGCGCCCGCCCCGGCGCGCTGAGCGGTCGGGCGGTGGGGATGGGGGCGGCGACGCCCTCGTCTCGCCCATCCAGGGCACGGTGCTCAAGGTCGGCGTCGAGCCGGGTGCCGCCGTGGAGGAGGGCGCGCTGATCGCCGTGGTGGAGGCCATGAAGATGGAGAACGAGATCACCGCCCACAAGTCGGGCACGGTGGCCGAGCTGCCCATCGCCGTCGGCGCCTCGGTGGCGACGGGAGACACCCTGGCCGTCATCACCTCGCCGGCGGAGTGACGTCTACCGTCTGGGTCGCCGGACCCGACGAGGCCGAGACCGTGGCGCGGCTGCTCGTCGAGTTCCGCGACTGGCTCGGGGAGGGCTGGCCGTCGGACAACGCGATCCTCGCCTCGGTCGAGCGGCTCATCGAACGGCCCGACACCGAGTACCTCCTGGGCACGCCGCACGACGATGCCCCGCCGGCGGGAGTCTGCCAACTGCGCTACCGCGGCTCGGTGTGGACGGCGAGCGACGACTGCAACCTCGAGGACCTCTTCGTGCGCACCGGCGCCCGCCGCAGCGGGCTGGGAAGGGCGCTGGTCGCCGGGGCGCTGCACCGGGCGCGAGCCCACGGCTGCCGACGCGTGGAGCTGGACGTCAACGAGGCGAACGCTGGGGCGGTGACCCTCTACGAAGGGTTCGGCTTCGACGCCCGGGCCCAGCCCTGGAGCGGGCGCAACCTTCTCATGCGCCGCCGGATCGAGGAGGAGTAGAGCCGGCGAGCCGCGCGACGTTTTCGGCGTGCAGCCGACGCTGCTGCGCCGAACGACGGTCAGCGGGCAGCGGCGCGCCGGCGCCGTCGGCCTCCAGCGCCTCCAGGTAGACGAGATCCTGCTCCCAGATCGAGCGGGCGCCGTCCACGGGCAGAGGCGCGCCGTGGCCCGGGACGACGTGGCTTACCCGGTCCAGCAGGGAACCCAGACGCTCGAGCGTCTCCCGGTAGGCGACCAGAGACCCGCCGCGGCCCAGGGTCGGTATCTCCACCGGCGAGAGAAAGTCGCCGCAGACCAGGACGTGGGCCCAGGCCACGAGCACGGCGAGCCCGTCGGCCGTGTGACCGTTCGCCGGGTGCAGCTCGAGCTCGCGGTCGCCGATCGAGAGCCGTCCGGGCACCGGCAGGACCTGCACGGCGCCGAGGCCCAGCGGGCGCTGACGCGCGACGTAGTGGGCGACGTCGAAGGCCCGCAGCTCGCGCTGGGCGACGCCCGGCTCGTCACGCAGCCGGGCGGCGGTGGGCTCCCCGGCACCCAGGGCGGCATCGGGGAAGGCCAGGGGACCGAGTAGGTGATCCCAGTCGCCGTGGGTCGCCAACAGCCCCCGGACCCCGAAACCCGCCTGGGCGGCGACCGACGCGAGCCCGTCGAGCTCATCGGGCAGGACGGGAGAGTCGATCAGCAGCGCCTCCTCGCGACAGCGCACCAGGGTCGCGGTGGTCTGCCACATCCGGCTGACCACGACGACGACGTCGGGGTGCAGCGCCAGGACGCGCACGGGGCGCGGCGCGGGCTAGGCGGCGCCCAGCAGCCGCGCGGCCTCGAGCAGCGTCCTGACCTCGGCGTCGGGCTTCTTCTGGCCGGGCTGCAACGCCTGCTTGTTGCGGTTGACCCAGATGACCGGGACCTTGAGCTTCAGGCACGGCTCGACGTCGTAGTGATAGTCGGAGCCGACGTGGACCCAGCCCTTGCGCCCACCCATGCGACGCTCGCACTCCTTGAAGTGGGCGGGCTCGGGCTTGTAGGCGCGAACCTGCTGAGCGGTGACCACGAGATCGAAGTCGACGGGGATGTGGCGCCGGGTCTGGCCCAGCAGCTTGTCGTCGACGTTGGAGATCAGACCCAGCGAGAACTTCTTGATGAAGCGGTGCAGCTGGGTGTTGGTCTCCTTGAACGGCCGCCAGCGCTGGAGGGAGTCGGGCAAGAAGCCCGAGCGCGATGGCTCCAGCGGCCACCCCAGCTCCTTGGAGATGCGCACCGCGGTCCGGCGCAGAACCTCGGCGTAGAGCTCGTAGGAGCCCGCCTTGATCTCCTGCTGGACGGTATGAAACAGCGGGATCAGCTCGTCGCGCTCGATGGTGAACCCGTCGCGGGCCGCCTCCTTGGCGAAGGCGTCGTAGGCGCCGGTCTCCCAGTCGATCAGGGTGCCGTAGACATCGAAGGAGACAAAGGTGGGGGTCTTGGGGATGGCCATGGGGAAGGCGGGGATGATGGCACGTGGCCTCTTGACAGATTCGAACGGGCCGAGGCCGTTGGGCTAGAGTGCCCCGCCGCCGATGGACCTCCTCGAGTACCAGGGCAAGCAGCTGCTCGCCCGGCACGACGTTCGCGTTCCAGCGGGAAGCTATGCCAGCTCGGTCCCCGAGGCGGTCTCGGCCGCCGAGGAGCTCGGGTTCCCCGTCGCGCTCAAGGCGCAGGTCCTGATCGGGGGGCGGGGCAAGGCCGGAGGGATCAAGCTGGCCTCCGACATCGATGAGCTCGAGGCCCATGCCAAGGCGATCCTGGGCATGGACATCCGTGGGCTGACGGTGCACGAGCTGTGGATCGAGCGCGCTTCCGAGATCGAGGCCGAGCTCTATGCGTCGGTGGTCTTCGACCGGTCGGCCCGTGCACCCCTGGTGCTGCTCTCCACTCGCGGCGGAATGGACATCGAGGAGGTGGCCGCTCAGGAGCCCGACGCGATCGCCCGGCTGCACGTGGACCCGCTGATCGGCTTTCAGGACTTCCACGCCCGGCGCCTGGCCTACGGGGCCGGCGTCGACGCCGACATCGTGCGCGCGGTGGGCACGATGCTGCACAAGCTCTACGACGCCTTCGTGGCCGAGGAGGCGATGCTCATCGAGGTCAACCCGCTGATCGTCACCCCGGCGACCGAGCAGGGAGTCCGGGCCGTGGTGGCCCTCGACGCCAAGGTCACCCTGGACGACAACAGCCTCTTCCGCCACCCCGACAACGCCGCGCTGCGCAATCCCTCGGCCGAGGACCCGCAGGAGCGCATGGCCTCAGAGCGCGGCCTCACCTACGTCAAGCTCGGGGGCGACATCGGCATCCTCGGCAACGGCGCCGGCCTCGTCATGTCCACCCTCGACGTCGTCGCCCAGGCTGGGGGCGCCCCGGCGAACTTCCTCGACGCCGGCGGCGGCTCGAAGGCCGACGCCATCGTCGCCGCCGTCGAGGTGATCCTGTCGGACCCCAACGTCCGCGCCGTGCTGTTCAACATCTTCGGCGGCATCACCCGCTGCGACGAGGTGGCGCGGGGACTGGTCGAGGCCTTCGCGACCGTCGAGCCGACCGTCCCCTTCGTCGTGCGCCTCGACGGCACCAACGACGAGGCGGGACGTGAGCTGCTGGCCGAGGCCGACCTGGCCGGCGTCCACATCGAGGCGACGATGCTCGGGGCGGCCGCCCGGGTGGTCGAGCTGGCCCGCGGAGAGGGCTCGGCGTGAGCGTCCTGGTCGACGGCGAGACCAGATTGGTGGTCTCGGGCATCACCGGTCGCGAGGGCTCCTTCCACGCCCTCAGCAACCGCAGCTACGGCACCGACGTCGTCGCCGGCGTGACCCCGGGCAAGGGGGGCCAGGACGTCGAGGGGGTCCCTGTGTTCGACACCTTCCGGGAGGCGGTGCACGAGGCCGGGGCCAACACCGCCATGGTCTTCGTCCCGCCGCGCTTCGCCGCCGACTCCGTGCTGGAGGCCGCCGATGCCGGCATCGGGCTGGCCGTCTGCATCACCGAGGGAATCCCTGCGCACGACATGCTCAGGGTCTACACGCACCTGCACCGGGGTCCGACGCGTCTCGTGGGGCCCAACGGCCCCGGGGTGCTCTCCCCGGGACGGGCCAACGTCGGGATCATCCCGGCCAGCTTCTTCTCGCCGGGCAACGTGGGCCTGGTGTCGCGCTCGGGCACCCTGACCTATCAGGTGGGCAACGAGCTGGCCCAGCGCGGCTTCGGCAATTCCACCATCGTGGGCATCGGGGGCGACCCCGTGGTGGGCTCCTCGTTCATCGACGTCATCGGCCTCTTCCAGGACGACCCCGAGACCGAGCTGATCGTCATGTGCGGAGAGATCGGCGGCGACGAGGAGGAGCGCACGGCCGACTTCATCTCCGCCAACGTGACCAAGCCGGTGATCGGCTACATCGCCGGCTTCACCGCGCCCCCGGGGAAGACCATGGGCCACGCCGGGGCGATCGTCTCTCGAGGCCAGGGCACGGCGGCGGCCAAGGCCGAGGCCCTCGAGGCCCGCGGGGTGCGAGTCGGGCGCACCCCCACCGAGGTGGCGGAGATCGCTGCCGAGACCCTGTCGGCCTAGTGGTCATCCCGGGAGTCCGTGCGCCCTGGGGCGAGACCCGGGGGCCGCCTGGCAAGGACGCAGGATCGAATGGGGCACCGCCGGCGAAGCCGGTGGTCCGGCGGTATTCCGAGATCCGAGGACGCAGCATGGCGATCAACCGGGGCCGACCAAGGGTACGTACGGAGTTGCGGGAGGGACCACTAGCACCGGCGGCGTAGTCGGGCGGCCGGGCCGCCAACCGGGCGTTTGGGGCGTCGCCCGACTCCGCCCGTAAGCTCCGTCGGTCGGCGGGGCAACGGTCCAGGCCAGTTCAGCGGCGCCGGCCACGGTTACCATGGCCCCGCGGCCCCGGCGGTGCTCTTGACGACGTCACGCCTGCCCACCGACTCGCTCGTGATCGACAGCGTCGAGTGGGATCGCCTGCGCGGCGCGCGAGCTCTCGTGCGCCTGATCGGCACGGCGGGCGCCAAGCTTCCCGCCGGGCGGGTGCGCCTCAGCCTGGACAGCCGAGCGTGGAGCCACCGGTTCGAGAGCCTGCCGCCTCTCGGCGGCCACACTCAAGGGCCAGGCCCGTGGTCGGCCGCCTTCGAGCTGCCCCGGAAGCTCCTCCCGCTGTTGGAGCGGGGAGCGTCCGTTCAGATCGGTCGGCTCGTGGTTGGCGTACCCGGCTCCGAGGGGCGGTCCGGACGCGGGTCGGCGAGGGCCGACGAATATGCGCCGGTCGACGTTCCTGCGGTCCTGGCGCCCTCGGCCGGAGCACCGGACCCAGCGAGCAGCGTGCCCGCCGGAGACCGAGCCGTCGAGGCGGAGCCCGACTTCGTACCCGCCACACCGGTACCGGATCCGCTGATGACACGATCCGCAGCCGAGGCCGCGCCGCCATCCGGGGAGACCGGGGGTGACGTCGAGGACGCGCAGCTGGCCCTGACGTCGGTGACCGACCTGTTGGCGGGCCTGCGCACGCGCCTGAAGCGCTCGGTCGGCGAGCGCACCGAGCTCGAGAGCCGGGTCGGCGCCCACGAGCTGTCGCTCGAGTCGATGGAGGGCCGGGTGCACCACGAGCGTCGCCTGCGCGAGGAGGCCGAGGTGCGTGCCGTCGCCACCTCACGTGAGGCCCAGGCCGGTACGACGGGCCTGCGCCAGCGACTGGACAGCGCGCGCGCCGAGATCGGCCTCCTCAACGAGGAGGCTGATCGCCTCCGCGACGAGCTGGGGCGCAGTTGCGCCCATCTCGGCGCCCTGCGCGCCGAGCGCGACGGCCTGGGTCAGCTCGTCGCGCGCTCGGGCGGAGAGCTGGCGGCCCGCTTGGCGGAGCTCGAGCTCGCCCTGGGAGAGCTGCGCCGGGAGACCGAGAGGCTGACCGGCCAGCTGGCTGTCGAGCAGTCGGCCCGGGCCACCGTCGAGCGCGAGCTGTCCGCCGAGCGCAGTCAGCTTGCCTCCGTGCGGCAGCGTGAAGCGACAGCGGCTCACGCGGCCGCCGCGCTGCAGCGCCAGCTCGACGAGCTCGGCCGACGATCCGAGCAGCTCCACGGCGCCTTCGCGGAGGCCGACCGGCGGGTCGAGCTCGACGAGCAGAGCCGCAGGTTCGAGGACTCCCAGCAACGGCTGGATGAGCTGTCAGTCCAGCTGGATGCCGCCCGCAGCGAGGCCGACGACCTGCGCAAGCGCGAGGTGGACTCCGAGCGCATCGTGGCCGAGATCGTCGACCGGGCCGGCGCCGCCCTCAACCACGCCGAGCACCAGACGGCCGAGAGCCGCCAAGCCGTGGTCGCCGCCCAGGCGCAGGCGGGAGCTCTGGAGGGTGAGCTGGCCGATGAGCGTTCGCGCTTCGGACGACAGACCTCGGATGTCGAGGAGCGGCTGGCCAGCGTCTCCGACCAGCTCGCCTCGGTGGCGGGAGAGCTCCTGGAGCAGCTCGAGTCAGAGCAGCAGGCCCGCGCGGCGGCCGAGACCGAGCGCGACGATGCCCACCCAGGGCAGCGGCGGGCAATCGCGGTGCTGGCCGAGCGTGCCACCGAGTCCGACCGCGCCGGCGCCGGCTACGCGCGCATGCAGCAGGCCATGGTCGAGCTGCAGGAGCAGGTGGAGGGGGTGCGTGACCACACCGAGGACGGCGAGCGCCGCCACGCGGCCGCCGACCAGTCCATCGCCCGGCTCCCGCCCGACGAAGGCGATCCCGCCAAGCCCCCGGCCGAGGCCTGGGCCGACGCCGTCCCCGAGCCCCTGCGCGCCCCGCAGTCCGAGCACGCTGCCAACACCGAGAGCCCCTCGTCGATCCAGTAGTGCACGCCGATGTGCTCGGAGCGGATCAGCGCGGAGATCGCGGTGATGGCGGTGAGGCCGGCGACGACGGCCAGCGGCATGCGCCAGCTCACCGGGACGGTGGCGTAAACCCGCCGAGCCAGGAACGGCGGACGGGGAGCGACGGCCGTGGCCATCCGCGGCAGGATAGACAATGGCCCCGCCCGGCCGAGGGGCTCGATCGCCCGTGGGAACTGGGGATTCAGGCGGTTTCCAACTCCGCGCGCCCCACCCGCCACCGGGTGCGCAGCGTGCTCCCCGCGCGGGCCACGGCGGCCCCGGCCAGCACGAGCACCCAGGGCTCGAGCGGCAGGCGGAAGCGCGGCGTCTCGACGCTGATCAGCAGCTCGCTGACGGCCAGCAGCGCCGCGGCGATCCAGACGAAGCCCGGCAGTCGCCGGGCGGCACCCGAGGCCGCGCCCGCCACGGCCAGCAGCGCCAGGACCCAGAAGCCAGCCGCGTCGACGATCGCCCACGTGCTCGAGGCCAGACCGCTCGCGGGTCCGGTCCGCTCGGTCTGGGCCAGGCCGTGCAGGTCGAGCAGCCTGAGGGCGTTGTTCCCAGCGACGGTGAGCGGGTAGAGCGGGTGCCGACCCGCATAGCTCAGAGCGTCGTTGAGCAGGCCGGCCTGAAACGCGGGCTCAGATCTGGCCGTCATCGCGCGTCGCAGGGCGGGCTCCGACGGCAGGGCGGCGAGCTCCCGGAAGCCCGCGGGATTCTCCCTGTCGCGCGCCGACGCCGCGTTGTAGGAACCCAGGAGGGTCCCGCCGGCCTCGTCGGAGACGGGGATGAAGCGGTGAAAGACCGTCGCGTTGCGCACGCTCCAGGGCGCGACCACGACCACGACGGCGAGCACCGCGACGGCCGCGGGAGCCAGCGCCGCGCCGCTCACGCGGGTCCGTCGGCGCGGTCGATCCGAGTCGTCGGGGACGCGGGGTCCGCGCGTGGGGCGCAGGCCGACGAGCAGCGCCGGCAGCAGGACCACGCCGTTGGCGCGGGTCAGCCACGCCGCGCCGGTTAGGGCTCCGGCCGCCAGCGCCCAGCCGAGCGCAGGCCCGGCGGTAGGCCGGTCAAGCCGGGCGATGGCCGCGCGCCCGCGAAGCGCGCAGAGCAGGACGCCGAGCTCGAGGACGACGAGCAGGGGCTCGGAGAGCAGGGAGGTGCCGACCGTCACCCAGGGTGGGTAGATCGCCGCCAGGCCCAGCGTCGCCAAGCCCGCCGTGGTCCCCAGCAGCGATCGGGCCAGCAGGGCGACAAGGGCGACAGCGGCGGTCCCCACGGCGGCGAGGAGGAGGCGGTCGGCGGTGACGGGGTCGGAATGGCCGGCCAGCGCGTCGATGCCGCCCAGCACGTAGGGCAGGGCCGGCGGCCGGTAGGCCGTGGCCCGGCCGTCGACTTCGGGGTAGGACCCGGTCGCAGCGATCCCCCGGGCGAGGTGGTCGTAGGCGTGCGCGTCCCCGTCGAGCCGGTACCCCGGCGTGGCCACGACGTAGCCGACCCGCAGCCCCAGCGCGAGCACTAGCACGGCGCAGGCGAGAAGGCGTACGCGGCGGGACATCGCGGCAGTGTTCCGTACCGGGGCGCGCTGCGATCCTGGCTGCCGTGCTCGGGCTGCTCGTGGTCACGCTGGCTGTGCTGATCGCCGCGGCACTGGCCGGCGCGGCGATCTGGGCAGCGGCCGGCTGGACCCGCGGGCGCTGCCTCGCACCGGCCGCCGGCCTGGCGGCGCTCCTGCTCGTGGCGGCCGAGGCGATCCGCCTCCCAGGTGGGGCGACGACGGCAGCGGTCGCCTGCGGCGCCCTCGTCCTGGCCGGGGCCGGCGCGCTCGCCCGCCCCGCGTGCCGGGCCGGACGGGCAACGCGCCAGGCGACCCTGATGGCCGGCGCCACCGCCGGGCTGGCCCTCCTCCTCGCCGGCCTGCCGTTCCTGGCCAGCGGCCGGACGGGGATCCTCGGGGTAGGTGACGACAACGACATGAGCGTCCATCTGACCACGGCGTGGGCTCTGGTCCACGGCATTCCCGACTCGCCGAGCCTCGCCGGCCACGGCTACCCGATCGGCCCGCACGCGCTCGTTGCCGTGCTGGGCCAAGGCCTCGGCGCGAGCCTGTCCGATGGCTTCACCGCGCTGGCCCTCGCGGCACCGGTGCTGGCCGCCGTCGCGGCGCTGGCCGCCCTGGACGCGCTGCGTCCCGTGCTGCGGGTCCCGGTCGCGGCGCTTGTCGGACTGCCCTACCTGATGGTCGCCTACCTGGCTCAGGGTTCGTTCAAGGAGCAGCTCGAGGCCCTGCTGGTGCTGGCCTTCGCCCTCGCCCTGCGCACCATTCTCGCCCGACCGTCGGAGCTTGAGGCGGCCGACGATGAGCAGGCCCGGCCGGGGCGGGTGCGCCAGCTCCTGGCCGCCGGCCAGCCGGGAACGCCGCTGGGCGTTCTCGCGGCCGCCACCCTTGTCGTCTACAGCATTCCCGGGCTCGCCTGGCCGATCGCCGGCGCAGGGGCTGCCGGTGCGCTGACCCTCGCCCGGCACCGGCGGAGCGCCCGCGCGCTGGCCCGCCGCGCCGCCGCGCCAGCGCTGGGCGCCGGGCTCGTCGTGGCCGTCGTGGTGCTCGCGGAGGCCGGCCGGCTGGGTGGCTTCGGCGGCTCCTCGTTCGCCCACGAGCCCGCCGGTGGGCTGGGGAACCTGTTCGCCCCCATCCCGCCCTGGGAGGCCCTGGGCATCTGGCTGCGCCCCGACTTCCGCCTGGGCCCACATCCGGCGCTGCTGCGCCTGGGACCGGCGCTGGCGGCCAGCGGTCTCGGGCTGTGGGCGCTGAAGGACTGGCTGGGCCGCGGCGAGTCAGCGGTGGTCGGCGTGATCGCCGGGGGGGCGGTGATCGCCGGGGTGGTGGCGGCCACGCGCAACCCCTACGACGCGGCCAAGCCTCTGGCCGTCCTGGCGCCCCTGGTCATCCTCGTCCTGGCCGGCGCCCTGCGCCCGGGAGGGGGACGGGCCGCCGGTGTCCGCCGGGCGGTAGGCGCGGTGCTGCTCGCCCTGGCGGCGGCGTCGAGCGTGCTCGTGCTGCGTGACGCGCCGATCGGACCGGCCGCTCACACCGACGGCCTGGAGGCCCTCCGCCGCCAGCTCGGCTCGGCACCGACGCTGTACCTGGGCACCGACGACTTCGCCCCGTGGGCCCTTCGGGGCGTGGTCGTGGCCCGCCCGGTGGCCCTCTACCCCAGCTGGACGGTGCCGCTGCGCGCCGACGTCCCCTACCGGGGAGGCGGCGCCGTGCATCCCGGTCTCATCGACGCAGCGACCTTCGACCGGTTCACCTTCCTCATCACGCCGCTCTCGGGCTATGACCCGGCTCCGCCGCCGAACTTCGGCCTGATCGCCCAGGCCGGCGGCTACAGCCTGTGGCGGCGACAGGGTCCGACGCCCGCACGCCAGCTTCCGGGTGATGATCCGGCCGGCGGCGTGCTGGACTGCGCGACGCCCGAGGCCCGGGGCCTGCTGCGTACCGGAGGCTCGGCCCTCGAGGCCCCGGCGCCCGTGGTCGGCCCGTCCAGCGCCTGGAGCGTCCGGAGCCCGGGGGCCGGCCAGCCCGCGCGCCAACGGATCGTGCTTCCCTCAGCCGGAGCCTGGACGCTCTCGCTGCAGTACGCCTCGAGCCAGGCCCTGCGCGTGAGCGCGCCGGGCCTGAATGCCATCCTGCCGGCCAGCCTCGACCGGCTCGGGCCTCACTGGTTGGTGGGAACGCTGGTGACGGCACAGGCGGGGCCGGTGAGCCTCTCGGTGACCCCGGCCCCCGTCGCTCCCGTCGGCCGCCTGCTCGGTGCTCGAGGAGCCACGCGCGCGCAGGACGCCGACGGTGGCGCGCCGCTGGGCGAGGTCGCCCTGGTGGCCGCGGCGCCGAGACCAAGGTGGGTGCCGCTGGCCGACGCGTGCGGGCGGTGGGTGCGGTCGGTGGCGCTGCGCGGCTAGGCGCTCAGCGCAGCCAGGTGCGGACGATCGCCGTGGCGAACCCCAGCCCGTAGCGAAGGGTCGGGGGCTTCTTGGAGTGCCCGTGGGTCCGGCGGACAACCGAGACGGGCACCTCGGCGCAGGCCAACCCGCGCTTGTGGGCCTCCATGACGAACTCCGAGCTGTGAAACTGCTCCTGACGGAGGTGCAGCCGGCGCAGGGCGGGCACGCGGATGGCCCGGTAGGCATTGGACGGATCGGAGACCGGCGAATGGGCGAGCCGCGAGACGACGCGCGCGAAGAGGGCAACGCCGATCTCCCGGGCGCGCTGACCGGGCTCGGCATGGCCCAGCACCCGCGATCCCAGCGTGACGTCGACCCGGCCCGACAGGATCGGGGCAACGAGTCGCTCCATCTCCGCGGGGCGGTGCTGACCGTCGGCGTCGAGGGTGACGATTACGCGCGCGCCGGCGGCGGACAGCAGGCGGTAGCCCGTGCGCAGGGCCGCACCGCCCCCACGGTTGACGTGGTGGCGCACCACCGTCGCGCCGTGAGCACGGGCGACCGAGCCGGTGGCATCGCTCGAACCGTCGTCGACCACCAGCACAGCCGTGCGGACCCCGGCCACCTCGATGGGAATGGCCCGCAGCACGGGACCCAGGGCGTCCTGCTCGTCGTAGGCGGGAATGAGCACCGCCACCCGGTCGGCGAAGGCGGTAGTGGCCGCCTCCTCGGCAAAGGCCTCGTCGACCAGGGTGTCGACCAGCGCCACCAGGCGACGCTCGGCGCGGTGGGCCGTCACCAGGGCGCGGGCCGCGAGACCGATCGCCGCCAGTGCCGCGCCAAGCGCGATGAGCAGCCCGAGCAGGCTCACGAGAAGATTGTGACCATCGCCCATAAGAACGTGCGAAGGGCTCGTTTGGACCGCCCGGCAGCGCATATGCTGGGCCGATGAGAATCCTGATCCTCGGCGGCGACGGCTACCTGGGCTGGCCGACGGCGCTTCGCTTCTCCGCGCGCGGGCACGAGGTCGTGATCATGGACAACTTCTCCCGGCGGCTCTGGCACCACGAGCAGTCGACCGACTCGCTCACGCCCATCTCCTCGATGGCCGACCGCATCGAGGCCTGGGAGGAGCACTCGGGCCGCCGGATCGCCAGCTACGTGGGCAACATCGAGGACGGGGATCTGCTCGACCGCGTCATCGCCGAGACGTTGCCCGAGTGCGTCGTGCACTTCGGCGAGCAGCCCTCGGCACCCTTCTCGATGATCTCGCGCCGTCATGCCGTGATGACCCAGCGCACCAACGTGATCGGGACGCTGAACCTCCTGTTCTCCATTCGCGACCACGTGCCGGCCTGCCATCTGGTCAAGCTCGGCACCATGGGCGAGTACGGGACCCCCGACATCGACATCGAAGAGGGCTTCATCGAGATCGAGCACCGCGGTCGGCGCGACGTGCTCCCCTTCCCCAAGCTCCCCGGCTCGCTGTATCACCTCTCCAAGGTCCACGATTCACACAACATCCACTTCGCCTGTCGGGTGTGGGGCCTGCGGGCCACCGACCTCAACCAGGGCGTGGTCTACGGCATCGAGACCGACGAAACCGTCCTGGACGCCCGGCTGGCCACGCGCTTCGACTACGACGAGCTGTTCGGCACGGCGTTGAACCGCTTCTGCGTCCAAGCGGTCATCGGCCACCCGCTGACGGTCTACGGCCGCGGTGGCCAGACGCGTGGGTTCCTCAACATCCGCGACACGCTGCAGTGCGTCGAGCTCGCCGTGGAGCACCCGGCCAAGCTGGGGGAGTTCCGGGTGTTCAACCAGTTCACCGAGCAGTTCACGATCAGCGAGCTGGCCGAGCTGGTCCGCCGCGCGGGTGCCGAGCTGGGCCACGAGGTGGCCGTGCGCGCGTTTCCCAATCCGCGCATCGAGGCCGAGGAGCACTATTACAACGCGGCCAACACCAAGCTCCACGACCTCGGCCTGCGGCCTCACCTGCTCGGCGAGGAGCTGGTCCAGTCGATGCTGCGCATCATCGCCCGCCACAGCGACCGCGTCATCGGGCGGGCCATCGTCCCGCGCACGCGCTGGCGGCCGGGCGAGCTCGACGACGGCGCGGCCGGGGTGACGCCGCCGGGGGACGAGGAGCCGATAACCGCGCGCCGGGCCGACGACCCCGGGACGCTGACCGAGCCGGGCCCCTAGCGCGCGGGACCCCGCTGCGCGCCGGTCGCCGGGCCAGCCAGGGGACCTCAGCGCTTCGGCGAATCGGCTGGTCAGGATCTGGGCTGCCATCCTGAACGGGGCAGCCGTGAATCCATCTCTTCGCTCAAGCATGGCCGCCGGCGTCATCGCGGCGGCGATCTACTTGGTTATCGCGCTCGCCGTCGGCGACGCGGTGGCGTCCGCCCTGCTTGTCGCCGTGATCATCGGCGTGATCACTGTGCTCATCTCTTTCGCGATCACCCAGCTCATCGAACGCCGCAAGCGCTGAGGTCGTCGGTCCGCGCCCGGTGGGCGGGGGCGTGAGGATGCGACGACGGAGCGCAGCGGTACGCGGATCCGCTCTGGGGGCGATCACCGGCACGGCCGGGCCGGCCCCGGATCACGCGGCAGCGCGCCGGCGGCGAACAGCCGCACGGCCTCGGGCAGCAGCGCGTGCTCCAAGGGCTGTAGCGCGCGATGAACGGCAGCGGCATCGGCGCCCGGGTCGAGCTCGATCGCGCGCTGGAGCAGGATCCTCCCGCTGTCGACGCCCTCGTCGACCAGGTGCACGGTCACCCCCACCACGCCCACGCCGCGGTCGATGGCCTGCTGGATGGCGGCGATCCCGGGAAAGGCGGGCAACAGCGAGGGATGGACGTTGACCACGCGGTCGGGGAAGCGGGCCAGGAAGCCCGGGGTCAGCAGGGCCATGAACCCGGCGAGGACCACCAGCCCGACGTCGCGGTCGGCCAGCCACGCGCCCATCGCCTCATCCCGCGCCGCGCGGTCGGGATGATCACCGAGGGCAAACAGCGCGGTGGCGATGCCCGCGCCCCGGGCCCGGACCAGGGCCCGGGCGTCAGGCCGATCCGAGGCGACGGCGACGATCTCGATGCCGTCGCGCCCGTGGACGTCGTCGATCAGCGCCTGGAGGTTCGTCCCCTCCCCGGAAGCCAGCACGCCGACGCGCAGTCGGGCCGGCCGCCGCTTGGGCGGCGCCGCGTCTGTCACGACTGAAGCTCCATCGCCGGCGGGAGTATCACGCGCGCGTCAGAAGATCGATCCGGGCCCCGAGCGGCGGCCGATGCCGGCGGTACGGTGCGTGGCATGCAACGTGTCCTGCTCGCCTTCGCTCGCGCCGCCGCGGGTGAGCGCACGGGCCTGGCCGACGCCCGGAGCGCCTGGCGGGGTCTCCACGCCGACGAGCAGGCGCTGCTGGTGGGGCTTGGCCGCCGGTTGGCCTCGCCCGGCGCCCCGGCCGCGGTCCCGGAGGCCTCGGCGCTGGGCGACGTTCTCGAGGCCCTGGCCCGGGGGGAGCTGGCCGCGGCGCGGCGACGCTTCCCGGATCTGTCCGAGAAGGACCGCCGGCTCGTGGTCCCGATCAGCGAACGACTGGCCGGGCGGTCGCTCGTCGAGGGCAGCAGCAGCGCCGCTGAGCAGGGGCGCCGGGTGGTGGGCATCCAAACCCAGCGCACGCCCGAGGAGCTGCTCTCGCTCATGGGCCTGGCGGAGTTTCGCCCCAGCCAGCGCGAGGCGGTGCAGGCCGCGCTCGACGGGCGCGACAGCCTGGTGGTGATGCCGACGGGCGGGGGCAAGAGCCTCTGCTACCAGCTCCCGGCCCTGGCCTCGGACGCGCTCACCGTCGTCGTCAGTCCGCTCATCGCCCTGATCGCCGATCAGCACCGTCGGCTCCTGCGCGCGGGTCACCGGTCGGCCATGCTCGCCTCGACCCTGGGCGAGGACGAGAACGCCGCGGCGCTCGGAGCGATCCGCTCGGGGCAGGCCCAGATCGTCTTCTGCGCGCCCGAGCGCTTCGCCGGCGCGGCGCTGCGCGGCGCCCTGCTGACGCGGAAGATCGCGCTCTTCGTCGTCGACGAGGCGCACTGCGTCTCGGAGTGGGGGCACGACTTCCGCCCCGACTACCTGCGGCTGCTGGGGGTGATCGAGTCGCTCGGGCGCCCCCCGGTGATGGCCGCCACGGCCACCGCCACCCCCAAGGTGGCCGACGAGATCGCCGCCCGGCTCGGCCTGCGCGATCCGCTCATCGTGCGCCGGGGCTTTGATCGGTCCAACATTTCCTTCGACGTGATCGCCCTGGACGGCGCGGGGGCGGTGGCCCGCAAGCGGGCGATCCTGCTCGCCGGCCTCGCTGACCCGGCCAACCGTCCGGCGATCGTCTACTGCGGCACGCGCCGGGACACCGAGGCGGTCGCCGATGCCGTCGCCGGCACCGGCATCGCCGCCGCGGCCTACCACGCCGGCATGGATGCGCCGGCTCGTGACGCGAGCCAGCGCGCGTTCATGGATCAGACGGTCGAGGTCGTCGCGGCGACCAACGCCTTCGGCCAGGGCATCGACAAGCAGGACATCCGCTCGGTCTGGCACTGGGCGCTTCCGGCCAGCGTCGAGGGCTACTACCAGGAGGCCGGGCGCGCCGGGCGCGACGCCGCGCCGGCCCTGGCCGTCCTGCTGGCCATGCGCGGCGATCTGGGACGACTGATCCAGTTCATCAAGAGCTCGGAGATGACGGTGGACGACGTGCGCTCGGCGCTGGCGCGGCTGCGCCGGGCGGCGGTCGACGGAGTCACGGTCATCGACCCGCGCAACCAGGACGATCGCCAACGCATCGCCCTGTCGGTGGCCGAGCGCACCGGGGCGGTCACGCTGGCCTCCGCCCCGGGGGGACAGCTGGCGGTGACCATGCGGGGCGAGCTGGACGAGTGGGCAGCGCGAAGCGTCTGCCGCGAGGCCATCGACCGGCGCTGGGAGGCCTACCAGGCGGTCAAGCGCTTCGCCACCGGCGACGGCGCCTGCCGGCGACGCCAGCTCCTCGACCACTTTGGCGACGACACCCCGGGCGCACCGCGGGGACGCTGCTGCGACGTCTGCTCGCCGATCGACTGGATCGACCTCGAGGCCGTGACCCGCGCTGCCCGGAGCCGGGGCTCGAAGGCAACAACCTCGGCCCCGTCCGGCCCCCCCGTGGACGCCGGTCAGTTCGAGCGGCTCCGCCGCTGGCGCGCCGATCGGGCCGACGGCAAGCCGGCCTACACGGTGGCCACCGATGCCGCGCTCGAGGAGGTGCTGCGTCGCCAGCCAGGGTCGGCCGACGCGCTGCTGGCCATCCGGGGCATCGGCCCGGGGTTCGTGACCAAGCACGGCGAGGAGCTGCTGGCCGCGCTGCAGACGCTGGCCTGACCGGCGGCCTCGCTGCGCCGGGCTGCCGGGCCGGCGGAGTACCCGTTGGCCTTCTGTCCTGCTATTGCGTCCGCAGGCGCATGCGGATCACCTTTGAGCTGCACGAGTGATGCCTCTCGGCTCGGTCGCCAGCGCGGCGCAGGATGTCTGTCCGCCCGGGATGCCGGCGTCGGGTTCGCGGGGCCTCGCCGCGCGGTCAGCGGGCCGGAACACGGTCCGCGCCCGGTCTGGGCCAGAGCTCCAGCGGCCGGCCCAGAGTCGCCAGTACGACGGTGACCCAGGCCCCCTCCATGAGAAGCAGGACACCCCCGGCTCCCAGAGCCCGAGGGAGCTGGCCCCAGGTGATGCTCCCCACCCCGTCGGTCATGCCGTGACCCACGGCAGCAGCCGGGCCGGCGATGAGGGCAAGCACGACGACGACGCGTCCTGGCCGCGACCCGAGCGGGGTTAGCCAGGCGCCAACCCGCGCCGGCCAGGCCTCCCCGCGCTGGGCCAGGCCGGGGGCACGGGCCTCCAGCGACCTGAGCACCCCGATCAGGCCGGCCACGACATCACCGACCAGGCGAAGGCGTCGGCGTCTGCTCAAGCCCGAGCAGACCGCGCCAGCGGCCCGCCCTCAGCAGCGCGGCGGCCGCGACCAGACAGAGAAGCGCCGTCAGCGCGGCGGCGCCGGCCAGGCCGGTGGCCCAGGTCGAGCTCTGCGCCAGGGCTGAGGGGATGAGCGCAACCACCCAGACGGCGGTGGCCGTCACGGCGGTCAGCGCGCTGCGGGCGAGCTGGCGGGCGGCGACGGTCGTGGTTGCACCCGCCCGGCGAACCCTCTGGGCGCGCAGGCCCGTCGCCACCGCGCCGAGCGCGACCACCTGGATGGCCAGGGTGGACAGGGGCCAGGCGGCCGAGGCCAGCACCCATGACGGCGCGTCCACTCCGGGAGCGCCGCCCGCGGCCAGGTAGAGCAGCGCTGAGAGCGCGACGGCGGCCAGGGCCAGCGCGACGCCGGAGCGCAGCACGACCCAACCCAACTCCTGGGCGAAGCGCCGGGCGACGAGCTCGGGTGACCCGAACGCCTGCACCGCGCGCGACGGGTTGGCGGCATCCTGGCCCGACGCCTCGGCCAGGTGATCCTCCACCTCGATCAGGATGCGGCGCCGGCGGCGCCCGGTGGGCAGAGACCGACCCAGGTCACGCAGGTAGCGCTCCACCTCCGGTGAGCGCGGCGCCCCGCTCACGCCGGATCCACCGCCGCGGCGCCGTCGCGACCGAGCACGGCTTCGACCGCACCGGCAAATTTCCGCCACTCCGACCGCCGCGCGCCGAGAGCGCCCTCACCGCGGCCCGTCAGCCGGTAGACCCGCCGGCGCCGCCCGGTCTGACTGTCCCAGTCACTGACCAGCAGGCCGGCGGCCTCCAGGCGGTGCAGCGCCGGGTAGACCGTGCCCTCGGGCAGGTCGAAGCGGGCTTGACTGCGCTGGCGCAGCCGCGCGATGACCGCGTAGCCGTGAGCCGGCCCCTCGGCGAGCACCGCGAGCAGCAGCCCGTCCAGATGCCCTTTGAGCGCTTCGGCCTCCATACCTAGCTATAGTAGGTATCGGCATGGCGCGTGTCAACCCCTGATCGGGCGGTCCAGCGCGACGGGGCTGCGAGGCGACGGGGCCCAGAGGTGCCGCTGCCGCCCCACGGACGGCCGGCACCCCGGGCCCCGTCAGGTCACTTGGTCTCGCGCTCCAGGCGGGCACTCTCCTGAGCCTTCTCATCGGCCTTGGCCTGGGCGTTGGCGTGCTCCTCCTTGACGTCGCCCTTGCGCTCCTCCTTGCGGCCCTCGTTATGCAGGGACCGGTCCCCGGTGACGTCCCCGGCGGCCTGCTTGGCCTTGCCGGTGATCTTGTCGACGATGTCGCTCATTTTTGACCTCCAAGTCGGGTTACGTGCGTCCTCTGACGTATGCCCCGCCTGGCGCCCGCGAAACCGCGAGGGCCAAGCCTGGCGCGATCAGACGACCGCGGGCTCGCGCTCGAAGGCGAACTTGCCACCGTGGGCCTCGGTGCCCTCCAGCGGGTAGCGCCCCGAGAAGCAGGCGTCGCAGTGGGTGGCCGGCTCGCCCTCGATCGCCCGGTAGACCCCGTCCAGCGACAGGTAGGCCAGCGAGTCGCAGCCGAGCTCGGCGGCCACCTCGTCGATCGTCCGGCCGTGGGCGATCATCTCCTCGCGGGTCGACATGTCGATGCCGTAGTGGCACGGATGCCGGATCGGGGGCGCCGAGATGCGCATGTGCACCTCGCTCGCGCCCGCCTCGCGGAGCATGGCGACGATCTGGCGGGTGGTGTTGCCCCGGACGATCGAGTCGTCGACGACGACCAGACGCTTGCCGGCCACCACGTCGGGGAGCGGGTTGAACTTCATCCGCAGGCCGTGGCGGCGCAGCTCCTGTCCCGGCTGGATGAACGTACGGGCGACATAGCGGTTCTTGACGAATCCGTCGTCCTGGGGCAGGCCACTGGCGCGGGCGAAGCCGCGAGCGGCGGCATTGCCCGAGTCGGGCACGGCGACGACGAGGTCGGCCTCGACCGGCGCCTGCTCCCAGAGCAGCTCGCCCATGCGCCCGCGGGAGACCTGCAGCACCTGCTGGCCCATGCGCGAGTCGGGCCGGGCGAAGTAGATGTGCTCGAAGACGCAGAACGCCTCGCGCTCGCCCGCCACCACCTGGCGGGTCTGGATCCCGCGCCGGTCGAGCACGACCAGCTCGCCCGGCCGCACGTCGCGCAGACGCCGGGCGCCGATGATGTCGAAGGCGCAGCTCTCCGACGCCACGCAGTACCCATCACCCAGCTGGCCGAGGACGAGCGGGCGCACGCCGGCAGGATCCCGGAAGGCCACGAGCTCCTCGGAGGTCATGGCCACGATGGAGAACGCGCCCCGCAACCGCGGCAGCACGTCGGCCACGGCGTCGGCGATCCGCTCGGCCGGATGGGATGCGATCAGGGCGGCGATGACCTCGGAATCGGATGTGGAGCGGAAGACGACGCCCTGCTCGGCCAGCTCCTCGTGCAGCTGCATGGAGTTGATGAGGTTGCCGTTGTGGGCCAGTGCGAGCTCGCGCCGGTCGGAGCGGTGGACGGGCTGGGCGTTCTCCCAGGCGCTGGAGCCGGTCGTCGAGTAGCGCACGTGGCCGATGGCCATGTCACCGGCCAGCGCCCGCAGGCCCTGCTCGTCGAAGACCTGGTTGACCAGCCCGAGCTCGCGCCGGACCATGATGTGCCCGCCGAGGGCGGTGGCGATCCCGGCCGACTCCTGCCCGCGATGCTGGAGCGCGAAGAGCGCGAAGTAGGCGAGACGGGCGACGTCGTGCTCCGGGCCGTAGATGCCGAAGACGCCACACTCATCGCGCGGACCTTCGCGCGGGTCGGGATCGATGATCATGGAGGCCAGAGGCCGAGCGTAGTGGACGCGGCGGACCGCGACACGGACTGCGAGGCTAGACGATATGGCGGTGGTCGGCCTGTTGCGTGGGTTGACCGTCGGGGTCTGAGGCCGGACGCTCCTCGCGGGGGTTTGTCTGGCCGGAGAAATGGGCTCCGGCTGACCCCAAGAATGAGGAGGT